>Ga0247810_10002451_pt1 | contig 10258 bp, 9 predicted proteins | sample UWRJL119311C1_FD_179918 | JGI IMG/M metagenome (GOLD analysis project Ga0247810, IMG submission 179918) | Plant litter microbial communities from Arlington Agricultural Research Station in Wisconsin, United States - UWRJ-L119-311C-1 | ecosystem: Environmental > Terrestrial > Plant litter >...
TTCCCATCCCAAATCATCATTTGCGATTCTTGTTGGTGTAAAGCCGGTATAAATTTGATCGCCAAAAAGATATTTTACACTGCTTAAGGTCGATAAAGACTGGTATTCTCCAATTTCCTGATTTCCCGTAGATCCGTAACTGCTTCTGAATTTCAAACTGTTGATTACGTCTTTTACAGGCGAAAAGAAATCTTCATTGCTAATCTGCCAAGCCACGGCAACAGACGGGAAATAACCCCATTTGTTGTTTTTTCCGAATCGAGAAGAACCGTCAGCTCTTAAACTTCCTGTTAAAAAATATTTCGAATCGTAGTTGTAATTTACCCTTGATAAATACGAATTCAAAGCCCAGGTACTTTCGCCAGAAGAGGGCATAAGCGCCAGATTACCGCTTTGAAGACTATAATAATACGTAATGTCGTTTACAAACTGCTGTGCGCCGGCAGTTACAAATTCCCTAACTGAATTTTGCTGGGTGTAACCTGCCAAAGCATTTAAATGGTGCTTTTCTCCAAAATTGACAGTGTACGTCAATGTATTTTCATTCAGCCATGTTTTAGAATCAGCAGTGCCAATTTTTCCTTCCCCGTTCGTGATTGCACCTTCATAAATGCTCGATGGAAGATAACTTTTTTCTTTGTTGAAGATAATATCAGTTCCAAAAGAAACTTTAAAAACCAGATTTTTCAAAATGTCATATTCTCCGTAAATAGTACCCAGAATACGATCTGTAATGGCTTCATTTTTACGTTCGTTTAAGGTTGCAATTGGGTTGGCAAATATATTTTCGAAAGGATTTCTCAACGTGTAAGTACCATCGCTTTCGTAAATTGTAGCCGTTGGCGGCATGCTCAGCAAAGCCGTTATCAAACCAGCGGGAGCTACTTTTGCTTTTGTTTCTGCAATCGTTAAGTTCAATCCAAATCTGGATTTGCTGCTGATTTTAGATGTTAGATTTACGCGTCCGCTCAAACGTTCGAAACCCGTATTTTTAATGATTCCTTCCTGATTGTAATAATTTCCTGAAACGGAATATTTGGTTTGGTTGTTACCACCCGAAATACTCAATTGATGATTTTGCGTAATTCCTTTTTGAAAAGCTTCTGACTGCCAGTCGATTCCTGAACCTAATTGTGCAATTTGAGCTTCAGTTAAATACTGGTTTGGCCCTCCAGCCGGATTAGAATCAAATAAAGCGGCATTTCTTAATCGTGAAAATCCCGGAGCATCAAGTACATCTACTTTTTTGCGTACTTCCTGCTGTCCTAAAGTAAAATCATAATTTACAGTCATCAGGTTATTAGAACCTTTTTTTGTTGTAATAATAACGACTCCGTTTGCACCTCTTGAACCATAAATAGCTGTTGATGAGGCATCTTTTAAAACCGTAATCGATTCGATATCTGCCGGATTTATAGAAGAAAGCGGATTGGTTGGCGTACCACTCAAAACTCCCGATGTCACTTCAGAATTATACAACGGAAATCCGTCGATTACATAAAGCGGTTCGTTACCGCCCTGAATAGAACTTCCGCCACGAACGCGAATACTCAATCCTGCGCCCGGCTGTCCTGAAGTCTGCGTTACATTTACGCCGGCTACAGAACCCTGCAAAGCACTTTCCAGCGTTCTTTGAGTGGCTTTTAGAGAAACGGAACCCACTGTTTCAGCAGCTCCGGTATAATCTTTTTTGGTCGTAGAACCGTATCCTATGATCACGATTTCGTCCAGTTCTTTACGGTCTTCTTTTAATGATATTTGAACAAAATCGGTTGCAGCATCTTGTTCTGTAGTTATATAACCTATATAACTCACGATTAAGGTATAGGGGAATTTTTGCCCGGTTTGGAAATAAAATTTTCCGTCTAAATCGGTAACGGCTGTATGTGTGGTTCCTTTTATCTGAATGTTAACGCCCGGTATCGGCTGGTTGGTTACCTGATCGATTACGGTACCGTTTAATGTTGAATTTATTATGGGTTGTGTATTTTGCGCTTTAATTCCGATTGAAATTAAGAATATGCAAAACCACGTAATAATGTTGATTTGTTTGCTCATTACTTTTTTTTTGGGTTTTAATAATCAAGAATCCCTGAAATTGGAATGATTAATTTTCGGGTTCTTTTTTGCGATAATGTTCTTTAAGTCTTTTGTTCTGTTGCCGCAGAAAAACGGATTTTAATCACAGCATTTGTGGTGTTTCATTTTCATTTTAGTTGTATTTAGTTATTGTTTTTTCTGATTTATAGTTATAGCGTACTTTTCCTTTTTGACGCAGAAAGGCATCAAATCGATCGGGTAAGGTTCCAAATGAAGGGCTGATGTTTGTAAAGAAATTCGTTTTTAAACGCTGATTTTTATGAAATTAAAAGGGGTTAAAACGAAATGGTTTGCCGGGAATTAGCAACAGAAGCACATATAACAGAAGGTGTTATAAGTATATTTTTTAGGAAGAATGTAATACGATATGCTGTCGGTTGTTTTCAAAATGTAGTTCTTTATGGTTTTAAACTCTACTAATCCTATAGACAAAGTTAAATTTATTATAATGAAAACCAAAAAAATCTTTAATTATTTTTGAAAGAGGTAGAGGAGATTCAAATTTTAAGTATTTAATGTGTTGATTTTAAGTGATTTGCTATTTTTATTTTAAAATGAATAAAAACACAAAAAGCAAATAAAAAATGCTTTTCTATTACATTTCTTACTTGCTTTTTAGTTATAGTAGTGTTTATAATCTGAAATTTCATTCTGAATTTCACTTAATATGTGCCTTTAGCGCTATACTTTGCTGAAACTTCGGTAAAAACGTTTACAAATCGACAAAGTATTGCTGCTTGCCAAAATCGAATTCGTAATGCGTTAAATTAGGCCATAAAGGTTTTACAAGCCCTTTTTCCCAAATTTGTAAAGCAGCATGCAGTTCTTTTACCTTGGCAGGATTTTTTTGAGCCAGATCTGTCGTTTCAGATTTGTCATTGGCTAAATTATAAAGCCATTCCTCATGCGTTTTACCACTAATGATTAATTTCCAATCACCGCTTCTTATTGCTTTTGCATCGCCCGAACGCCAGTACAGAGTTTTATGGGCTTCTTTATTGTTATTTACAACATCAATAAGATTAACGCCGTCATAAACGCGGTCTTTTGGCAAACCGGAATGCGTAACGGCTGCAATTGTACTAAAAATATCCAGCGTACTTACCGGAGATTTATAAACAGTATGCGGTTTGATTTTTCCCTTCCATGACAATGCAAACGGAACATTTACGCCTCCTTCAAAGTGAGAAAATTTACCGCCTTTCAAAGGTGCGTTTGTCGTGGCAAAAGTATAATCGGCACCGCCGTTATCGCTGGCAAAAATGATAATTGTATTTTCTTCCAGACCTTCTTTTTTTACTTTGGCACGAATTCTTCCAATGGCATCATCAAGAGCAGAAATCATCGCAAAATAAACACGTTTGTTTTCGTCTTTTACATTCGGGAAACGATCGTAATATTTTTTACGAACCTGAAATGGCGTGTGCGGCGCATTAAACGGTACGTAAAGTAAAAATGGTTTTGTTTTATTTTTATCTATAAAAGCTGTCGCTTCATCAGCAAATGTTTCGGTTAGATATGCTTTATCGTGTATAATTGTTGTATCACGGCGAATTTGCCCAATTCCAACACGGCCATTGCCCCAAATCGTTTTATCCGTAAAATCTTTATGATGGTGATTGATGATATCCGGATTATCGTCTTCTGGAGTGTAAAGCGAGAACGCCTGATAAAATCCATAATGGTAATCGAAACCTCTGTCTAAAGGAAAAAAGCCTTTATTATGACCTAAATGCCATTTACCAATAATAGCAGTGCTGTAACCTTGTTTTTTGGCCAGATCAGCAAAGGTAATTTCAGATTGCGGCAATCCTTGTGTGGCAATTGAAGCTTCATTTGGATATTCGATTTTATCATTCAGTCTCCAGTTATTGGTATTCAGTAAATACTTAAAACCATAATATTCTAAATTGTTTTTTGGATAACGGTCGCCGGGCTGAAATTCGTGGCCAAAACGTTCCTGATAACGCCCCGTAAGCAGGCCTGCCCGCGAAGGCGAACAAATCGACGAAGAAACATAACCCTCAGCAAAAGTAACGCCTGATGCGGCAAGAGAATCAATTTGAGGCGTTGGTGTCGATTTTCCGCCGTAAAGCGAAATATCATATTTACCTAAATCATCAGCAAGAAGAATAATGATGTTTGGTTTTTTATACGATGTGGCAGCAGTATCTTTTTGCGCTAAAAACGCCGCTTTTCCTTCCATTAATTTCTTATCTGGTTTTATTAATGTTCCATCTGTATTGATGGGCCAGAATAAAAATACTGCCGCCAGAACAAGTAGGATGACAATTGCTAAAATTATCTTTTTAATTTTTTTATACGAGGCCATATAGTGGGTTTAGAATTGGTTTTTGATTGAGTAAAAATGGGTTTGACAGGAGCTTTACGCCTAAAGCTGGCAGTGAGTCCAATTATTTTGAAGCCAAAGCCACATCAACATCATTTTTTAGATCGCCTAAACCCTCTTTCCGGAAAACTATTTTTCCATTTTGATATAAAATCAAAGTAGGGAAAACTTTTATTGTTTTTAAGTCGGCTATAATCTGCGGGCTGGTTTCTAATTCAATTTCTACGATTTTTAAATTTTCGCCATACTGCGCTTTAATCGTTTCTAAAACAGGTTTTACTTTTTTGCAGGCACCACAGTATTTAGAGCCTATATCGACCAAAACGGTTTTGTTTGCGGCAATAATTTTATTGTATGCCTCTAAGGATAATTCGTTTTTTGAGTTGACATAAAAAGGTTTGCCGCCGCCAATCCAGCTGGCGATGCCTCCTTCTAAACTGTAGGCTTCCTTAAAACCGTTTTTTAATAATGCTTCGGCCAGCCAGACACTTCTTCCTGCGCCAATAGAGTAGGTAAACACAGGTTTTGTTTTGTCTAATTTTGCAATCTGCTGTGTGTAATCTTTTGATTCTAAATTAAAATTGACAGCACCGTTAATATGGTTTAACACAAATTCTTCTGTACCTCGGGCATCAATTATCTGCGGTTTTTTCTCAGCTTTAATTTTGTTGTAAAAGATATCTAATGAAACCGTTGTCGGGCTTTTTTGCTGCGAAAAGCCAGTAATTACAAAGAGCAGTAATACGCTTGTAATGCTTTTTTTTAGTATTTTATTTTTCATGATTTTTTGAATTTATGGGGTTACAATATTCCAAAACGGATTGGCAGGTTCTAAAACGTCGGCCAATGCTCTAAATCGAAACGGATCGCCATCAAAACTTACACCTTCAGAAGTTAGAATATCTCGTGCATTTTCTGGCTTCGTTAATAATTGGACAAACTTTGCTTTTGATATTGTTAAAGTAAATTCGGCTTTTTCATTAGTACGTTTTTCACTGTGATGCAAAACACCGTTTTTAAGATAAACCAAAATATTTTTGTTGAGTTCCGGAAAAATGAAACGCAGTTTTACTTCTTTTCCTGCAGCTTTAGTTCCGTCAACCGTAACCGATAAATATTCGAAAATAGCTTCCGGCGTTAGGTTTGATAAAAAACCCGCAGCACGATTTACCACATTTTTTGGTACAGGAACGCCTTCGCGGAGTTCCTTTGCACCGCTTAAATACAAATCTCGCCAAATTCCGGATTCACTTTGATACGCAATCTGCTCAAAAGCATCGGCTTGTAAATTTTTAGCAGCAACATTATTTGGATTCGCAAAAACAACATGTTTTAAAACCTCGGCAACCCAGCGGTATTCGCCTTTTTGGTAACTTTCAGCAGCTTTTTTCAGCACCGATTCTTCGCCGCCAAACCATTCTACATATTTTTTAGCAGCTTCTACCTGCGGGAGTTGGTCATAATCGGCCGGATTTCCGTCCCACCAGCCTAAATAAAATTGGTAAGTTGCTTTTGCATTGTGTTTTACAGTGCCGTAAAAATCACGATTGTACCATTCTTTGCTTAATTCGGCAGGCAGTTTTAATTCTTCGGCAATCTCATCTTTGTTCAGGCCTTTGTTGGCCAAATGAACAGTTTGATCGTGCACATATTTATATAAATCACGCTGTTTTTCTAAGAAGGTAATTCCTTTATCGTGCCCGTAAACCGGCCATGTGTGTGACGGAACAATGAATTCGGTTTTATCTCCAAACAAATCAATAGCTTCATCGAGATATCCTGCCCAAGCCTTGGCGTCTCTGGTTTTAGCACCTCTGGGTGTCAACACATTGTGATACGTATGACTGGCAATTTCGGCAGAGAAGAAAACTTTTTGGGCCGGAGCAAAAACCGTTAATTCGGCCGGTGCTTCAGAATTCGGCGTAAGCTGAAAAATTAATTCCAGTCCGTCAATATTTAGCGTTTGTCCTGTTTTTTCGATTTCAAAATTAGGCTGTAAAAGAGATGAACTTCCTCCGCCTAAAAAAGGTTTTCCTAAACCGACATCGACCTGGCCCGTGGCATTTCTTTCTAAATTCAACCCAAATTGATAGCCCGCTCTTCGACGCATGACATTGCCCAGAAGCACATTTTCGCTGACAGCTTCTTCATAAAACCCTTTTGGGGTAATAAATTTAACTTTTCCGGATTTAATATCTTCGGCACTAACCAAGCCTTGCAGTCCGCCGTAATGATCGCCGTGGCTGTGCGTCACGATTACCGCTAAAATGGGTTTATCGGCAACATGTTTTTTGACGAATTCATACGCTTTCGCGGAAGCTTCTTCAATCGTTAAAGCGTCAATAACAACATAACCGTTTTTTGTTTCTATAAAAGAAATATTGGCGGCGTCGAAAGAACGAACCTGATAAACGCCGTTGGTTATTTTAAATAATCCGTTAATGTTATTTAATTGTCCCTGACGCCATAATGCCGGATTTACAGTTGCCGGAGCTTTTCCTTTGATGAAATCAAAATCAGTAAGATTGACCGCAATATTTCCGGTTTTAGACAGAATTTTTCCGTCGGGTAAAGTGGCAATAAAGCCTTTTTTTGCATCGGTAAAATCGGCAGTATCATCAAAATTTAGTTTTGAATATACTGCCTCATTTGCCTTCTGGGTAAAAGTGGATGCTTGTTTTGGCGCCTGCGCGTTTGCTGCCATAGCGAACCCTATAAATAAAGCGCTTATTTTATTTTTCTTCATGATAATTTTAAGATTGAGCCTGTTCGTAATAAACCTGACCCGTCTCAATAACTTCTGGTTTGGATTTTAGCGGCAATGATAATACGCCATCAGCAAGAGCACTTCCTTCTTTTTTAGATTTGAATATCGGCCATAAAAATTGTGCGTACCATTCTTCTTGTTTGTATGATTTCGTCCCGTATGATTCCGGGAATTTACGAGTGATTAATCCTGTTCCGAAAATTACGTCCCAAATGAAAAACATGTTTCCGAAATTGCCTTTGAAATGTCCTACACCATCTCCGCTAGTATCGGCATGATGCGCGTGATGTGTCGCCGGAGTAGAAATCAAGCGTTCTAAAACCCATGCAATTGGGTGTAAAACTTTGTATTTGTAAAAGGGTTTGTCCCACGCAATGCTTGAATGTGCTCCTAAAGTGATGATACTTTTGATCACCAGAACGAACAAGGCAGGCAGTCCTAAACCTAAATAGGTTAAAGTCGCAGTCAGATAAATTTGAGAAAAGAAAACCGTATAAATAAAGTTTTGTCGTGAAGCCATCGCCATTCCCATATATGGAGCCGAATGATGTGTTCTGTGAAAACGCCATAAAAACGGAACCTGGTGATGCAAACGGTGGTACCAATATTGTGTTAAATCGTCGGCAATGGCGATTAGGAAAAAGCCGCCCCAAAACGGTACCCACGAAAGTGTATTGGCCAGATTCGGAATCAAAAAAGGCAGCGCTGTTAAGCTGAAAAAAGCAATTACAGGTGGTAAAAGCAATTTTGGAGCTAAGAAACAAATAATATCTATTTTGCGTTCTTCGCCCGTCCATTCGTCATCGTATAAACCTGCTGCAAATTCGATTACGCCTAAAACAAGCATAAAAACGATTAATCCCCAGGTTCTAATATGCTCGAAAGCTGGTTTTGCAAATGCTAAAAACGATGGTAAAGTAATATGCGAGTCTGCCGCCACACCATTCGTTAATTTAAAATAAAGGAAAATTGCCACTACAGGCAGACTGTATATTAAAAGACTAATACTTAAATCTCTCGTTAGTTTTTCTCTTTGAACTATTGCCATGATTTCTTATTTTAAAAATTGATTAATTAATGCTAAACCGCCCGCCAAAATGACAAGTGGAACTAAAAAAACAATCGCGCCCACGATGATTTTTTTTCCTATAATTTCATAATCTACTCGTTTCATATCTCTTTTTTTATATTAGTATAGTTTTTTTTTCTTTTTTTATTCTCGCATTAATCTGAAAATCAATAAAGTATCGTAATTGTAAAATTAAATAAAATTATATTCTAATTCTATAGATTTAGTAGAATTTTATTTTGTGGTTTTAATTTAATTTGTTATTAATGCTTTACATGATTATTTTACTTTTTGAATCGTTGGAAGTGTTGCCGCAGTTAAGTTTTCTCTCAATTTTTCAGAAGGTAAATACAAACGGATAATCAGCGCTGCTTTTTTAACGTTCGTGATTGGCAGCCAGTTTTCTTTCTTCTCAGTTCCGGATAAATTGATTTTATATGAAGTGCTGTCGGCTTCATACGTTACATTTTCACCATTATAGCTGTATTTGTTGATTGGATTTTTGATTAAAAAACCACTTTCATCATAAGCTGTAATGCTCCAATATTTAGCATCTGCATTTTTGCCGCTAATGATGTAATCAGCTTTTGGATCTAATACATTTCCTTCACTGTCTGTGCCGGTGCTTAAATAAATAACCTCTTTTTTGGTCAATGCATAAGGTCCGAAAACCGATATTTGGGCTATTGTCAGCAAATCGGCGGTGCTGAGGTCTTTATCTTTATCAACAGTCTGCCAGTTACCAATGGTTCGCTGCGAGTTGCTTTTGCCTGATGCGATGTTGTAGATTCCAATCCCGCTTCCTAATACTACAGCCAGGACAATCAATCCTAATGCTATAGCGATCTTTTTTACTTTTTGATTTAAAGCCATTTTTATTTGATTTTAAGTTTTACGTTTCTTTGAGGAACTTTGAAAAAGTTGTCGGAAGCATTACTTCGATAACTTTTCTACTGTAACGCCATGCTGCAATTCAGCCAATGTTTTTACTGGATATGCTTTTGAAACTAAATAACGAAACAGCACCAGGCCTTTTTTCGTGGGACTGTAAATGATTTTTTCTTTCGGAATATTTTTCAAAGCTTCTGATGTACTTCCTTCAGGAGCTAAATAATATTCGAATTTTGCCTTTACCTTTTCTTCGTTTTCAACAAAATAATTCGTTGTATTTTCCTGATAAGCAGAGATCGACCAATAGGTTGAATCCGGAACAATACCGGATATTTTAAGCACGCTTTCATCTAAATCATAGTTGATTGTAGAATACAAAAAATCAGGATTGGGTAACGGAATCACTCTGCTGTTTTCGGCATTGGGCTGCTCCCCAAATCTTGGCTGATTGACATAATTTTTACTTGCTGCTGCAAATTTACTTTGTACGTAATAGGGAGTAATCCAGATTGTTAAGTAATAAAAGCTTACTGCAATTACTACAAGGATCAAGGCAAAAATGCCTTTTTTGATAAGTGGTTTTGTTGCTGCCATAATTTACTTTTTTTAGTATCAGAGCTATTAAATATTCATTTGCAGCATACTGAATAGCTCTGAATGGTTTTTATTTATTTTTCTTGTGTACGCGTTGTTTCAAAACATCCTGCCAGTCGATGAAAGGATATACATTGTTTTTCCTGGCCTGATCGTCAAAAGCAGCCTGAAGTTCTTTTAGTTTTTCCGGATTTTTTTGTGCAAGGTTTACTCTTTCATTAAAATCGGTATTCAAATTGTAGAGTTCCCAAACATCATTATCAAAGGTGCTTGGCCCTGTACTTTTGGCCAAGGCGCCTCCATCAACAATATCAATAAAGTCAGGATGATGCGCTGCTGCGGCTTTCCAGCCATCTTTGTAAATTGATCTTGATCCAAAAATATAGTAGTATTGAACGGTATGTTTTGAAGGTGCTTTTGCATCTGTATACGAATACACTAATGAAGTTCCCTGAATAGAATCCTGGGCGATTCCTTTGATTGCCGC
>Ga0247810_10002453_pt1 | contig 10255 bp, 7 predicted proteins | sample UWRJL119311C1_FD_179918 | JGI IMG/M metagenome (GOLD analysis project Ga0247810, IMG submission 179918) | Plant litter microbial communities from Arlington Agricultural Research Station in Wisconsin, United States - UWRJ-L119-311C-1 | ecosystem: Environmental > Terrestrial > Plant litter >...
TTATGAAATTCCATTTGACAAAACGATATTGGTCCATAAGCTCAATTCGTTTCTTCCGAAAGATATTGCCGTTTATGATTTTATTGCGGTACACCCGGATGCACATGCCCGTTTTGATGCCAGGAAGCGCACCTATGAATACCATATCAATACAATAAAAGATCCTTTCCTTCAGGATGGGAGTTGGTATTACCATACTGATTTGGATCTAAGCCTGATGAACCAGGCAGCCCAATTATTATTTACCCATACAGATTTCCAATGCTTTTCGAAATCCAACACCGATGTCAATACCTATAATTGTAAGGTTACTGACGCAAAGTGGAAGCAGGATGGGCATATGTTGGTATTTACAATCTCTGCAGACAGGTTTTTGCGGAATATGGTCAGGGCTATAGTAGGGACTCTTGTCAACATTGGATTGCATAAAATAACATTGGAGGATTTTGATACAATCCTGCAAAGCAAAGACAGGAATAAGGCAGGTTTTTCTGTTCCGGCGCATGGCTTATACCTGACCGAGATACAATACGATTTTTTAGATAATAAATAAAATACGGTAGATTAAAGTTCAGCTTCACTGTTGAAGCCTGGTACTAAATTGTAAATCCTATAGACAATACATGAAAGCAAAAGCATTCGATACCAAAGTATTCAAAAGAATAATGTTTTATACAAAGCCTTACAAATGGCGGTTTAATGGCGTAATTATATGGGCGGTTGCACTGTCTATATTCGCTGCGTTACGGCCTTATTTGTTAAAACAGACTGTTGATGGTTATATACAGACCAAAGACGAAAAAGGATTGCTGTTTTATGTTACAGCCATGGGTGGGGTTTTGATCCTCGAAGTACTGTCCCAGTTTTATTTTACATATTGGGCAAACTGGCTGGGACAGGATATCGTTCGCGATATCCGTAATAAGCTGTTTAGGCATATGCTGGATTTTAGGATGCGGTATTTTGACAATGCTCCTGTAGGCCAATTGGTAACACGTACCGTTTCTGATATAGAGGCCATTGCCAGGATATTTAGCCAAGGGCTGTTTATGATTTTAAGTGACCTTGCAAAAATGCTGGTAGTGCTTATTTTTATGTTTTATATGAACTGGAAGCTGACGTGGATTGTATTTATAGCGATGCCTATATTGGTGTATGTGACAAGGATTTTCCAAAAGAAGATGCAGATTACCTTTGAACAGGTGCGTACCGAAATTTCGAACCTGAATACTTTTGTGCAGGAACGGGTTACGGGGATGAAAATCGTACAGTTGTTTAACCGCGAAGATATTGAATTTGAAAAGTTTAAGGTAATCAATGACAGGCATAACAAGGCCTGGATAAAAACGGTATGGTATAACTCCATATTCTTTCCTATAGCGGATATTATTTCGTCTTTGACCCTAGGCTGTGTGGTTTGGTATGGCGGACTGAATATATTGGCCGGAGATTCTACCACGACTTTTGGGGACTTATTTTCCTATACTATGTTTATCGGGATGCTGTTTAACCCATTGCGGCAGATAGCAGATAAGTTTAACGAGATGCAGATGGGGATGATTGCAGCGAATCGCGTTTTTGATATTCTTGACACCAAAGACCAAATACAGGATATTGGAATGATCGAGGCTCCTGACTTTGTAGGTAACATTGAATTTAGGGATGTTCGCTTTGGTTATATCGAGAATGAGGAAGTGATCAAGGGAATTAACCTCGACGTAAAGGCAGGTCAGACCGTTGCGATTGTAGGATCTACAGGAGCCGGAAAATCGACAATTATCAATCTGTTAAACCGTTTCTATGAACTCAATAGCGGAGAGATTGATATAGACGGACAGAATATCCACGACTATACACTGGATTCGTTGCGAAGACAAATTGCTGTAGTATTACAGGACGTTTTTCTTTTTGCCGATACGATACTGAACAATATTACACTTAATGATGCTGCCGTCACAAGGGAAGACGTAATTGCAGCGGCCAAAAAAATAGGGATCCACGATTTTATATCAAGTTTGCCTAACGGTTATGATTACAATGTAAAAGAACGGGGCGTAATGCTTTCTTCAGGTCAGCGCCAATTGATAGCCTTCCTTCGTGCTTATGTGAGCAATCCCGGAATCCTAATCCTTGACGAAGCTACTTCTTCTATAGACACACATTCGGAGGAGCTGATACAGCGTGCGACTGAAACGATCACAAAAGGCAGGACCTCAATTGTTATTGCACACAGGCTTGCCACCATTATCAATGCAGATAAGATTGTGGTGATGGATAAAGGATTGATAGTAGAGCAGGGCAATCATTTTGAACTTTTAAATATAGAGGGAGGTTATTATAAGAACCTGTATTATTCCCAATTCCTGGTGGAAGAAAAAGCGAATCCAGAATTGTAGGCTAAAGGAATGCCTACAAATACAAATAATAACAGCTCCCATTTTTCTGTGAGCAAATAAATACTTATTTTCGTACTCTCAAAATAACAAGAAAAAATACACACTGATGAAATATGATATTATAGTTTTAGGAAGTGGTCCAGGCGGTTATGTAGCTGCTATCAGGGCAGCACAACTGGGTTTCAAAACAGCAGTAATTGAAAAGGAAAGCCTTGGAGGTATCTGCTTAAACTGGGGTTGTATCCCTACCAAAGCCCTTTTGAAATCAGCCCAGGTATTTGACTATCTGAAACACGCTTCCGATTACGGTATCACCGTTGGGGATTTTGACAAGGATTTCGGTGCAGTAGTAGCACGTTCGCGTGGTGTTGCTGACGGAATGAGCAAAGGAATACAATTCCTTATGAAAAAAAACAAAATCGATGTTATTGATGGTACTGGTAAATTAAAACCAGGCAAAAAGATCGATGTTACGGATAAAGAAGGAAAAGTAACGGAGTATGCTGCAGACCATATTATAATTGCTACAGGTGCACGTTCACGTGAATTGCCAAACCTTCCTCAGGATGGTAAAAAAGTAATAGGGTACCGTCAGGCTATGACACTTCCTGAGCAGCCAAAATCTATGATAGTTGTAGGTTCAGGCGCTATAGGGGTTGAGTTCGCACATTTTTATAACTCAATGGGTACAGCAGTGACCATTGTGGAGTTTATGCCCAATATAGTTCCTGTTGAAGATGAGGATATCTCTAAACAGATGGAGCGTTCTATGAAAAAAGCAGGTGTTACGATTATGACCAACGCTTCAGTTGAGAAAATTGATACCAGCGGTAATGGTGTAAAAGCTACCGTTAAAACTTCTAAAGGTGAAGAGATCGTTATCGAGGCTGATATTTTACTTTCTGCAGTTGGAATCAAATCTAACCTTGAGAACATCGGGCTTGAGGAAGTTGGTATTGCTACAGACAGGGATAAAATCCTTGTTAATGACTTTTACCAAACCAATATCCCGGGTTATTATGCCATTGGTGATATCGTACCAGGTCCTGCATTGGCGCACGTTGCTTCTGCTGAAGGGATTACCTGTGTTGAAAAGATAAAAGGACTTCATGTAGATCCTATCGATTATGGAAATATCCCTGGTTGTACTTATGCAACTCCGGAGATTGCTTCTGTAGGATTAACTGAAAAAGCAGCAAGGGAAAAAGGATACGAACTTAAGATAGGTAAATTCCCGTTCTCAGCATCAGGAAAAGCAAAAGCTGCAGGGGTTCCTGATGGTTTTGTAAAAGTAATCTTTGATGCTAAATACGGAGAGTGGTTAGGTTGCCATATGATTGGTCACGGCGTTACTGATATGATTGCAGAGGCAGTTGTGGCAAGAAAACTGGAAACTACAGGGCATGAGATTATCAAATCTATCCACCCACACCCAACAATGAGTGAGGCTATTATGGAAGCAGCAGCAGCAGCTTATGATGAAGTGATTCACTTGTAAGACTTTGTTTTAATATAATAGAAACGTCCTGAGTAACTTCAGGGCGTTTTTTTTTACTACTATCCCTGCTGATATAGTACCTTTACTTCCTGGCTTTTTTAAACTATCATTTAGCCCTTTATAAATTATAGGGTTTGCCCAAATAACGTTATAGTGAAATAAAAAGTAAAAAACGTTTAAATATCGCTTTTAAACTGTTAAAGCCCAAAATACCAATCATAGTTTGGCGGAATAATTATTCTGTCAGATATAGACAAATTGAGGCCTCTATTAATTGATGTTTTATCATAAATTAACTAAAAAAACTCTAAAGTTAAAGTCTTTATTTTCTTGTTAACAGTCTGCTAATTTTGTAGTCCTAAACAAAACTAATATGACAACAATTGTCTCTTTCTGGTGGATTTTATTAATCCTATTTGCTGTAGTTCTTTACAAATTTGTATTACGTGTTTTCTTCGGGATGGTTATAGTTCCTGAAAACAGAATTGGTCTGGTGACTAAAAAATTCGTGCTCTTTGGTGCTGAAAAATCGCTGCCTGATGGGAGGATCATCGCTACTAAAGGCGAAGCCGGTTTTCAGGCCAAAACCCTTGCCCCGGGATTGTATTGGATGATGTGGCCCTGGCAGTATGCCGTAGATATGACTGCTTTTACAATTATACCGGAAGGTAATATTGGATTGGTATTGAGTAAGGATGGAGCAGAAATTCCGACAGGTAGGATTTTAGCGCAGAAGATTATTTCTGACAATTTCCAGGATGCTGCACTTTTTCTTGACAATGGCGGGCAGAAAGGGCGTCAGTCGGCTTTTATCACTACGGGATCCTATCGTATCAATACGTATTTGTTTGAAGTAACGATGGTGCCGCAGATAGTAATCTCCGAGAATATGGTAGGTGTAGTTACGGCTATGGATGGTGAGCCGATTCCGATCGGGCAAATAGCCGGTAAATTTGTCGAAAACCACAATAACTTCCAGGATTTTGACCAGTTTCTTAAAAATGGAGGTAACCGTGGTTTACAGCCACAGGTAATGCTTGCAGGTTCTTATTATATCAATACTTGGGCAATCCAGATTGAACAGACACCAATGACGGATGTGCCTATCGGTTATGTAGGAGTGGTTATATCTTACATAGGAGAAGACGGTAAGGATGTAACCGGTGACACTTTTAAACACGGTAATATTGTATCCAAAGGCCAACGAGGAGTATGGATGGAGCCGTTTGGTCCCGGTAAATATGCATTGAATAAATATACGACTAAACTCGAGCCTGTGCCTACAACTAACCTGGTATTGAATTGGGCAAATGCAAGAAGCGAATCACATAACCTTGATAAAAACCTGTCCACAATCACAGTGCGTTCTAAAGACGGTTTCCCTTTTAACCTTGATGTAGCCCAGATTATACATGTGCCGGCTAATGAAGCACCGAAAGTGATTGCGCGTTTCGGAAGTATGAACAATTTAGTTTCACAGGTTCTTGAACCTACGATTGGTAACTATTTTAGGAACTCGGCACAGGACAGTGATGTAATCTCATTCCTTTCTACGAGAAAAGAGCGACAAGAATCGGCAAAGAATCATATAAAGGCAGTATTGGATGAATACAATGTGAATGCGGTTGATACCTTAATAGGAGATATTGTTCCTCCCGAATCGTTAATGAAAACGCTTACCGACAGGAAAATTGCAGAAGAGGAACAAAAGACTTATCAGACACAAAGAATGGCGCAGGAACAACGTCAGGGTGTTGAAAAAGAAACGGCAATTGCCGATATGCAGAAGGAGATTGTTAAGGCTTCACAAAGTGTTGAGATTGCACAGCGTACGGCGGATGCTACTGTGAAAAAAGCGGAGGGAGATGCTGCCAGTCTGAAATTAAATGTAAATGCCGAGGCCGAGGCGACTAAAATGCGTGCGAATGCAGAGGCAGAAGCTACTAAGGCGAGGGCAGGAGCCCAGTCGGAAGCAACTAAATTAACTGCAAGTGCCGAAGCGGAAAGGATTTCCAAAACAGGTCTGGCTGAAGCCGAGAAGATTATGGCAATTGGTAAATCTACAGCAGAAGCTTATCAGTTACAGGTCTCTGCTATGGGAGGTGACAATTTTACCAAATATAAAATAACTGAAGAAATAGGAAAAGGTAAAATCAAGGTAATTCCAGATGTGTTAATTACAGGAAGCAATGGTGACGGTGGACCAATTAGTGGACTGTTGGGATTGAAACTTATGGAAATGATGGATACTAAGGAAGGTTTTATAAAAGAGCTCCCTGTTATAGAGAAATAGGTTTCACAATTAGAAGGATTTAATCCGTTCCGTTCACCCGGAACGGATTTTTTTATTTGATATCTCAGATATGCTATGGGGTTATGGAGGATAAATGATCTATATTATTAATAATAAGCCCATCTAAACGAGATCATACGGTTGTACTGTAAATGTGTAAGCTTTGGGTCACGATTAAGAACTAATCTATTTTTACAACTTTGGCTTAAATGAGTCCGCAACTTTGTACCTTTGCAGCTTCGGCAGTCAAAAAAGGCCGGATTGAAGACATAAATTTACTACAGATGATTGAGATAGGAAAATACAATACCCTCACTATATTAAGAGATACCAAAGTTGGATTGTTTCTGGGCAATGGAAATGAAGCAGAAGATATACTGCTTCCTAATAAATATGTTCCAGAGCATTTTGAAATAGGGGATGAAATGACGGTTTTTGTATATCTTGATCACGAAGAGCGCCCTGTAGCCACTACATTAGAGCCTTATATTTTATTGAACGAGTTTGCCCTGCTAAGGGTGAACTACGTAAACCAGATCGGGGCCTTCCTTGATTGGGGGATGGAAAAAGATATACTTGCACCGTTTAGGGAGCAGGCACGACCGATGGAAAAAGGAAAGCGCTACCTGGTTTACCTCTATATGGATGAAAAGACGAATCGTCTTGTTGCTACCAGTAAAATCAACCAATTCCTAAAAAATGATAATTTAACCGTTGAAAGGGGAGAAGAAGTAGATCTTATCGTATCGCATATCACCGAGTTAGGCATTAACGTCATCATTAATGAAAAACACAAAGGGTTGCTGTATAAGGATGAGGTTTATGATGAAACCATCCGTACCGGAGACCGCTTGCGCGGTTATATCAAGACGATTCGTCCCGACAACAAGATTGATGTATCCCTTGAAAAATTAGGATATGAAAGAATCGAGCCAAACGCCCAAAAAATACTTGATGAGCTTCGTGCAAGCCGCGGCTTCTTAAGGCTTAACGACAACAGCCATCCCGAAGATATCAAAACCGTCTTGCAAATGAGCAAGAAAACTTTTAAGAAAGCTATAGGTTCGCTATATAAAGACAAACTTATAGAAATAAAAGACGACGGCATCTACTTGGTATAGCCCTGTTAATTTTATTGAAAACACGCTTTTTAGCTTCTTATTTGCTTACATTTGTATATACAAATATAAAGTATTGAGCGAAAGTATTTCATTAAAACGATAATAGGAGGAGCAGCTATGGCATCATTGAACCCATTTTACAACTGGACAAAGGATTTAAAAGAAGAAGATACAAAACACCCTGTTTTATTTATTGGGCACGGTTCGCCTATGAACGGAATTGAAGACAATGAGTTTTCGCGTACCTGGACAAAGTTTGGAAAAGAAATTCCTAAACCAAAGGCTGTATTGGTTATTTCTGCACACTGGCTTACCCAGGGAACGCATATTACGGCGATGGAGCACCCTAAGACAATCCATGATTTTGGAGGTTTCCCACAGGCTTTATTTGATGTGGAATATCCTGCGCCTGGAGATGCCGGATTGGCAGAAGCCACTTCAAAACTAATCACTTCAACAGATGTAGGATTGGATCATGACTGGGGCTTGGACCATGGAACCTGGACCGTAGTCAGGCATATGTATCCAGATGCTGATATCCCTGTATTACAATTGAGTATTGATTATAGCAAGCCTCCACAGTACCATTATGATTTAGCAAAACAATTGAAGGATTTGCGTAAAAAAGGGGTGCTGATATTAGGAAGTGGAAATATGGTGCACAATTTAAGGATGGTAGCCTGGGATAAACTGCAGGAACCCGAATACGGCTATGACTGGGCTGTAGAAATGAATACAATATTTAAGGAAAAAATAGGGAACAATGACTTTCAGGCTATCATCAATTATGAAAAATTGAATGCTGCGGCCAAATTGGCAATACCAACTCCAGACCATTATTACCCATTGATCTATTCAATGGCATTACAGGACAGTGCCGATGAAGTCAGTTTCTTTAATGATAAGCCTGTAGGAGGATCATTAACAATGACGTCGGTAAAGTGGGGTTAGTGCGGCAATACTTATAGAAATGCTTTTATAAATCTGTGAGTTTATCGTTTAAGTTCTATATCCGGATTTATAAGAAGCATTTGTTTTACAAACCCTTCCTGGTCTTTAGGTGATATAAAGATATCGTCAAATTTATTGTAATAGATTACAAAGCCTTTTGTGCTAAGGGATGGCTTCATCGTATTGCCTTTCAAAAAGGAATTGTCTGTTTCGATTTTACGGACAGTATCAATTTTAATGGTACCTCTAAAAGGACCCGAGTAATAAAAAAGGTTGTTATCCATAATTACATAGCGCGTGTCCAAAAGAATCCATCCAAGCAGAGTAGAGACAGCTCCTAAAACGATTATAGTTGGTACTAATTGTACAACAGTGAGTTCATCTTGCTGCATACCAAAAAATACCGGCACTACCAGAATAAACAGTAGTGCCGATAGTAGTAAAATAATAAGCCAGGAATCTCTTTTAGATTGAAATGTTACCTTAGACACCTAATTCTTTTTTTGTTTTTTTAATTAACCCGTTTTTGTGAACAAGTACAGAAATTGACTTTAGTTTCATGTAAGGTACGCTCATGTAGACATATCCGCCATTGGCAACTTTTGCTTTGTCTGTACCCCAGGAGTTTTTTACTTTATAATAAACGTTTCCTTTTTGGTCTTTTACTTTTCCAACAATATGCATTAAGTGATCATCAGTGGTATCAAAATTTTCGAACTCAGCCTGGCGGAATTCAGCAGTGATTTCTTTCTCTGGTTTGATTTCTTTTAATATATCCTTGTTATCAGAGGCATTGGCTGGGATAACCGCTACGCCATATTTGCCAGAAAAGGTATCTTCACTTACATCAGTATCCAATGCTAAGGTATAACCATTATCAAGTGCATAGTCGATATTTTGTATGTATTCGTTTAATGGCAGGTTATAGAAACTGCCATTCGAGAAATTGTCAGGAATATCAAGTATGAATGTTTTATAGTACGGTTCGTTAGTATAAGATGTAATGGTTACATAGTCATTCAGGTTTAGTTTGGTCATCTCCAGGAAACTTTTAGGAGTGTACTTTTTACCTTCGTAAGTAAATTCAGTGATAGGTGCTCCTATTCCGGCATCCAGTATTTTAGACACTTCTGTCTTCCATCCCGCCGCGAGTTTTTTAGATGGATCCGCATACGTCTTAAGCAGTTTCTCCAAATCCTCTGCCATTTTTGCATGGTTGTGTTTTTTTGTATCGCCTGTAAGTCCGCTATAAGCACTTTCAGGAACAATTCCGTAATCAGCAGCGCTGTTGATCACATCATGTGCCAATCCGCCTTCACCAAATTGTGCCTTACCTTGGCGCATTACATAATTCCAAGCCTTGTCGTTGTAGGTTTCCCTAACGTTATACATCTCGGATAAGTCGATAGACTTACCAGATTGCCTAATGATTTCAGCTTCCAGAAAAGAAGTTGTTGAAAAACTCCAGCAGGTTCCTGTATTGTCCTGTGAGATTACCGGGGTGGCTTCAATGTCTTTAACGGTTTGAAATTCGTACTTCTGGGAGTAAGCTGAAAATGCAAGTGTTAAGAATGCGATGCTTAGTAAGCTTTTGTTCATTGTATGTTTTATTAGAGAGTAAAATTTTTATTGATAGTTATATAATTATCAATTATGCTGTGTATTTAGCAAAGATACAAAACAAGTACAGAATAGGAAATCGGGATTTGTTAATTAGTGTTAGGATTATGAATATATTGGTACAATAAATGTTATTAAAATTTGCTGAATGGTTGACATGATAACCACCAAATGAATAATAAGAAATCCTCGGACCCCGATTATTGGTTCATAATACTGCTTGAATTAATCCTTGATATTTTCTTATGATAACAAATTGCGGTTCTATTTCGATATCCACAGTTCTTAAGATTGTTCAAAAAATCATAAAAACTAAAAATCACAACATAACTTCAAATATAAAAAATCGCTTATTTTTACAGTAAAAAAATGATAT
>Ga0247810_10002454_pt1 | contig 10250 bp, 11 predicted proteins | sample UWRJL119311C1_FD_179918 | JGI IMG/M metagenome (GOLD analysis project Ga0247810, IMG submission 179918) | Plant litter microbial communities from Arlington Agricultural Research Station in Wisconsin, United States - UWRJ-L119-311C-1 | ecosystem: Environmental > Terrestrial > Plant litter >...
CCTCGTCATGGCGATCGGCGTTCCGATCGCGGGCTTCGTGTTCGTGCTCGACGGCGTTCTCATCGGTGCGGGCGACGCGAAGTACCTCGCGCTCACCGGCGTCGTGAATGTCGCGGTGTACGTGCCGTTGCTCGTGATCGTCACGGTGACGGATGCCGGTGCGAACTGGCTCTGGGCGGCGTTCGGCATCGGCTACATCGGGGCTCGCGCGGTAACGCTCGGGTTGCGCTCGCGCAGCGACGCGTGGATGTTGACGGGCCGCTAGACCGGCGCGGGACCTGTCGTTGCCCCGCGGTGGAACTCACTGCGGAACACAGCGGCTTCGACCGCGGTCCCCGCGAGCAGCGCCATCGCTCCCCGACCTGCGGCTCGGCCCTTCTCGACCGCGGGCTGCACCATCGTCGTGAGGTCGTGCGGGGCGATGCCGTCGAGCCGCACACCGTCGAAGCCGACGACGCTCAGGTCCTCGGGAACCCGCAAGCCGAGATCCTGGGCAGCCCGGATGACACCGACCGCGAGCAGGTCGCTCTGCGCGATGATCGCCGTCGGACGCTCGTCAAGGGAGACCGGCGAGAGCAGTGCCGCTCCCGCGATCGCGCCCTCGTCGACCAGGCTCGCGCCCGAGACGAACCCGGTTGCGTGCGGGTAGACGGCCCGCACCCCGCGGATCCGCTCGCTCGATGTGTATGCCTCCGACTCGGCCTCGCGCGCCAGCGACAGGAAGCCGCGGTCCCGGGATGGCTCGAGGGGGAGCGTCACCATCGCGATGCGGGTGTGCCCGAGGTCCCTGAGGTGCTGGGCGAGCAAACTCGACGCCTCGAAATTGTCGAGGTCGATCGCGAGCACACCGTCCATCGGTTCTGCCTCGACGGCGACGACGGGAACACCGCGCTGGCGGAATACGGCGACGGATTCGGTGACGCGATTGGTGCAGCCGATGAGCACGGCGGCGTCGACGGGAGCGGAATGGAGCAGGTTGTCCCCCGTGAGCAGGAGGAGGGAGCCGTCGGGACCGATCTCGTCAGCGAGCCCGTCGAGCATCGCGATATTGATCGGGTCGCGGAACGCGTCGCTCAGGCTGTCCTCGAGCACGACGCCGATGATGCCGGAGCGGCCGCGGCGCAGCGACTGCGCCCTCGGGTCCGGCCCCGCGTAGTCGAGTTGCGCGGCGGCGGCCAGTACGCGGGCCTTTGTCGCCGCAGACACCGGTCCCGCTCCGCTGAACGCGAGCGAGGCTGTAGACGCCGAGACTCCGGCAAGGGCTGCGACCGCGGCGAGGTTCGGCCGCGCCGCGCTTGCCTGTGTCTCCATAGTCGGCTAGCTTAGTCGAATCGATTCGATCGAATCGATTCGATAGCCAATCTCGCTCCGAGCGTCAAGGATGACTCTTATGTCCGCTTCTCCCGTCACTGCCCCGTACGCCGGCGGTCTCACGCGCTCGCAGGTCGTCAAATGGCGCAACGCGATGTTCGTCATCTTCGCCGTCTGCGGACTCGGCATGTCGAGCTGGGTCGCCCGCGTCCCCGCCATCCGGGACGCCCTCGACGCGAGCACACTCCAGATGGGCATCCTCATCTTCGGCGTCTCCCTCGGCTCGATCATCGGCCTTCTCCTCTCGAGCCACATTGTCGCCCGCCTCGGGGCAAAGCTCACGATGATGGTCTGCTTCACGATCGCGCCGGTCGGATTCGCGATCGCCGGCATCGGCGCCACGGTCGGCCCGTCGTTCGTCCTCACCTTCATCGGTCTCGCGATCTTCGGCGCAGGCTTCAGCGTCTGCGACGTCGCGATGAACGTGCAGGGAGCGGCCAACGAACGCGTCCTCCGCCGCACGATCATGCCCGTCTACCACGCGTTCTTCAGCTTCGGCACGATGATCGGTGCGGGCCTCGGTGCCATCGCTGAGGCGCTCGGCGTTCCGATCATCGTGCACATGCTCGTCATCGCTGTTGCGATGTTCTCGCTCGGGCAACTGGCGGTGCGGTTCATCCAGTCCGAGCACCTTGTCGATGGCGATGAAGCGGATGACGCGGCATCCGCTGAACCCGGCACCTGGCGCGACCGCCTCAGCATCTGGCGCGATCCGCGCACACTGCTCATCGGACTCGTCGTGCTGGGCATGGCATTCGCAGAGGGCTCGGCGAACGACTGGCTCTCGCTCGCATCGGTCGACGGTCACGGCGTGGACAACGCGACCGGTGCGCTCATCTTCGGCGTCTTCGTCACGGCGATGACGGCCGGCCGTCTCGGCGGTGTCTTCCTGCTCGACCGCTTCGGTCGCGTGCCGGTACTGCGGGCATCCGCGATCTTCGCCGTTGTCGGCCTCTCGATGTTCATCTTCGTGCCGAACCCCGTCATCGCGACCGTCGGTGTCGTGCTCTGGGGACTCGGTTCGTCGCTCGGCTTCCCGGTCGGGATGTCCGCTGCGGCCGACGACCCGAAGACCGCCGCTGCACGGGTGAGCGCTGTCGCGACGATCGGCTACTGCGCCTTCCTCATCGGCCCTCCCGTGATCGGCTGGCTCGGCGAGCACTTCGGCCTGCTCAACGGGTTGCTCGTGGTGCTCGTGCTCGTGACGATCTCGGGGCTTGTTTCGAATGCTGCAAAAGAACTGACAAAAACCCCGTAAACGTTCCCCCGGCCATCAGTGCCTCTGCTACGGTGGCCCTCTAACGGGGGTCGTTATGAGGGGAGCTCACGATGGTTGAAGCGCAGGTAGCGGTGCGTCATCCGCTCATCGACGCGACGGGCGACGGCTGGGTGGAGAACTGGACCGACATCGAACGCGTCGGCCTTACTGGCGGGCGCCTGGGACTACTCGAGACCGCCACGCGGGCGGGATCGCGAGTGCTTTTCGTCGCTCCTCCGGGTGCAACGGTGACGTTCCCGCTCCTCGCCGCGCTGCGGGCGACCGGGTGCGATTGGGTGGTCCGCACTGACGGTCGGTTCTTCTCTCCGAGCACGGGACGCTTCTTCAACGACACGGCTTCCTCGTGGACGCGGGGTCCGGATGCGCGACCGACGGTTGAGCCCGTTCGAATAGATACCGCGCGAAGTTCGGGCCTCGTCCCCGCCGTGCAGTTCTCGGTGTCAGTGCATCACCGTGCCGCCGCGGAGACCCGTCTCGGTCGGGTCGTCGAACTGCTCGCCGAGGCGACGGCAGGGAAGACCCCGCTCTCGTGGGGTGTGACGGAGCCACTCCTGATGCCCTGGGACCGCGACCGCCTCACGACCCTTGTCCGCACGAGGGCTCCCCAGTCCACCCGGGTGTTCGCGTCGGGTCCGGGATTCTCTGCCACGATCCTCGTCACGCGCAGCGAGACCGGCCTGACGGAAGAGACGCGCTTCCTCGTGCCGCTCGAACCAGCGGATCGCGATGTCGTCGTCGGCGCACTGCGATCGGTTGCCGAATCCCAGCGCGCGCTGTTCGGCATGGCTTACGAGACCATCAGCACGGCCGACGCGGCAATCCCCTCCGTGCATACTGTTCCGCCGGTGGCCATCGCCTCGATTGTCGGCGCCGCGGCCGTGCGGGAAATCGGAGCCCAACTGTCCGCCCTTGAAGGCCGGGCGCGCGTTGAGAAAGTGGGGCAATCACGCACTCCAACGGTGATCGTGAGCGTCTCCAGTAGCGGCTACCAGGCGCAAAAGGACTTCGCCCGGGCAGCAGACGCGCTCGGAATCGACACGATCGCCGAACTGCTCCAGCAACCGGGAAGGAACTGACATGCCTCGCGAACTGCTCCTGATGTCCGAACGCTCCGTCGACCTCGTCGATGTTCTCGACGCCGCGATGTCGGTGGACGCGGACCACGCCGTGCACTCCATCTGGGATGGCGGCGCTATGCAGGTAGTTGCGTCCGATTCCTCAGCACTCCTCACCGTCATGACCTCCGCTCTTGTCGAGAGTTCCGCCGACGCCGTCCTGTACCGCGGGGCGCCATGGCCTCCCGGCGGCAGGTATCTCACTGAGGCGTACATTCCGTTCGGTTCGGAGGAGGGCAAGAGTGTCGTCAGGGCACTGGTCGCCTCGATGAGCGCTCATCTCATCACCGAGGAGGCACCCCGATGACAACGGACTGGAGCGTCAACGCGGCCGGTGTGCAGCTCACCCTCGGCGCGGTCGAAGATGCGGCAACCGACCTGGGGACCGCACTCGAGCCGATTGCCGTCACGCTCGAGACGCTCATGACCGCGTGCGACGATATGCCGTCCGTGCCGGCCGAGGTCGAGGCTCTTCTCTCCCGGGACCTTGCGACCCTCACAGCGACGAGCGAGCGCATTGCCGCGTGCATTCTCGGTGCGAGCAATGCCACGATCGCCGTCGTCAACAGCGACGAGCAGATGGCAGCGGATGCGCAGTCCGAAGCCGTCAAGGCCGCCGGGAACGGCGACCTGAGCTTCTTCGGAATCGAGAAGACCCCATGACCGATACCGACACCCAGGTCGTCTGCCGGGCCGACGGAATGGTGCAGCCAGCGGCCATTCCCTTCGTCGACATGGACCTGCCCACGATTTCCGACCAAGGCACCGAGTTCAAGACGATGGGGTGGAGCCTCAAGATCAACGGCGGCATCCTCATCGACAAGTGGAAGAATCTGGATGCTTCCTACCAGGGTCCCGGCGACGAGCAGCTCTTCGCGTCGATGGATCCGGTCCGTACGAATACGACGGATGTGGGCGACCGCTTCATCAAGACCGGCGGATACCTCCAGGATCTCGCCGACAGTCTCGCTACCCCGATCAAGGCCCTCAAGAATCTCAAGAACGACGCCGCGGATTTTGTCGCCGAGGTGGAGGGCGGTGTCTCCGTTTCGATCTGGGATCCGGATCATCCGGCTTACGAGGCCGGAGTCTTCAGTTTTGTGGTGACCGACTTCGCCGACATGGGCGACAAGGTAATTCCGTGGGACCAGCACACGCCGTCCGTCGATCGCAATAACCAGCTCATTGAAGACATCAACGCGCAGGTCGTTCTCGTCGACCAGGCCCGTGTCGAATGTGTCAATGCGATCCGCGGCCTCCAGGACGCCTGCGTGATCGAGGAGGTCGCGCTCACCGAGGACGACCTCAACGTGGACGGCATGGTACTGCCATATGGAACCGCGGGCAGGGGCGATAGATCCTGCTCCGAGAGCGCGGACGATGCGGTGAACGACTCCGTCAAGAACCTCATCAACGGCGTACTCGGTCTGGTCGCTGTCGACGGCAATGCCGTGATCGGTGAAGACAACCCGTTCGACGGCGACCTCTTCGTGCAGTCCTGGTCCGGGCTCTTCCAATCGATTGGCGCTATCGGCGTCACCCTGACGGGCGCTCCATTCGTCGCCGCGTGGGGCAATAAGGAAGACGTACCGGAGTGGTACTGGAACTCCGGCGTCTGGGCGAAGGATCTCGGCGTCAACGTGTGGGAGGGCACCGTAGGAACAAGCGAGAGCTGGGAGGACAACCCGTCGTACGCCGCCAGCTTCGCGGCGACCAACATCGTGACGATGTTCATCGGTGGTGGAGTCGGTGCGGGCGTCAAGGGAGCGTCGGTTGCCGGTCGAGCCGCTTCCGTACTGGAGCGGGTCGGGGTGAGGGTCACCGACGCGCTCGCGAACGTGCTCCGCAAGGTCGACGCCGGAGTCGCCACCGCCTCGGATGTCGTCACCCAGCTCACCAAGGATCTCGCTGCCCAGTTCGGCAGTGCCGCGTCCCACGTCGGCTCCACGATCAAGACAAGCCTCAGCGACCTCGCGGAAGCGGTCAGGCAGCAGACGCACGGACACGACGGTGGCGACTCGACCGGACCCGATGGCAACGGCAACTCCAGCGGGGATCGTGACGGGAATACCGCGAACGGCTCGAACGGCTCGAGCGGCTCTTCCGAGTCTGACGGCTCCGACGGCTCCAGCTCCGACGCCAACCAGTCGGGCAACCCGGATGGCTCTGGCGGTTCAGACGGCGGCACCAATCCGGTCGACGACTGGGACACGCGACCGCACACTCCCGGTGACGGCTACTTCGACGAGTCAGCTCCGCTTCCCGACCCGGAACCGTTCCCGACCGACCTTGCCAAGCCACCATCGATCGACCCGAACCTGTACGACAAGGACATCATTTCCAAGTTCGATGTCTCGACCGGCAAGGACGATGCGACCTTCTGGTCTGGTCGCGTCTATCCGGACGACGGTCCTCCCCTCGGCGTCCAGGACGGAGCGGCGGAGTTCACCACGCACACGCACGGCGAGACACTCGAGCAGATGCTCGAGCGCCAGGGACTGCTGGACGACATACTGGCGCTCCCTGCCGACGTCCAGAAGGAGACCTTCAATAAGGTGTCATCGGACCTGGCCGCCAATGCCTCGGGGGATGTACGTGCGTACCAGGGCGAACTGAATCCGAACGGCAACGTGTGGGAGGACTTCGAGCTGCCGACGCTTGTCGACAATCCGAAGGTGACCTCCATCACCATCATCGACGCGGAAACAGGCACCGTCCGCAGCATATTCACCCGCTCCGTCCAGTGACCCTCGGCTCTCGCCCCGCCGACGGCGCTCGATAGCATGGTGAGCTGGCCACAGCGGATGGGATAAGTGCTGCAATGACTCCAGCGGAAAGCACCTGGGAGCACGCGACCGTGATTCTGACCGTCGCGTGGGCAGAACGGGACGAAACGGCGAGCCAGCTCGCGGTCCCGCTTGCCGCGACGTTCGATGCCCTCACCAAGGCGAGCGCGGTATTCGGAGGTCCCTGGACGGAGGACGCCTCGGGGGACGGCGCGTTGCCATCGAGCATCGACGAGTGGCGGGTGGCGGTGGAGAACTCAGCCGTCCACACCGGGCACGATCTCTCGTTCAGCTTGCGCCGGCCAGGCTCCGCCATCGGCGCGTTCGTCCGGCTTTCCTCCGGTGTCGGCGAGCATCCCGGTAACCGCCTCACCATCGGCATCGAGTCCCCCCACCCCGACGGCACCGTCGATCTGGGAGAACTCGTACCCAAGCTCCCGCGGCTGACCGACTCGCTCGTGGTCATCTGGCGCGCCGACTGGGTGAGCATTGTTCCGCGTGCGGCGTATGTGCCGCAGCAGGACAGCGATTTGCCGATTATCGGGGCACTCACCTGGATCGCCCGCAGCGTCAGTACCGTGCCCCTGCCGGTCGCCGGCGTCGAAGTGCGGCGGTCCCGGGGCGGAAACCTCGTCGGTGTCCCGACGATCGCGAAGCCCGTGCTCGATGCCGCCGCGATCCTTGCCGTGCGAGACGCGCTGGCCGCGGCATCCGCTATTCGACCGCTGCCGGAGCGACAGCCGACCGCACCGATCTCCGACCCGCAGAAGTTCGAGACCGCGCTGACCGCCTACGTCGATTTCCACGGTGGGCGCGCTGTTGTCGAGCGGCCCGAACGAGTGCGTGAGCTGTTCTCCGGGCAGGACAGCGATCGGCTCATCGCCGAGATCCAGGACGCCAGGGAACGCGCGTATTCGGTGTGGACCGCCGGAACGGATCCGAACGCGGACGACTCACGGGCAGAAGCTGCCGCGAAAATCGACATCCTCGTCCCCGGACTGACTCCCGTCGCCCTCGACGTCATGGTCGGCTGGTGGGTCGACCTCAACATGTGGTGACCGCCGCGCCGCCTAGACTCGACGGGTGCGCCTCGTCATAGCTAAGTGTTCCGTCGACTATGCGGGCCGACTGAGCGCGCACCTCCCCCTCGGCACCCGCCTCCTCGTGGTGAAAGCCGACGGCAGCGTGCTCGTGCACGCAGACTCGCTCAGCTACAAGCCACTCAACTGGATGAGCCCGCCCGCGGTGCTTTCCTTCGTCGAGCCCGACCAGGACCAGCTCGACCACGGCGTCACCGAGATCTGGAAGGTCGCGCAGGCGAAGACCGCCGACCTGCTCCTTATCTCGATCCACGAGATCCTCCACGACAGTTCCCATGAGCTCGGTATCGATCCGGGACTGCAGAAGGACGGCGTCGAAGCCGACCTGCAGAAGCTCCTCGCCGAACAGATCGACCTTCTCGGCGACGGCCACACGCTCGTGCGCCGCGAGTACATGACGGCGATCGGTCCCGTCGACATTCTGGCCCGGGATGCCTCGGGCGCTGCGGTCGCCGTGGAGATCAAACGTCGAGGTGACATCGACGGCGTGGAGCAACTCACCCGCTACCTCGAACTGATGAACCGCGATCCCCTGCTCGCACCCGTGCAGGGAGTGTTCGCGGCCCAGGAGATCAAGCCCCAGGCGCGAACGCTCGCGCAGGATCGCGGCATCCGCTGTCTTCTTCTCGATTACGACGCCATGCGTGGCATGGACGACAGCCACCACCGTCTGTTCTGAGGTTGTTCGGCACGGCACCGTATGCTGTGGCCAAATGACATCCCCGTACACCTGCATACTGTTCGACCTCGATGGCACGATCGCGGACTCGGCTCCCGGCATCACAGCCACCCTCGCGTACACGCTCGAGCGCATCGGCCTACCGATCCCCAGGCCGTCCGAACTGCTCGCGTGGGTGGGCCCGCCGATCATGGACTCGTTCCGTGACCTCGCCCACCTGACCCTCCCCGAGGCGGAGAACGCGCTCGCGATCTACCGCGAGAAGTATCTCGATGACGGCGTCTCCGACTCGACGGTCTTCCCCGGCATGCCGCAGCTCATCAAGGACGTGCACGACGCGGGCATCCCGTTCTCGCTCGCGACCTCGAAGCCCGAGCTGCCGGCAACGCTCATCCTCGAGCACTACGCGCTCGCGCGACTCTTCACAGTGATCACGGGGGCCTCCGAGGACGAGGTGCGCAGCGCCAAGAAGGACGTCGTCGAAGAAGCACTCCTTCGGCTCAAGAACCTCGGCGTCGACATCTCGCGACCCGTCATGGTCGGCGACCGCGAGCACGACATCCAGGGCGCTGCCGCTCACGGTGTTCCGACGATCGCCGTCGACTGGGGCTACGGCTCCCCCGCCGAGTATGTCGGGTCGATCGAGCTCGCCCACGACACGGACGAGCTGCGGAAGCTGCTGCTCGGCGAGTAGTTACGCCGCGCGCGTCCCGGGGCAGTGCAGCTGGGTCGGGCGACCATCGCGGCGTTCGATCTCGTGCTCGGCCATCGGTGCACCGCACAGCGGGCACGGCTTCACCGTCACGTGCTCCTCGTCGTACGGGCCCACCTGCGCCGGCCCCATGTAGGGGAACAGGAACTTGTTGAGCTTCGCCGTCATCGTCCAGATCTTCTTCGCCACATCATTAGTGTACTAACGAATTACCGTGAGTACACTAACAATGTGCAACCGGATCCCCTCGCCCTCGACCGCCAGGTCTGCTTCGCCCTCGCCGTCGCTTCTCGCACTGTGATCGGCGTCTACCGTCCCGTGCTCGAGAAGCTCGGACTCACCCACCCGCAGTACCTCGTCATGCTCGCGCTCTGGGAGCGGAGTCCCCGCTCCGCGCGCGACGTGAGCGACGCGCTCAAGCTCGAGCCCGCGACCCTCACCCCGCTGCTGCGTCGGCTCGAGGCATCCGGATACATCACCCGCGCCCGCAGCGCGACCGACGTGCGCGCGCTCTCCATTGAGTTGACGGATGCCGGAGCAGCTCTCCGCGCGCAGGCAGAGACCGTACCCGGCACCATTGTCGAGCGGCTCGGCGTGCCGATGACCGAGCTCGAGCGGATCCGGGACGACCTGAGCGGCCTGATCGAGGCCGCGGCGAAGGTCTCCGCCTAGCGCGCGAGGCGCTCCACGATCGACCCGTACAGCCGCGGCGCCTTCTCCGCGGCGGGCACAATCGCTCCCCGCAACGGCGAACCGGCCGCACGCAGGAGTCCGCTCGTGAGCACCCGGAAGTCCCGCGTGACGCGCTTCCAGTCGGCGTCATAGCGCTGCGGGTCATCGGCGACGATCGCCGCGACCGCGACCCGCGCCTGCTCGAACCCGAGGCGCAGTCCCTCGCCCGTGATCGCATCCACGTAGCCGGAGGCGTCACCGACGAGGAGGACGCGTCCGCTACTCGGGCGCGTTGCCCGCTGCCGCAGGGGACCCGCACCGCGGAGGGAACTCGCGGGCGTGGCATCCGCAATTCTGTTGTGCAGTTCCGGGATCTCGGCGCGCGCGTCCCAGAAATCGGTGCGCTGTGGCCCGAGCACGGCGACGCCGACGACGTCCTCGGACACCGGCGTGACGTAGGCCTCGACGCGCGGGCTCCAGTGCACTTCGACGAGGTCGGTCCACGGTGCGACGAAGAAGTGCTGGCGCAGACCGAA
>Ga0247810_10002455_pt1 | contig 10247 bp, 12 predicted proteins | sample UWRJL119311C1_FD_179918 | JGI IMG/M metagenome (GOLD analysis project Ga0247810, IMG submission 179918) | Plant litter microbial communities from Arlington Agricultural Research Station in Wisconsin, United States - UWRJ-L119-311C-1 | ecosystem: Environmental > Terrestrial > Plant litter >...
CTGCTTGCTGTTGTCTTTTCCAGCATACAGTTGGTGCAGCACATTTTGCTGGCTGTGAAGAGGACATTTTTGAAGTTCTGAAGTGCTGTAACGGTGTGAGTTATCCATAACTTACTTATTTAGGTGGTTAATGCCTTTAAAATTAAAACTATAGTGTCAATTTTTTTTATATGAAAATGCGCAATTCTTATCTAATTTACATTCGAATCGTGCATAGTCTGATCAAAAAAAATCCAGTTATATTTCCGTACTGAACGAGATATCATTTAATATTTTTTTTATATTCGATAAGAATGCCAAAAAACATATTATTTTAAATTGGCGATGGAAAAGGGGATGAAACTAAACTTTCGAAAAGAACTGGACCGAAGGCTTCAGTCGCAGCAAAATTAAAAAAAAATTAATGCTGCTAGCTGGAGTTACACCACCTCATTGGTGAGGGAATGCTAGGGATTGGAGTGCAAATTTAGAATATTATGACAAAAATCCCCCTAATGACAACACAAGTTCCGCTAGGTATCCCTGCGAATAATCGACCCATTCTTTCCGGACATTTTACGTTTTAGAATCAGACTGCTTATCGGCAGGCTTCTGTTGCGTATCCATCATTGCGGCAACTGCGGTATCGGGCAGAATATTGCTCATACCGATCATGGCCTTATTCTTAAAGCCGGAAATAATTTTATCCTTACCGGACATAAGTGCATCGTACCCGTCTTTTGCCACATCAGCCGGATCAGCCAGCGAAGATTTGTCCTGCACTACTGCGCTTTGCAGCATATCCGCCTTACTAAAGAAGTCGGTATCGGTCGCACCCGGTAAAAGGGCAGTGACGGTGATGTTATTTTCTTTTAATTCGTGCCTGATCGATTCGGAAAAAGAATAAACAAAAGCTTTGGTAGCGTGGTAAACCGACTGCCATGGCCCCGGGGTCTTGCCGGCTATTGAGGCAAGATTCAGTATTTTACCATAGTTGCGGGCTAACATTTGCTTTGAAAAATGTTTTGTCAGTATTATCGTCGAGGCAATGTTCAAATCCACAATTTCCAGTTCGCGCTGGAGCTCAGTATCTTTAAAGAGTCCGTAAACCCCCTGTCCTGCGTTATTAACAAGTACATCAACATGTATGTTTCTTGATTGGACTTCTGCGCATAAGGCAAAGGCATTCTCCCTATTAAAGAGGTCTTTTGCAATAGTAATGACATCAATGTTATGCTTGCTGAACTCGGCAGCTTTATTTTTCAATTCATCTTCATGTCTTGCCACAATAATAAGGTTATAGCCGTCTCTGGCAAAAAGCTTGGCAAGCTCGTAACCGATTCCCTCAGTTGCTCCTGTGATCAGTGCATAATTTTTATTTTCTCCCATGATTCCCTATTAGAAAGTTAATTATTTTCTTTTTTTGAATCCAGCTATCTTCATCTACTATGCAGTATGTTCTGATTGATTCTGACGGATATAGTGGAGTCTGATTTAATGAATAAGCAAATACCGTATTTAGCATACGCATGCTTAGCATAAAAATAATGAGCGAATCAAAATTTATTTTACAATATTTGAATTTGAATTTACAAAATTCCGTTCTGGAGTCTGTGTTGAATTGTCGTTTTCTTACTCCCCGTTCCGTAATAAAAACTTAAACCGCCGCCGGTTTGATTTTCCAAGAGCTGGGTTTAACATCCTGTCTCAATAAATTTGTTTAATTTGGGCTCTGCATTGTAAGGTATTAAAAATTAAATATGACCTATAAAGAATTTAAGCCAGATAAAAACCTGGTCGATTTTGTCAAATGCTACTGGTGGTTTGATAATTCAGGTCCAGAGCAGCATTACTACACGATTTTGCCCGACGGCTGTTTTGACCTTCTTGTTCATTTTAACGGCGGGACTCTGAGTGAAGTTTCACTCACCGGACTCTGGACAAAACAGGTGGAGGTCTGCATTGATCCCGATACGCAAATTTTTGGAATACGCTTTAAGCTGCTTGCCGCTGATTATATTTTCGGGAGAAGTATAGCTCCTATCTGCGACGGCGAGCTGAAGCTTGAGAATGATTACTGGCTGCTGGACCATAACAATTTTAGCGAGCTTCAGCCTACAGTGGATTTTTTTAATAAAACGATGCTTCGCACTTTAGAGAGCACAAAAGCAATTGACAAAAAGAAACAGAAACTCTTTAATCTTTTATACCAGAGCGATGGCGGACTTACCGTTGAAAATTATTCAGAGCAGGTCTTCTGGTCAGCCCGGCAGATAAATCGGTATTTTTCGCAGCGTTTCGGATTGTCATTAAAAGCATTTTGCGGTATTTTAAAATGCGCTGCATCCTATCCGAATCTGCAGCAAGGAAAACTATATCCGGAAAAAAATTATTTTGACCAGTCCCATTTCATCAAAGCACTAAAAAAACATACAGGAAGCAGTCCAGGTGAATTGTCGTCTGATAAAAACGACCGTTTTTTACAATTGCAGACCCTGAAGTAAAAGTAATTTTGCGCTAATAATTTAAAAAGCACAAGAAATGAAATTCAGCAGTATCAGGATTTTGGTAAATGACTTCGATCAGATGTATAATTATTACAAAGAAGTTCTGGGGCTGGAATGCACATGGGGCCAGACCGGAGAGAACTTTGCCAGTTTCAATATTGGAATTGCCCCGGGTATCTCCATATTTAAGGCTGAGCTGATGGCTATGGCGGTGGATAATTTCCATCCTGAGAAACATCAAGAAGCTCGTGATAAAATTGCTGTTATCCTGCAGGTTGAAAATGTGGATGAAAGTTTCGTTAAATTAAAGTCACGCGGTGTAGCATTCATCAATCAGCCTAAGGATATGCCTGTCTGGGGAATCAGGACCGTACACTTCAGGGATCGCGAAGACAATTTGTTTGAATTATATTCCGAGCTCCCGCAGAAGCATTAACCTGCAAAAAATAGTATTAGGAAATTTTAAAAAAAAAGCCATACAGTGAAAAGCGGTGAAAACGCCGCTTTTGCATACCGGCAGGCATTGTCATAAGAGCTTGCTGTCAGTTTGGCTGCGCAGAGGGCAGGTAAATATTGAAAACAGCACCCGAGTTACTGCTGTCCTGCGCATTGATTTCCCCTCGGTGATTTTGGGCGATTTTTCGGCAGATAGCCAGTCCGATGCCTGTTCCTTCAAATTCCGATTTGCGGTGAAGGCGCTTAAAAATACTGAAAATCTGATCTACGTGCTCCGGAGCTATTCCTATACCATTATCGCTGACCTGAATTTTGACATAATCAATTCCGGTGTGCAGGCCTGCACGGAAAATTTCTTCCATCGACGCGTTTGATGCGCTAACAGTAATAATCGGATTTTTATCGGGATCGACATATTTCAGGGCGTTGCTGATCAGGTTGGCAAACAGCTGGGTCATCTGCAAAGGTATGGCTTCAATAACCGGCAGGCCCTTCACAATAATATCGGCCTTTTTTTGCTCAATGAGCAGTTCGTAGTCACTAACTATGGCCTGGATTGTTTTCCCAAGATCGAGCCTTTGAAAGGCATCTTCTTTTTTTCCGAGTTCCGAATAGGCGAGAACGTCCCTGACCAGGGCTGTCATTCTCCCGGCTGAAGTTTTTATTTTGGCAAGATAGTCGGCGGCTCGTCCTGATAATGCCTCACTGGCAGTATTTTCGAGCATCTGCGAAAATACGCTGATTTTTCTTAGCGGCTCCTGCAGGTCGTGCGAGGCAATGTAGGCAAACTGTGCCAGCTCGCTGTTGGTTCTTTGTAAATTTTCGTTGCTGTCCGCAAGTTCTCTGGTGCGTTTTTCAACGGTTTCTTCTATCTTTTGATGTGCTAAAATCTGTGCTGTAACATCGACGGCAACGGCCAGAATTCCAGAGATGCTTTGATCGGGTTCTCGAAAAGCCTCGTATACGAAATTGACATAAACATTTTCTACCTGCCCGGAGCGCGGCAGTGTTACAGGGACAGCTTCAGCAGAAACGGGTTTTCCTGTCGTATAAACACTGTACAGAAGATCCTCAAAACCCTGTTCGCGTGCTTCGGGCAGTCCCTCGAATATAGGTTTGTCCTGTACCTGCTGCTGGGTTTTCCCCCAGAAGTCCAGCATACGGCTGTTGGCTATTTCCACTATATATTGAGGTCCCCTGAAAATACACATGGCCACGGGTGCCTGCAGGATAGTACTGCGAAGGTTGCGCTCATTTTCTTCGATTTTTCTTTGGGCCAGGTTCAATTCGGTTACATCAGCTCCAGTATTCATGACGCCATATACCAGGCCGTCACTGTCAAAGAGCGGCGTGAGGCTGTAATTAAAGTAATAGGGACGTCTTTGGCCATCGACAATCAGGTCAAGCCTTTGATTTGTGATATGGAAGGATTCTCCTGTTGCAAATACGGTATCGAGCTGCTGGAATACTTCCTGATTGTCGAGTTCGGGAAGAATCTCGCTGAATAGTTTCCCGATGACATCGGGACCTTTTCCCCACACCTTAATAATGGCATTATTGGCCAGTGCAACACGCATTTCTTTTCCTTTGTATACTCCGATAGGAAACGGGGCACTTTCAATTAGTGCCCTGGTCTCTCTTTCGCTCTGCGCTACTTTTTCCCTTGACTGCACCTGCAGCGTATTTTCCAGCACCCACACGGCGACCTTTTCCACTCCGCCGTTCAAATCTTTCAGGGGCGTGTAGACAAAGGTGACATACACGGTTTCTTCGCGTCCATGGCGTATCAGCATTAATTCTACTTCATTGGCAAAATAAGTTTCTCCCTTTTTGACAACCCCTGCAAGCGCGTCCTCGTAATAGGGTCTCGCCTCCGCAAAGGAATCCCAGTAATATTGGCCGGCAACAGCTTCATAGGGTTTTCCGGCCACCTCGAGAAAGCTGTCATTGACCACTTCACTGACCAGTGTCCGGGCATCCAAAAGACAGATTCCAATTGGGGCCCTTTGTATCATGGCAGTAAGCTGCTGCTGGCTCTGCTCCAGGCTGCTGATTAACCGATGCTGTTTGGTAATATCGACACTGGAGCTTATGTACCCCAGGAAAAGATTATTTTCATTATATAAAGGCGTGCCTGCGGCGGCGAGCAGGTGATAATTTCCGTCTGTTGACCTGATCCTGAAAGTTCCTCTCCAGTCTTTTTTTTGCTGGACAGCCTCTTTATAAACTTCCAGAAAGGATTTGCTGTCCTCCGGGTGGATGATCTCCACCCAGCCGTAACCCAGCAGTTGTTCCTTTTTCCAGCCCGTAAGGTTCATCCAGCTGGTACTGAAATAGTCAGCGGTGCCGTCCGGATTACAGGTAGCGGTAAGGATGGGCGAGGCATCTGATAAAATCTGAAATAAGGCGCGGTCTTCGTTAAGTTTTTTCTGATCTTCCACCACAGCCGATGATGCGGTCAATGTCAAAAGCACGCCCTGCACTCTGCTATCAAGATAAAGGGGAGAATAGGCGAAGCTAAAAATGTGCTGGTTTTTACAGCCGGCCGCAGCAGGCTTGATATCATTTACTTTTCCCGCACGGCCTTTGTAACCGTTGTTGATCAACGGATCCATCCAGAGGCTCATTTCAGTGGGCATTTTATTAAGAGAAGATCCAAAGCACGATTCAGGCAGCTGGGATGCAAACAAGTCCAGGTAGTCATCGTTAAACAGCTGTATGCGCTCCGGCCCCCAAATAAGGCACATTGGAGAAGGGGTACTGAGGAGTATATTGATATAGGAGAGCAGTTCAGCGGGCCATAAATCAGGTGCACCCAGGGAAGTATCATTCCAGTTTAGGGTACGAACCAGAGCTGGGGTCCTACCTTCGTTTTTTATAAATTCAAAAATATCCTGCTGTTCTTTCTCTTTCATTGCATCAAATAAGATCTTAAAATCGTCACAAGCTGATTGTAGTCGGATGGTTTGGTTATAAATCCGTCGGCACCCAGCTTTTTTGTCGCATCAATCGTGTCCTGATGCGAAGAGGTTGATAAAATTATGACCGGAATATTTTGAAAAGCCGTGCTGCTTCTCAATTCCCTTAGAAACTCGAAGCCGTCCATTATGGGCATATTGAGGTCCAAAAAAATGGCGTCCGGCAATATCTGCAGGCCTACTAGTTTGTCAAGTGCTTTTCGGGCATCGTAAAAACCTTCTATAGTAACCGCATTAGAGGCCTCCAAAGCGGCTGATAAAAAAATTTCTGCGTCGTCCTCGTCATCGTCAATATGGAATATATTTTGGTATCTCATCTTACAAAGATAAGAAAGTTTGTCTTTTTTCTGCGTAACATTTGTCGGATTAAAAACAGAAACTTACTGTGCCAGCTGCCCATTTGGTTTATGAATCCTGATGTAGGTCTTCCTTTTGTTTATAAATTTTCCTTTTCTGCAATAGATGCTGGCAATGTTTAAATACTGTAAAGATCAGCGGAAAATCTGTAAGGAATTATAAGACAGCGCATTGTAATTTTGATCATAACCTTTAAAAATATCATTATGAAAACTGCGATAAAAAAAACAGCTGATACAAAAAGTAAAACGGGAACTGCTGCTGCTAAACCAACAGCGTCCAAAACAGCTCCAAAAGGAACCGTGAAGGCAAAACCTTCCGCTGCCGAAGGGCTGAGAGAATTATTTGTAGATTCGCTAAAAGATATCTATTGGGCTGAAAAAGCATTGGTTAAGGCACTTCCAAAAATGGCCAAAAATGCAACGTCTGAAAATCTTATTACCGCTATTAACGAGCACCTTTCAGTAACCCAGGAGCAGGTTGCCAGACTTGAAGAAGTTTTTAAATCGGTAGGAGAGAAGGCAGCTGCCAAAAAATGCGACGCGATGGAAGGACTTATAAAAGAGGGCGAGAGTATTATAGAGGAGACTGAAGCGGGACCTGTAAGAGATGCCGGAATTATTGCGGCCTCACAAAAAATTGAGCATTATGAAATTGCTACCTACGGGACACTGGCTGCCTTTGCTACAACCCTGGGCGAGGATGACGCTGTACTGCTTCTTGAGAAAACGCTGGCTGAAGAAAAACAAGCGGATATTACACTAACAGAAGCAGCTTACAATACGATCAACTTCGACGCAAAAGAAGAAGATCAAAAATAAATTCAAATTGCAATTCCAAGATTAGATTTGATTTTTAAGAAACCTGTATCATTTTTAATGGTGCAGGTTTTTTTTGATAAATCGAGAGTCATCAATTGTGTTTTATTTGTAAGAAATTGAAATTATCCTGTAAAATTAATGACCTAAATTATAGTTACTTAGCTGTCTATTAATTTTAAAAAAGACCATCATGAAAGCAGCAGTTATTCACGGACCAGGCTCCGTTAAATACGATACGGTAGAGGATCCAAAAATCAATGCACAGGACGATATTATTTTGAAGGTTACTTCTACGGCCATCTGCGGATCGGACCTGCACATTTATTCCGGTGCGATGCCGACATCCCCAATGGTTCTTGGCCATGAATTTATGGGAATTGTAGAGGAAACAGGATCAGATGTTACCCATCTTAAAAGAGGTGACCGCGTGGTTGTTCCGTTTCCGGTTGCCTGCGGGAATTGTTTTTTCTGCAATCATGACGTTCCGGGAAACTGTGAACACAGTAATCCTGAGCATTATGGCCCTGAAGGGGGGATTTTAACTGAAAAAGGAGGTGCCCTTTTTGGGTATACCGATCTTTATGGAGGCTATGACGGAGGACAGGCGCAGTATGTACGAGTGCCTTATGCCAATTATGGACCACGTGTTGTTCCTGATAACCTTACCGATGAGCAGGTACTTTTCCTGACCGATATTTTTCCGACCGGATACACGGGCGTAGACTGGGGAGAAGTGAAAGGGGGAGAAACCGTGGCGATTTTCGGTTCGGGACCTGTCGGGATTATGGCGGCCAAAAGTGCCTGGCTCAGGGGAGCCGCGCAGGTGATTATTGTGGACACGCTGCAGTATCGTCTGGATAAGGCAAGGATTTCTACAGGATCAACCACTATTTTGTGGGAAGATCCCAAAGACGTTGTGGCGCAGATCAGATCCCTTACCAACGGGCGCGGTGCGGATGTATGTATTGATGCTGTTGGCTTTGAACCCGAAAGAAACCTGGCAGACAAAATTAAAGCGACTGTCAATTTTGAAAAAGGTTCTATTAAAGTACTGGAAGCGTGTATGAGCGCCGTTAGAAGAAGCGGTATTGTTTCTGTTCTTGGCGTTTACCCTGTGAATTACGATAATTTCCCGCTGGGGCAGTTCTTTGACAAGGGGATAATCCTAAAAGGAGGCCAGGCACCTGCGCACAAACATATCGACAAACTTTTGGAATATGTAGTTCAGGGAAAAGTGCAGCTTGATGATATCATCACACACAGGCTTCCCTTATCTGAGATTTCGCATGCCTATGATATTTTTAACAAAAAAGAAGATGGCTGCGTTAAGGTAGTGCTTGATCCCTGGAAATAAACATTCATTATAAACATACATTAAAAAAAATCTGCACCTGGTGCAGATTTTTTTTTTACATAAAATTCGAAAGTGCACGTACTGAAATTTTGCTCGGGCAGGTACTGATTTAATTGTGCGAATGTGATCCAATTTACTCCGATTTTATTTTTTCAGTGATCAATGCTGCGGCTTTATCAGCTGCCTGCTGGATAATCTGCTCGGGACTGCCGGGGAAAACCTCCCTGTGGTCTATTGTGCCCGCAGGCGTAATGATGGACAAAAAGATAGTGCCGACTGGTTTTTCCGCGGATTCGCTTCCTCCCGGAGTGGTAAGCCCTGTCAGGGCCACCGTTATATCGGCATTGAATATGACCGCTGTGCGCTGGGCAAGGGCACTGGTTACCTCTTGAGATTCGGGCGTAAACTGCTCTATCAGTTCGTGCGGTACCAAAAGTATCTGCTCTTTAACAAAAACTTCATAACAGACAATACCACCCCTTAAAATTTTTCCCGACAGCGGGGTTAAAGAAAACGCAGCGCTCAATTTTCCCCCTGATGCGCTTTCTGCAAAAGCGATGTTCCAGCCTTTGGCCGCAATGGCCTCGCTGCATTGGATTATAATTTCTGATGGCATAACCTTCAATATTTATTAAGTTGTTCTTCTGGTTACATTTTTAACTATTCGATATAGTTTATTTTTGATCTGGCAAACTGGTCCAGTACCTCTTGGGTCTGGCGTTCCACCTCCCTGGCGGTCAGGGATGATTCCAGCAGATAATCATCCACAAAATCAAAAACGCTTTTTTTCGGCCTGGTCAAGCCTCTTGATGTCATCGGGCTCCAAAGAAGCATTATATACATTTTCAAGGTGCTCCCTAAGGTCTTTTTCGAACTGTTGTGTAAGGTCTTCCATTGTTTTTTATTTATGGTTAAAGAAATTGTTCGTCGTTTACTATATTTAACATCCGAAACAAAGGTCGGTTGTTGGAGCATTTAAAATTAATACGATAGCTTCAATGTTTTTTTATATGTAAATCCGTAATTCTTATTTAATTTACATTCGAATCCAGCTTGGTATTTAATCAAAAATAATGGATGTAAAATTCCCGTTTTGAAACTAGGTATCATTTAATAATGTTTTATATTTGATAGGAAATACCAAAAACATATTATTTTAAATTATTGGCGATGGAAAAGGGGATGAAGCTAAAAGTTCGAAAAGAACTGGACGGCAGGCAGCAGTCGAATATTATTAAATTAAAAGGCAGTTTGATCTCAAAGGGGTACACAGAGATCATACACATTTTGGATCAGGATGAAGAGTTCCATATCAATTCATTTGAGATTGAGACCGGTAATGACAGTGAAGTCCGTGAATTTATTACAGCATTTATTGCCAGGGAGCAGCTGGAAGACAGTATCTCTATTTTTCAGTAGTGAATGCGGTTATCAGCAATTGTTATCAGTATCTAAGCCGGAGTGATCATCATCATCATCAATTGTATTAAATATTTAAGTTTGATATTATTTTTCAGGAGCTTTTCCCGCTGCGTTCCACCCGAGCACCAGCGAATTGGCGATGCAATCTTTTCTGCCCAGCCTTTGTGCAAAAGGATTTCCACTGCACACGAGCGCAGCGGACTGGCGAAGCAATCGGCTAGGGCTCCTGACGTTCCCTGTTGTGTCAGTATTAGATAACAGGCGCAGCCTGTAAGTGCTCTACAGGAAAGTTATCAATAGAAATTCTATTTTTCAGAACTTCCACCATTTTTTATCCTTACTTACAGCTGTATCGGCAGCAGTTTCTGAACTT
>Ga0247810_10002456_pt1 | contig 10240 bp, 9 predicted proteins | sample UWRJL119311C1_FD_179918 | JGI IMG/M metagenome (GOLD analysis project Ga0247810, IMG submission 179918) | Plant litter microbial communities from Arlington Agricultural Research Station in Wisconsin, United States - UWRJ-L119-311C-1 | ecosystem: Environmental > Terrestrial > Plant litter >...
CAAATAGTGAAGATTTCATCAAGGCGATTGATCTTGAACTGAATTCTAAATCCAATGCACAATGGCTGATTAAGGTAGATTTGTTTTTAAAGGAAATGTCATGGGATCACACCTGTGCCATGATGAACGCAAAACTGATGGATACAATTGATGAAAATAAAATCTCCATAGCCAGTTAATATGTATGATTACCTGATTGTTGGCGCTGGATTCGCAGGAAGCGTATTAGCAGAAAGATTAGCCCGTATTGCAAATAAAAAAGTATTAATAATTGATAAGCGGAATCATATAGGTGGTAATGCTTATGATCATTATGACGAGGCAGGAATTTTGGTTCATAAATATGGCCCGCATATATTTCATACAAATAGTAAGGATGTTTATGAATACCTCTCCAGTTATACGGAATGGAGAAATTATCAGCATAAAGTATTGGCAAGCGTGGATGGACAGTTATTACCTATACCTATTAATCTAAATACGATTAATAAGATGTATGGTTTAACGTTGAGCAGTGACGATGTTACTTCTTTTTTGGAATCACGCGCGGAAAAAATTAACGATATCCGAACTTCTGAAGATGTAGTGCTAAATAGTGTAGGACGTGAGTTGTATGAAAAATTCTTTCGGTCTTATACTAAAAAACAATGGGACCTTGACCCGTCACAATTGAGTGCTGCTGTAACGGCCAGAATACCAACCCGAACAAACCGGGACGACCGGTATTTCACTGATACCTATCAGGTAATGCCTTTACACGGTTATACGCGCATGTTTGAAAAAATGCTTGACCATAAAAATATTCATATCATGTTGAACACTGACTATAGGGATGTATTAGGAGAGGTGACTTATAAAAAGATGATTTTTACTGGTCCTGTCGATGAATATTTTGACTATCGTTTTGGCAAGTTACCCTATCGTTCCATAGAATTTAAATTTGAAACACTCGATCAGGAACAATTTCAGGAGACTGGTACCATCAATTATCCAAATGATTATGCTTTTACCAGAATTACGGAATTCAAATATCTGAGCGGACAAAAGAATAAAAAAACTTCAGTAGTATATGAATTTCCAAAGGCTGACGGAGATCCCTATTATCCGATACCAAAACCAGATAATGCGGCGCTATATCAGCGTTACCGTGAGCTTACGCTCCAGATGGAAAATACTTATTTTGTAGGCAGACTAGCTACCTATAAGTACTATAATATGGATCAGGTAGTTGCACAGGCATTATCGACATTTAAAAAGATTCTTGGAGAAATGGAACAGTCGGATCAATTGACCTCAGTAGCGGATGGCTATGGAGTTTAAGTCTTTTTGGATGGCGGGCTTTGAATGTGCTGATCAGCTCAACTGCCATGGGAACAGGGTTGATTTGGTTACTGCCACAAAACATATAGAAAATATAAATGAAGATTATCGCGCATTGAGGCAATTTGATATCAAAAGCGTAAGAGAGGGCATCCGATGGAGTAAAGTAGAAGTACAGCCTAACTGTTATGACTTTAGTGAGGTCAAATTAATGATAGATGCTGCCGATGCCTACGGGATACAGCAAATTTGGGATATCTGTCACTTTGGTTTTCCTGACGACCTAAGTCCTTTACACCCGCATTTTGAACGGAGATTTGTCGCTGTATGCTGTGCATTTGTAGAATTTTACCGCTCGTACAAACCACATGATATGCTGATCATCACCCCAATTAATGAAGTAGGATTTATTTCCTGGCTGGGTGGGGAGGTTGGAAGTACAGTTCCTTATGCAAAAAATATGGGTTGGGATGTTAAATATTGTTTAGTACGCGCTTATATCAGTGCAATAGAGGAAGTTAAAAAGATAGATCCGACAATTAAAATATTGACCACTGAACCGCTTGTTAATATTGTACCTCCTTCAGAAGCGACAGTCGATGAAATTTTATCTGCCTATGAACAACATGAGATACAATACCAGGTAATTGATATGTTAACCGGTAAAATGTGCCCTGAATTAGGTGGGAAGCCAGATAATATTGATATTATGGGATTTAATTTCTATTATAATAATCAATGGATCATGAATACAGGGCAATTTTTACCCTGGTTAAATGAAGAGCCTGACATACGTTGGCGGGGACTTTCTTCTCTTTTAATTGAGGCATATGATCGATACAATATCCCGATTATTCTCGCTGAGACAAGTCATCCTGGCGAAGACCGGCCTCTATGGATTAAGTACATTACCTCAGAATGCAAGAAAGCACTCAGCGCATCTGTAGATTTTAGAGGAATATGTATCTATCCAATAATTGATAGGCCAGACTGGGATAATCTGTTAGATTGGCATCACGCGGGATTATGGGACGCCTACCCCGATGAGCCTGGTGCAAGATATTTATATCAGCCTTATGCTGTAGCATTAATAGATTGTCAGCTGACTTTAAATACTCCGAAAGTAATATTGCCTTTTGTATTCTAAAAAATATCACAAGTATGGATAATACCCGGGTAGGAATTGGTCGTTTAGATTTTTATACGTTACATCGTTTAGTGTAGTGAAATTGATCGTTCGCGTAGGAAAACGATACGTTGGCGTAATCTTTTTTGGAATTGCAGTAACTGTAGTTAGTTTAGACTAATTGATAACCAATTTCTTTCAGCAACAGCGGGACAAAGAAGCAATGGATGTTGGTATTTGATCTGCTGTTATGTTTTATTTATAGGTGTAATCTGTAATGAGATATAATATATGTGGTGTGTGTAGCTGAAGAGAGAAGCCGAATCTAGAAGATTCGGCTTCTTGTTATCTAAGAAATTCTTTTCCCTGCCCTTCTCTATTCGCTAGTTTAGCAATGAAATCGTACATGGCAAAAACTTCCGCAAACAGGTCATAATTTGCAGGATCGTCATAATTTCTGTGCTCAAAATCATGTTCTTGTTCTAATGTTAACCGGAATTTCAAGAGATCATAATAAGGTATTTTCCAGAAATTGGCAATTCGTTTATAGGTGGTCCAGTTTAATCTGATGCAATTGGCCTCAAGATCAATATAGGTATGGAGGTTAATATCTATGCCTTTTGCAACGTCTGTCGGGCTCAAGCCAGCTATCTTTCTTATCTCTTTAAAAATTGCACTCAATTCATTCATAGAACCCAGCAAGATGGATGTTTGGTTTTATAAACAAGTTGCATAGTCTTCCTGAATGTCCTAATAGCAGGCATTATTTTTTAGGGAAAATCTTTTTGTTTATTTCAGATAAACGCTTCAACTTAAGATCTGTTGATGTGATATTTGAGATGAGTGCTTTAGCTATAGCTAACTGTGTTCTAAGCGAATCTGATGAAAAAGATTTTGATTGATCTTTCAAATTAGTCATATCGAATCAGGAATAAGGCTATCGCCAGATCGAAAATAATGATAATAAAATAAATATCCAATACTATTTATTATGCGGCACATCTGGGGGGATGATATTTACAGCTCAATAAATTATGTAAAACACAATTGCGTTTACGATTTTAAGCTGGTTAGTTGATGATTTTGATATATATTAGTATCACCAAATGTAATATTTAAACCTGTAATGATATTAAGTAAAGAAAAAAACCGTCTGGAAAAATTACTTGCAGCAGTTAATGCTGTCAATATAGACGATGAGGCAAATGTAGAAGTACTCAATGACCTTGTTTCCTCATTTTCTGAAGGTCTGATGACGTTATATAGAAGTCACGCGAATACATTCGCCAATATCGTAAATTATGACCTTGCTGAAATAAGAAATAATAAAAGAATCATCAAAAAAAATGCGATTGACCGAAGCAAACCGCTCGATCTGGCTGTATATAAAGAATCAGTTGTACACGCAATAGAACGAACACTGGAATATATTGATGCTTATCTATAGCAGATGTAAAATCAGACTTGATAGCTTAATCTTTATAAACCGGCAAAGTGAAAAAGAAAGTACATCCCTGGTCGAAGATGCTCTCTACCCAGATTTTTCCACCGTGGTTATTGATAATTTTGGATGAGATGAACAGACCTACACCCAAACCGTTATACTGTTTGATAATACTTTCTACACGATAAAACTTATCAAATATTTTGAGCAGTTCCTGCGCAGACATTCCAATACCCTGGTCTTTAACAGAGAATAACATTTCCCCATCGCCTTGTAGCGCTGTAGTAAATACAATCTGAGTACCGATAGGAGAATATTTAGCCGCATTCCCAATGATGTTCATAATTACCTGCTCTATTCTTAATCGGTCGATATTTAGTATCGCATCGTCATTTAGGTTGATGAGCAGTTCATGTGAAGGTACTAATTGCATGATCAGATCTTTCATATTGAGCAGATATTGTCTTGAGGCTGTAGGTTCAAGATTGTAATCTGTCTCTGTGTTTTCCATTTTTGAAATATCCAGCAATTGCGTAATCATGGTTTGCAATTTCAAAGCCTGGTCATCTACTTTTTTAAGGTGGGATAAGATAAGTGGACTACAATCGCTCTTAAGGGCCATTTGTGTATAAGCCCTAAGGATGGTTAGTGGCGTCTTTAACTCGTGGCTCGCGACAGAAAGGAATTCATTCTTCTGTTGATTTAAGTATTCCGCCTGTTGCAGTGCCTGTTCTGATTGTTCATTGATCAAAAAAAGCTGCTGGTTCTTTTGCTTAATTTCTTCGTAGGGGGTACTAGGTTCCAGATTTACAAAATAGTTTCGGATACTTAGTATTTTTATTTTATTAACTCCGGCAGCTCTGGGAATGCTTATTTTTAGTTCAATCGTTCCTTGTAATTCGGTAACAGAATAATTAAAAATTGGTACAAGCTTCCTCGCATATTGAAAACCTGCCTCCAGGTCACTGATCTTTTCACTCTGTCTGCAGGTAACTACTGCTGCAAGCAAATGCCTGTCGCCTTCATTATGAATTTCTATCACCACCAGGCCATCAAAGGTCTTGTCTATGATCTCCCGGCAAACTTCAGAAACTGCTGTAGCAAAAGCAGTTTGAGTAGACATAGAGAGTCCGATCAGTTCGGCGGCTTTGATAGATTTTTTATACGCCAGAGTGAGATCCAGCTCGTTTTCCAGTGCGACTTTCAGTAGATGCATATATTATATTATTTTAGCCATCACGACAGACATATCATCGGTGTGACGGGCGAAGTCTTTATAAATTGCTGCCATTTGTACGGTGAGGTCACAACGCAGGATACCAGGATATTTCATTGCTTCCCATCTGGATCTTATACCGTCTGAACACAGCGTAATATGGTTGAAGTCCTCCAGCAATGCTTCGTGATCTGCTATTGTATTCGGAATATTATGCCCTATAATTCCATTATAAGACATCTGATTTTTGATCTCCAGATAGTTTGACAGCCGGGAACTAATATTGCCAACACCTGCCATTGTCCACTTCTTAGTTTCAAAATCGAAAACCACCGCGGCTGCTACTATTCCTCTTGTTTTGCGTATTGATTGATGGATATATTTCAGTATTTCTCCCGGAGAATTATATGGACAACTTTTAAATGCCAAAACAGCTTCGTTGACCGCTAAGTTCGCTTCAGGTCCGTGTCCAAGTCCGTCTGCCACTAATAGTTTAAAGTGACGGTCAGATAATTTGTAATAACTGCCATCTCCACTTGTACGTTGTCCGGGCATCGAAAGGATAAGTCGCCTTACATCTATTGTGCCCGCTGGTTTGTAATAACTTGAAACGGGTTTCGAATAAACACGACTCAGTACAATTGTTCCCCATCCCTTCTGGGAGTACAGATCAAATTTATCTGACAATCTTTTGATACTTCCCAGTCCGATACCCATGGTGCCAGAGGTAGAGTGACCGTCGGCCATCATTTTATGTGGATTAGCCATACCCGGGCCGTGGTCAATACAGATGATTTCCATATACTGCTCACCGCCTGCATCTTTAAAAAGACCGGCTAATATCTCTCCGTTGTTTGCGTATTTATGAAGATTAGAAGTTAGTTCGGATATAATAAGATCTAAATCGCCCAGTTTTTTTTTATCAAAACCTGCGTCTGAAGCTATTTGGTGGATGTCTTTTTTAATGAGCGAAAAGTAACTTCTATCTACAGCACCAAAGCGGGTGTGTGTTGCGTCAACCATTGACCCATTTTAAAATGGTAACGGTAGTGCCCTGCCCGGGAATACTCTTGATATCGAATTCATTTACCAGTCTTTTAGTTCCTGGTAAACCTAAGCCAAGACTTTTTCCTGTGGAGTAACCATCGATCATCGCACTGCTTACATCTGTAATACCAGGTCCCTGATCTTCGAAAGTTAAACGGATTCCATTGATCCTGCCACTGCTGACAACTTCTATAATGGCCCGGCCACCATTTGCATATCTTAACATATTTCTTACCAGTTCACTTGCAGCAGTAAGCAGCTTGGTTTGATTAACCAAACCCATCTTAATTTTTACAGCATGCTCCCTCACGCGATTTCGTAAAGACACCACATCCTGCTCCCTGGAGACTATCATGATATCCTTAGTTAATGCCAGCGTCATCCTCTTGTTCGTCTTCCTCTTCTTCGAAAAGCATTTTAGATTTTAGCAGTGCCATACCTTTTTCTACATCTAAGGCTGTTGATACCCCGTTAAGAGGTAGCCCTAGTTCTACCAATGTAATGGCTACCGCTGGTTGCATACCAACAACAACAGTCTGCGCATCAAGTAATCGTGACATACTAGCAATATTGCCCAGTATTCTTCCCATAAATGAATCGACAATCGTCACCGCGGAGATATCAATCAAGACACCTTTCGCTGATGTTTTTTCAACCATTCTAACCAGATCTTCTTCAAGATCAAGTGCTAACCGGTCATACAAATCAATTTGAATTGTAACCAGCAGGAATGGCCCCATTTTTAAAATAGGAATTCTTTCCATTGATGTTAGTATTGTAGTTTATTAAATAGTTTAGTGTCTGTTGCAGACCTTTTTACTTCCAGACGAAGTGACTTGAAAGCATATTGCAATGCACTTGCCAATGTAGCTTTAGTGATGATCTGTGAAAGATCAATTCCCAGGTGGACGATTGTTTGTGCAATCTCAGGTCTGATGCCACTGATAATACATTCTGCACCCATTAAACGGGTTGCGCTCACTGCTTTTAATAAATGTTGTGCAACAAGGGAATCTACAGTTGGTACGCCAGAGATATCAAGAATCGCTATACTGCTGCCAGTAATTACAATTTCCTGTAAAAGATTTTCCATTACAACCTGTGTGCGTGCACTATCCAGCGTTCCAATAATTGGCAATGCTAAGATACCATCCCATACTTTAATTACCGGTGTAGAAATGTCTGTAATTTCGTCTGTCTGTCGCATAATTACTTCTTCACGACCTTTTATAAAAGTCTCAAAAGTGAGAATAGTGAAATTATCCATCAAACGACTTAATCTCAAACTCTGTACAAAAAGCTCTTTTACGTCAGATATTTCCTGATTCAGGATTTCAAGCAAGGTTTCTTTCAGGCTGAGTATAAAAAAGCCTGTTTCGCGGGGACTGAATCCTTGTCTAGCTCTTGATATAGATATTCCACCTAATATTTCAATCACCTGATCAAAATCGCTGGAATTAGAATTCTCAATATTGTTTTCATTCAAACTGTTAACGAGTGCATTAACTAATTCTTTTGATTGTGATCTCAAATCCTGGTTACTGATCAGGTCATCTGCAAGCCCTGGATTCGACAACTGATTTTTCATCCATAATTCAAGGATATCAGCCTTTTTGTTTTTTAAAATAGAGGTAATGTTTACTAACATTTGTGCTGTGTTTTTATCATGTAATAATACACATATATATGTGTATTATCTATTGTTTAAATCATTTTTCGTCATTATATTTTACTGCTATGCATGTGGCTGATTTACAGGTATATGTGGTTGGTTTTTTTGGTTGTTAAAATTTATTTATCTAAATAATATACCTTATTTTATTTTGTTATTTCCGCCGGTTCCAAATTATTTATGTTGTGAACTTGTTAAGATAAGTAAGTATAGTACGCCTTAACCTCTTTTTTATTTTATATAAATTAAATTTTTAATTCTATTTAAATAATAATAATGGGATAATGGAGTGGGTGGGGAAATTGTCTTATCTTTTTTAAGAAGTTAAAATTCATCCTGAATTCAAAAGGTTATATTTGGAATGCCAAATATATAAAATGAGAAAATTCTACTTATTCACCTGTATGCTGTTTTTTTCGTCACTTATGCTCAGTGCACAGCAGCATTCCGTTCAGAAATATAATTATAATCGTGCACCTCTTACTAAGGAAAGCTATATACAACTTCCATTAGGCAGTATCAAGGCGAAGGGATGGTTGTTAATGCAGCTTGAATTACAAAGAGATGGAGCAACCGGACATGCTGAAGAATTATATCATGAAGCTGAAAATTTAGGTACTGATTCCGATTGGTTGGGTGGGAGTGGAAGTGGGTGGGAGCGGGTACCCTATTATGTAAAGGGCCTGGTAGCTTTAGCTTATACCCTGGATGATGCCGTATTAAAGGCAAAAGTAGCTAAATGGATTAAGTATACTCTGGACAATCAACGCCCGAGCGGTATTTTTGGACCGGAAAAGATGAATGATTGGTGGCCGCGTATGCCAATGATGTATGCAATGCAAAGTTACTACGAAGCTACAAGGGATGAAAAGGTTATTGGGTTTTTTACCAGATATTTTAGATACGAGCTGGAACATCTGGATCAAATGCCATTAACTGAGTGGAGTAAGTCCAGAACTGGGGATAATATTGAACTCGTATTGTGGCTGTACAATATGATTGCCGATCCATTTCTGATTACACTGGCGGAGAAATTGAAATCGCAGGCCTATCCATGGGCAGAGATCTATACCAAGAACCAGTTTTTTCATTATGGAGACGATTTCCATACCAAACATAGTGTAAGTGTTGGACAGGCTTTAAAATTTCCTGCACTGTATTCTCAGTTAGAACAAACAGCTTTCAACAGAGATGCCTTACAAAAGGGGATCGGTCACTTGATCGCAGATCATGGGCAGGCCTCTGGAATTGCTTCAGGTACAGAGTTTTTGGCGGGAAAAAGTTCATTTCAGGGAACTGAAACCTGTACTGTGGTAGAATGGATGCAGAGTCTGGAAACAGCGGCAAGAATCATTCATGACGTAAGTATTGGGGACAGATTAGAGAAAATAGCTTTTAACACTTTACCCGCACAATTTAGCAGGGATATCAAAGAACATCTATATTATAGTCAGCCAAATCAGATCGTGAATAAGTATGGACAATCCGGCTTTGATGAAGATTATGATGGCGGGATTTTGCTCAGTCCTTATTCCGGGATGGGCTGCTGCAGGTACAATATGCATATGGGCTGGCCTTATTTTGTAAAAAATAGCTGGGTTTCTACACCTGATCAGGGGCTGGCGGTTATTGCTTATGCCCCGGTAGAAGTAAAGGCCTTTGTAGCAGGTAATGTGCCGGTAAGTCTTGATGTTATAACGGATTATCCTTTTAAAGAGAAGGTACTGATGAAGATAACTCTTGATCAGCCTGTTCGTTTTCCTTTGCTATTGAGAATACCCGAATGGTGCAGTCAACCAAAGGTACTGGTTAACGGTCAGTCTCTAAAAGGAATCAAGACAGGACATGTTTTCAAAATTGACAGAATCTGGAGCAACAAGGATCAGATTACATTACAATTTCCCATGGAAGTGAAAATTACAGATCAGGTGAATAATTCTGTAAGTGTTGAGCGCGGCCCGCTGATATACAGTCTAAAAATCGATGCAAAATATAGTATACGCAAAAAACATCTGGTACCTGGTTTTTACGATTATGAAGTAACACCAACATCACCCTGGAATTATGCACTTGTGTTGGATCGAAAAGATGTCGGAAATAGCTTCCGGGTTGAGGAATCCATTATGCCCGAAAACCCATTTATACAAGCAACCACACCACTTAAGCTTTATACCCAAGCAAGGCGAATACCGTCATGGAGAATGGCTGATAACCAGATGTACGCTTCTGAAGTTCCTGCAAGTCCTCTGCAGTCTGCGGGTTCTCTGGAAGAGATTACCCTTGTTCCATTTGGAGCTGAAAATATAAGAATAACTAATTTTCCTGTAATTGGTGAATCTCCTAAGCCAATGAAACACTTTTATGAAAGTTTCTCCCGCGAAACGCTTAAAGATTGGATCATCTATGGCGGCGGTT
>Ga0247810_10002457_pt1 | contig 10239 bp, 5 predicted proteins | sample UWRJL119311C1_FD_179918 | JGI IMG/M metagenome (GOLD analysis project Ga0247810, IMG submission 179918) | Plant litter microbial communities from Arlington Agricultural Research Station in Wisconsin, United States - UWRJ-L119-311C-1 | ecosystem: Environmental > Terrestrial > Plant litter >...
GCCTTCACCACCACGCTCATCGCGCCCGCCGGCAGCCTCGACCCGGCCGGCAGCTACAGCATCTCGACCTTCGCGGCACACGGCCTGTCCGCTACCGACCGCAGCCTCGACACCCTCACGCCGATCAGCCTCAAGCCGGTCGTCCCCGTGGCCGACCCCGTGGTCACGGTCACCCCGAACACCGCCGTCGACACGACCGTGGCGAACACCTTCACCGTCAGCGGCACCGGCTTCACCGGACCCGGCGCGGCGAACGGCGCCTACGTGAACCTCGGAACGACCGCGGCGTGGACGCCCGGCACCGTCCCCTCCGCGTCCGGTTTCATCACAACCAAATGGGTGCAGCCGCGCACCGTCGTCAACGGCGCCTTCACCACCACGCTCATCGCGCCCGCCGGCAGCCTCGACCCGGCCGGCAGCTACAGCATCTCGACCTTCGCGGCACACGGCCTGTCCGCTACCGACCGCAGCCTCGACACCCTCACGCCGATCACGCTCAAGCCGGTCATCCCCGCGGCGAACCCCGTGGTCACGGTCACCCCGAACACCGACATCGACCCGACGGTCGCCACCACCCTTACGATCACCGGTACCGGCTTCATCGGCGCCGGCGCTGCCAACGGCACCTACGTGAACGTCGGCTCGACCGCCGCCTGGTCGCCTGGCACGGTGCCCGACGCGGGCAAGTTCGTGGTCTCCGGCTGGGTGCAGCCGCGCAGCATCGTCAACGGCACGTTCAGCACCACGCTGATCATCCCGGCCAACTCCCTCGACCGCTCGCTCTCCTACGGTGTTGCGACCTTCGCCGCACACGGACTGTCGGTCACCGACCGCAGCCTCGACAGCTTCACCCCCATCACGGTGAAGGCCCTGCCCGTTCCCACCGTCACCGTCTCGAAGTCCACGCTCAGCAGTGCGGGCGAGACCATCACGGTCACCGGTTCCGGATTCCTGCCGAACGCGCCCGCGACCAGCGGCACCCGTCCGCCCCTGGCCGGCAAGTTCACCGGTGCCTACGTCACCTTCGGCAAGTTCGCCGAGGTCTGGAAGCCCAGCGCGGGCGCCGCGTCCTCTGCGCGCACCGCCGACCGTTCCACGCTCAAGTGGTTCGTCAATGAAGCGGATGTCGCCACGGTCGGCGGTGCATCCGCCGGTGGAGTCGCTATCAACCCCGACGGCACCTTCTCGGTGGATATGCTCGTGAAGCCCGGATTCACCGGCGAGCCCACGACCGGCAACTACGGCATCTACACCTACCCGGGCGGCGGAGCGGCGTACACGCCCTTCGAGACCTACACGCCCATCACCTTCGTCACCCCCACGGTCACCGTCTCCAAGTCGACGCTGAGCAGCGAGGGCGAGACCATCACGGTCACCGGCTCCGGCTTCACCCCGAACGCCCCGGCCACCAACGGAACCCGTCCGCCGCTGGCGGGCAAGTTCGGCGGAGTGTACGTCACCTTCGGCAAGTTCGCCGACGTCTGGAAGCCCAGCGCGGGTGCGGCGGCCTCGGCCCGCAAGGCCGACTCGACCACCACCAAGTGGTTCGTGAACGCGGAGGACGTCGCCACGATCGGCGGCGCCACCCGCGGCGGCGTGGCCATCAACCCCGACGGCACCTTCTCGGTCGACATGGTGGTGAAGCCCGGCTTCACCGGCGAGCTCGAGTCCGGCAACTACGGCATCTACACCTACCCGGGCGGGGGAGCAGCGTACCCGTCCTTCGAGACGTACAGCCCGATTACCTTCACCTACGGTCCGGCGGTATCGGTGAGCAAGACCACCGGCATCAGCCCGCTCGGCGAGACCGTCACCGTCACCGGTTCCGGCTTCACCCCGAGCGCCCCGGCCACCGACGGAACCCGTCCGCCGCTCGCGGGCAAGTTCGGCGGCGTGTACGTCACCTTCGGCAAGTTCGCCGACGTCTGGAAGCCCAGCGCGGGCGCAGCGGCCACGGCCCGCAAGGCCGACTCCACGACCACGAAGTGGTTCGTGAACGAAGAGGATGTCGCCACGATCGGCGGCGCCACCCGCGGCGGGGTGGCCATCAACCCCGACGGCACCTTCTCGGTCGAGATGGCCGTGAAGCCCGGCTTCACCGGAGAGCTCGAGTCCGGCAACTACGGCATCTACACCTACCCGGGCAGCGGGGCGGTCCACGTGCCCTTCGAGACCTTCACGCCCATCAGCTTCACGGCGGCCGCCGACACGACGACCACCGTGACGGCCGACCCCGCCACGATCACCGTGGGCGCCTTGACGACCCTCACGGCCCAGGTCGCTCCGGTTGCCGCGGGCACCGTCATCTTCCGTGACAGCGACACCGTTGTCGGCAGCGCTCCGGTCGACGGCGAGGGAGTCGCGACCATCGTCGCGGCCGACCTGGCCGTCGGAACGCACGAGCTGACCGCGGCGTTCGCCCCGACCAGCCCGCTCGCCTTCGAGGCCTCCACCGGCACGGTCACGGTCACTGTCAACACGACGACGCCCGCCCCGACCAACGGCCTCGACTGGGGGATCAAGGAGGCCTTCCGCTCCTACGTAGTCGGCCCGATCGCCCACGGAACGATCACCGTCGACGGCGCCACGAGCACCAACGGCATCTTTGGATTCTCGCCCGTCGCCGGCGGCTCCTACGACTCGCCCATCAGGAGCACCTCGCCCTTCGGCGGAGCGGTCACCTTCTCCGGCCACGACGGCCAGCTCGACCTCACGTTCAGCGACCCCGTCGTGACGGTGTCCAGCGCGACGACCGCCACGCTGAGCCTCTCGGTGAACGACGCGCCGAGCGCCTCCTTCGCGACGCTCGACCTGAGCAAGGCCACCGTCACCTCCACCGACGGCTCGACCAGGTACACCGGCGCCCCCGCCGTGCTCACCGCCGCCGGCTCCACCTCGTTCGCAGGCTTCTACACCGCGGGCACGGTGCTCGACGCGGTGAGCTTCACCGTCGACACCACGGTGGCACCGACCAACCCCGACGCCCCGGTCGCGACGAGCACCACCGTCGTGGCCGCGCCGTCGACCGTCACCGCGGGCGAGACCACCACGGTCACCGCCCAGGTGGCACCGGTCACCGCCGGCACTGTCACCTTCCGCCTCGGCGGCTCGGTGATCGGCACGGTCGACGCCTCGGCAGCGGGATCGGCGAGCGTCACCACTCCCGCCCTCACCGCGGGCGAGCAGCTGGTCACCGCGGAGTTCACGCCGAGCGACACGAAGCGCTTCGTGGGATCCACGGGATCGGTCATCGTGACCGTCACAGTTCCGCCGGTCACACCTCCCGTCGCCGGACCGCCCGCGGTCGGCGCCGGATCGCTCACCTGGGGCGTCAAGCAGTCGTTCCGCGACTACGTCACCGGCTCGATCGCCAAGGGCGCGATCAGCACGTCTGGTGTCTCCACGTCTGGCGGCGCGTTCGTCTTCAGCCAGGCATCCGGTGGCACCTACGACCGCGCCACGGGCACCGGCACCTCCGCCTACAGCGGATCGGTGCACTTCACCGGACACGCCGGCATCCTCGACGTGACCCTGAGCAACCCGGTCGTGCGCATCGACAGCGCCACCTCGGGCACGCTGCTGGTCACCGCCGGTGGCAGCCAGATCCCGTTCGCCTCGCTCAACCTCGCGGCGGGCTCCCTGAGCACGCCGAACAACACGGTGAGCTACGCGGGAGTTCCCGCCTCGCTCACCAGCCAGGGAGTCGCGGTGTTCGCACTCAACGGCTCCGGGTTCTACCCGGCGGGCACCACGCTCGACCCGGTGAGCTTCGTGATCGGCGCCCCGAGCACCGGCAGCAGCGCGGGACCGGCAACCGTCGCGTCCTTCGCCTCCGCCGCCAACACACCGGCCCCGACCGTGCCGGCCACCACCGGCCTCACGATCACCCCGGGAACCAGCCTCACCGAGGGCGACGAGATCACCGTCACGGCGGGCGGTTTCCAGCCGAACGAGAAGAACATCCTCGCCGTCGTCTACTCCGACCCGATCCTGCTCTCGAGCAAGGTCGAAGCGGATGCGAGTGGAACCGCGAGCTGGACGGGTCGCCTCCCGGCGGGCCTGACCGGCACCCACACGGTCACCCTGCAGGGTTCCGTCGACCGCGGCGTCGAGGTCACGATCGCGGCGAAGGCCGCTACCGCCGTCACCGGCTGTGTCGTCGACGACGCCTCGCTCACCTGGGGCTTCAAGGAGTCGTTCCGCAGCTACATCAGCGGATCGATCGCCAACGGGGAGTGGACCGTCGCCGACGGCGCCACCTACACCGTGCCCAACTTCGGCTTCAGCAACGGAACCGGCGGCTATGACCCCGAGACCGCGGAGGGCCTGCTGGCCTTCGCGGGATCGATCGCCTTCACCGGCCACGGCGGGCTGCTCAACACCACGGTGTCGAACCCGCAGCTGCGACTGATCGACGAGACGAGCGCGATCCTGCTGCTCGACATCGCCGGCACCACCCAGGAGGGTGCGGCCATCGACAGCAAGGCGGTCGAGTTCGGAAGCGTCGATCTCACCGGCGCCGTCACCACCGACGATGGAGTGGTCACGATCACCGCGGCTCCCGCAGTGCTCACCGCAGCCGGCGCCGAGGCCTTCGGCACCTACCCCGAGGGCGAGGAACTCGACCCGATCACCGCGAGCTTCTCCACCGAGGCCGACTGCGCCGTCGCGGAGGACGAGGCCGAGACGCCCGTCACCACGATGAGCGACGACGGGGCGGAGACGGCAGTCGTCGCCTCAGACAGCACCGACCTCGGGTGGATCCTCTGGGTCGTGCTCGCGCTGGTGGTGCTCGCCGCCGCGGTCGCGATCGTGCTGGTCGTGCGTCGCCGCGCAGCGACCCGCGCGTAGTTCCAAGCGCACCAGGCGCCGTGCCGCTCCCTCGGGAGGGGCGCGGCGCCTGGTGCGTTCCCTGCTGTCGCCGTCCCGCCTGTCGCGCTCCTGCCTGTGACCCGCCCGCCTGTGACAGGATGCAGCGGTGACCACAGCAGCATCCAGCCCGCCCGAGACCACCTCCGAGCGCTACGCCCGCTTCGCCGAGAACGAGGCGCGCGGGCAGTCGGAGATCTACGAACGCTGGGCTCTCGGTATCAGTGCCGACCCCGTCGTACTCGGGCTGATCGACGAGCTGCCGGCTGGCCGCCGCCAGCCCTACCTGCTCTTCGCGGTGTCCCGGCTGCTCGGGGCCCCGCTCGGCGAGTACGGGGAATGGCGCGAGTTCGCCATCGCCCACTGGCCTGCGTTGCGGGCGGAGGCCCTGGTGCGCCTCACCCAGACCAACGAGCCGGGGCGCTGCGCCGCTCTGCTCCCGGCGCTGTCGCTCATCCCCGGCCCGCTCGCCCTGCTCGAAGTGGGCGCATCCGCTGGACTCTGCCTGTATCCCGACCGCTACAGCTACAGCTACCGCTACGACGGCGGGGAGTGGCTGCACCCGGCCGACGGGCCGAGCACGGTTCTGCTGGAGTGCGAGACGAGCGGCGGCATGCCCGTTCCCGCGGCGCTGCCCCAGATCGTCTGGCGCGCGGGAATCGACCTCGCCCCGCTCGACGTGCGCTCCGAGGCAGACTCCCGCTGGCTCGAGACGCTGATCTGGCCCGAGCAGCACGACCGACTGCAGCGCATCCGCGCCGCGGCCGACATCGTGCGAGCGGATCCGCCCCTCCTCGTCGCCGGAGATGCAGCGGATGCCCTGGCCGGGCTGGCAGCGCAGGCCCCGCCGGGCGCGACACTGGTGGTCGTCTCGAGCGGGGTGCTCGTCTATGTGGCGAGGCCCCGCCGGGAGTTCTTCCTCGAGGAGCTCGCGAAACTGGACGCCCGATGGGTGGGGCTGGAAGCGGCCGGACTGTTCCCGAGCGTGGTGCAGAGCATCGAGAGCGCGACCGGGGGAGTGCCCGACGATCTCGGCTCCCGCTTCGCGCTCTCGCTCGACGGCGAGGCGCTCGCCCTCGTGCAGCCCCACGGCCGCCGCGTCGACTGGCTCTAGCCCGCCCGCCCGCCCGCCCGGCCGGCAGACCATTCGGATCGGGCTCCAGTTCGTGCGAACGGCTACAGCTCAACGCGCAGCCCGACGCTCGAACTGGCGCCCATCCGGGCCGGTGCGCTCGTGCCGAGGTGCAGCGGATGCTTCAGCGCTCGGGGCGCGGCACGCCCGCGCGATAGTGCAGTTGTGGCGGATGCGCGCGCATCCGCCACCCACCACAGGTGCACTCTCGGCGCGCTCGCCGCCGCCGGCGCACCCGCCGAGGTGGCGAGCGTTCGGATCGGGCTCCAGTTCGTGCGATCGGCTGCAGCTCGAACTGCAGCCCGACGCACGAACTGGCGCCCAATCAGTAGGGGTGGGCAACAGGGCGCCGCGCCGCACCGCGCCCGAGCCGCGCCCGCCGCGAGCGTCCTACGGCGCGTAGATCGCCCGCGCCAGCGCGTCGAGCACGGCGGGCGTGCGCGGTCCGAAGCTCAGCACCTCGCCGTCGGCCATGTCGACGAAGCGGCGGTGCAGACCGGCGTTCGTGAGGCCGATCGCCGGCTTCGCCTCGAGCAGCCCGTCGATGCCTCCCGCGCTCTCCAGGCCGTCGGTCATCACCAGGATGAGGTCGGGATTGCCCGCCACCAGCGCCTCGTCGGTCATCGGCTTCATGCCGGTCCACCCGATCTCGCCGGCCACGTCGATGCCGCCGACCGCGGTCACGAGCTCGTCGACGCCGGACTCCTCGCCGAAGAGGTAGTAGATCCCGCTGGCCCCGCGCAGATAGAGGAAGAGGATGCGCAGCTTGTCGCCCTCGGCCTGCGGTGCGATCGCCTGGATCTCCGCGGTCTTCTCCGCGATCGAGGCGGCGAGGCTGTCGGCGAGAAGGTCGCCGGTGGGTGCCACGCCGAGCGCAGCGGAGACCTGTCGGGCGAGCGCGCCGACACCGTCCATGCTCGGCTCGGTGTCGACGAAGACCACGGCGATCCCCGCCTCGCGCAGCTGAAGCACAACGTCGAGCGGGCCGATGGTGCCGTCGGTGATGAGCACGGTCGGACGCAGCGCCAGCACCGCCTCGCTGTTCACGGAGTGGCCGCCGGAGGTGATGAGCGGCAGGTCGGCCGCCTCGGGGAAGGTGGTCGAGATGTCACGACCGACGACGCTGTCGCCGAGCCCGACGCCGAAAATGGTGGCGGCGATGGAGCCCGAGATGTCGAGCCCGAGAATGCGGTCGGTCGAGGTGACGGTCACATCCACGTCGCCTCCGCGCTCGCGCGACACGACGGTGGCGGGCAGGGTCTGCTCGGGGCCCTCGGCGATCGGCGTCACCGAATCGTTCTCGAGGAGAGCGGTCGAGGGACCCTCCACCGTGCGGGGGTCGGCGGACAGGTCGAGATCGGCCAGCGGCACCGACTGGTCGGCGGCCGGTGACGGTGCGGAGTCGGACGACGCCGCGGGGGAGGAGCATCCGGCGAGCAGCACGAGGGCCAGCGCGGCCGCGGCCAGCGAGCCGGCGCGACGGGCGGGGGAGAGCGAGCGGAGCATGCCGGTGGGATCCTTCTTCTCTGGCGCGGAGAACGCGGCCGGGGCGGGCGGGCCGCTGTCCGACGGCTACTTAGGCAATCCTAACTAATCCCGGCATCCGCTGCCCGCCGTAATGGCGAACTGCCGGTTTCATTGGGCAGTCGCACGGTTTCACTGCCATAGGCTTGCGGAAACGTGAGGGGGTACGGTGTCTGCGAGTCTCGAGTCGAGCACGCCCGTCGCCCCTGCGCTCAGTGAGCGCCAGCTCGCGATCCTGGAGTTCGAACGCCGCTGGTGGAGGCACGCCGGACCCAAGGAGGAGGCGATCCGCGAAGAGCTCGCGCTGTCGCCCGCCCGCTATTATCAATTACTGAACGCAGTGATCGACTCGCCCGACGCAGTGCGACACGATCCGATGCTCATCAAACGCTTGCAACGAGCCCGTGATGCGCGCACAACGGCCAAGGCCGAGCGCGCCACCACGAGTTCACGCCAGGTGGGTCGCCCGGTGCGCCCCCTGCCAGACGAAACGACTGATTAGACCTATGGCCAGCTACCCCAAAGACCGGTTCGACGACCTGCCCGCAGATCTCGTTCGCGTCGGCGCCCACCGCGCCCCCAAGAAGCGCGGCGGCGGATGGATCGCCTTCGCCTGGGCCGCTCTCGCCACCGGTGTTCTCGTCGTCGGCGGACTCTACGGCCTCAGCCGCATCGACAGCAGCATCTCCTTCGACATCCCCGGCGTGGCCGCCCCCACCGAGGAGCCCACGACTCCCGCCCCCGTTGTGACGCCCACCGCCACCCCGCTCACCGACCCGGCCGCGATCGACCCGGCCCGTGCCATCACCATCACCGTGCTCAACGGCACCGCCGTACCCGAGACGCTCAACCAGGCAGCGGATGCCCTCTCGGCAGCGGGATGGCCCATCGGAGGCCGCGCGGCCGCGAGCACCTCCGACATCGCGGCGACCATCGTCTACTACAGCAACCCGGCCGACGAGGACATCGCGCGCGGTCTCGTCGAGGCGCTCGGTGTGGGAGACGTGCGTGAGAGCACGGCGTTCCTCGGCGCCCCGATCACCATCGTGGTCGGCTCGGACTACGTCCCCACTCCCTAGCCCGAAACGCGCGTCGACGGGGCTGATTCCGGCTTCGTGTTACGGACGTGTTTAATCCTTGTGTATTCCGGGCAAAACCCGCGCAACCCCCTCGAAAGCCCCCATCCGCTCGGTTACGATCTGGAATTAGTCGCACCTCGTCGGTGCAATTGGTCACGCACTACGCACCAGGGAGCAACACATGGCGAACGGAACCGTGAAGTGGTTCAACGCTGAAAAGGGCTACGGATTCATCACGGTCGAAGGCGGAGGGCAGGACGTGTTCGTCCACTACTCGGCCATCGACATGGGCGGATACAAGGTCCTCGAAGAGGGCCAGCAGGTGACCTTCGAAATCGGCACCGGAAGCAAGGGACCGCAGGCCGAGACCGTGCGGCTCGCGCAGTAGGTCCCACCCCACTCGATTCGCGACAAGAACCCGGTTATGCCGGGTTCTTGTCGTGCGCCCAGCTGGCGCTCAGCCTTTCTTGCACTCGCCTTGGGCGAGTGCTAATTTTGTTTCTGGCACTCGCACGCTTCGAGTGCTAAAGAATTCGGTAGGCAGACGTCCGGAAAGGACGAGAAAACACACATGGCAAAGATCATTGCTTTCAACGAAGAGGCCCGTCGCGGCCTCGAGCGCGGCCTGAACATTCTGGCCGACGCCGTCAAGGTCACGCTCGGCCCGCGCGGCCGCAACGTCGTACTCGAGAAGAAGTGGGGCGCCCCCACCATCACGAACGATGGTGTGTCGATCGCCAAGGAGATCGAGCTGGACGACCCCTACGAGAAGATCGGCGCAGAGCTGGTCAAAGAGGTAGCCAAGAAGACGGATGACGTCGCCGGCGACGGAACGACCACCTCGGTCGTTCTCGCCCAGGCCCTCGTTCGCGAAGGACTCCGCAACGTCGCTGCCGGTGCAGACCCGATCAGCCTCAAGCGCGGCATCGAGAAGGCCACCGCCGCCGTCATCGAGGCCCTCATCGCCTCCGCCAAGGAGATCGAGACCAAGGAAGAGATCGCGGCCACCGCATCGATCTCCGCCGGAGACCCCGAGATCGGCGCGCTGATCGCCGAGGCGATCGACAAGGTCGGCAAGGAGGGTGTTGTCACCGTCGAGGAGTCGAACACCTTCGGCACCGAGCTCGAGCTCACCGAGGGCATGCGCTTCGACAAGGGCTACCTGTCGGCGTACTTCGTCACCGACCCCGAGCGCCAGGAAGCGGTCTTCGAAGACCCCTACATCCTCATCGTCAACGGCAAGATCTCCAACATCAAGGACCTCCTGCCCATCGTCGACAAGGTCATCCAGTCGGGCAAGCAGCTCCTCATCATCGCGGAAGACGTCGACGGCGAGGCTCTCGCGACTCTCGTTGTGAACAAGATCCGCGGCATCTTCAAGTCGGTCGCCGTCAAGGCTCCCGGCTTCGGCGACCGTCGCAAGGCGCAGCTGCAGGACATCGCCATCCTCACCGGTGGACAGGTCATCTCCGAGGAGGTCGGTCTCAAGCTCGAGAACGCCACCCTCGACCTCCTGGGCCGCGCCCGCAAGGTCGTCATCACCAAGGACGAGACCACGATCATCGAGGGCACCGGCGACGCCGACGCCATCGCCGGTCGCGTCAAGCAGATCCGTGCCGAGATCGAGAACACCGA
>Ga0247810_10002458_pt1 | contig 10238 bp, 2 predicted proteins | sample UWRJL119311C1_FD_179918 | JGI IMG/M metagenome (GOLD analysis project Ga0247810, IMG submission 179918) | Plant litter microbial communities from Arlington Agricultural Research Station in Wisconsin, United States - UWRJ-L119-311C-1 | ecosystem: Environmental > Terrestrial > Plant litter >...
AACCCTAACTATCATAAAATGGCTTGGTAATTAAACGTAACAAATATATAGCATTTTAACTAAAAGTGCGCATTAAACAATATATAATTAATTACTAAGGCTTAAATAGATTCCTCAGTAGGCAAATAAACAACATGTTACGTAATCATTAAACTTTAAAATCAACCAGAATCAACTAAATATCAACTTAATTAAAAATGCTTATGAAATTAATTACTCCCTATCCTCGAAAGCTTTATTTTCGATGTTTCGTGTTTTTTATTTTATTGGTGACACTGCCTTTTAGCCTACATGCGCAATCTGTACCAATTTATGCCACAACAATTTCCAGCCAGGATAACGTGGATTTTTCTTCTTTTTCAAATGACAGCAACCTGACCACCCGTGCAAGGGTTCGTGCGAGTTCAGGAATTGCCTTAGGGATTGGAGCTTATGACGGACATATAGAGCTAAAATTTCCACAATTGCTTCCCGCCAACACCACCTCTTATATAAAGATTCAAACCGATGATAATTTACTATCCCCCTTATTAGGGGGTAGTTTAGCAGGTTTGCTATCAAATGTATTGGGTACGGTCCTTGCAGGAAATCAAGAATTCACAGTTCAGGTTAAAAATGGCAGTACGCAAGTTCTTTTAGGTAATAGCCAGACAATTAGTGATTTTTCGACTGACCGACTTCGCATTGTGATAGATGCCAATAATGATTATTTTATTGCTATTACTCCTGCACAGCAGTATGACAGAATACGTTTGACTAACCGCATTGGGTCATTATTAGGACTAAATAATACTAGGGGTCTTTATGTATATGATGCATTTTATATAGGTACGCCTGATATTTGTGGTGGTGCTTCTTATACTTCTTTTGAAGGGTCCGGACTTAATCTGGACTTATTAGGATTAGGTGGTGCAGGTGTTACCAACCCTAATAACGTTTTGGACAGTAACCCTGACAACTTTTCAAAGTTAAGCCTTGGGATATTATCCGTTGCTGCTTCAATTGAGCAAACGGTGTATTATGAAGGATTGTCACAGCCAACAGACCAATTTTTTGTGAGATTAAAAGTTGACCCTTCGCTATTGGCATTAGGAGTGGCGAATAATATACAAATAGAAGCTTCCAGAGGTACTACGGTTTTACAGACTGTCAATTTACAGTCACTATTAAATTTAGACTTGCTTACTCTTATACAGGCTGAGCAGGCGGTTACTGTACCGTTTAAACCAAATATGGCTGTTGACAGGATTACCGTTAGATACAATTCACTCCTGAATGTACAGCTTACACAAAGCCTTAATTTATATAGTGTGAGCAGGGCTCCTGCAGATCCTGTAATTACTGATCCGTTTACACTATCACCTAAAATATGTTCGGGTTCAACGGCTTCTTTATCGGCACAGACCGGAACCGGAACGGAACTCAGATGGTATTCTCAGGCAGCAGGAGGAGCAGTACTGGCTACAACCGCATCGGGAGTGTCATTCGTAACTGATCCCTTAACTCAAAACACTTCTTTTTATGTATCTGCAAAAAGGATTAATTGTCCGGAGGAATCACCACGTATCCGTATTAATGTAATCGTTGTAACTACCCCAACAGCTTCGGATATTACTATTCCAAATACCCTTCAGGCATGTAACGGCTCTGTAATGCTTTCGCCGTCTTCCTCAATAGGAGGCGCTACTTTCAGGTATTATAAAGACCAAAATAAAACCCAGGAAATTGTAACCGGATTTGCAGGAGATGCTGGGGTTACCTATACCAAAAACGCAGTAAGCGGGGAATTGTCCATTTCAGGCTTAACAGCCCTTAACTCACCATACATTTATTATGTATCGCTTACTGTAGATGGACTTTGTGAGAATGTAGCATCAACACTAAAACAAGTTACTGTTAATTACTCGTCAGCTTTAGCTCTTACAGTATTAAGCTCAATCCAAGGTTGTGGTTCAGTTAATCTAAGAAATGCGATTGTAAACTTTAATGGCTCTAGTGATGTACAATATAATTTCTTTGACAGCGCTGACAATGCCATAACGGCTGACGCAGCGGCTCACATATCCTCAAGTGGCATATATTCTATACAGGCTACAAGTTTAAGCGGAAGTTGCTCTTCTACCGAACAGCAGGTTACTGTTACAGTAACTCCGCTTCCTGTTTTGACGATAACCAATAATAACCTTGTAGCCAATACAGGAAGTCTTATTACACTACAGGCGACTTCAAATTCAAGCATTACATGGTATGATTCTGCAGGGAATGCCCTAGCATCTAATATTGCTGGCCCATTCGCTACTCCAGGATTTTATACTTTTACAGCAATATCAAGTAACTTAACATGTTCAGTAAGCGGAATTGTTTCCGTAACCGTCATTGATCCGGCTGCATGTCCGGTACTAACAGAAAGGGCCTATGCAAACTCCCAAAGCTGGAGTTCCATTATTACGGGCAATGTGAGCAATCCGGCTCTTGCAGCAGATGGTAACCCGCGGACTTTCTCTACCATCACTACAGGAATCGGATTATTGGGGATTGGTACAACTTCACAGTCTTTCCAATGGAACCAGACGATTGCGGCAGGTACCCCAGTAACCTTAAAATTGGGATCTGAATATAGCGCGCTGATAGTGGCAGGTGCTTATGCAGTAATAGGAACCAAAAGAAATTCTTCAGGAATACCTGTAGATATTGGTGCTCTTCAACCTGTTTCAGGTTCACTGCTCAACTTGCTTTCGGGAGAGAACACCTTTGAATACAGCTTCGTTCCTACTAACATGACCGGTCCAAAAGCGTATGATGGAATCCGCATTGTTGTTGGTTCTGTAGCAAGTTTAGCACAGAGTGTAAAAGTTTATGAAGCTTATTACGAAAGGGAGGTTGCACAATTGGCCTGTAGTCCTGATGATGTGGAAGATGTCTTCTCTGGAAGTGTAGATTTAGGAGTAGGTGTCGCCACTACTACAGTAGGCGTAGAAAACCCATTCAATGCAGTTGATATGGATGTCAATACGTATGCGACCATGTACAGCGGTGTAGGTATATTGGCCGCCGCTGATTTAACGGTATCATTCCGCACTCCTACATTAACTACTGATTCCGTTGCGTTAATTCTTTCTACCCCTTCGAATAATTTAGACATTAATGTGCTTTCGGGCTTAAGTATCCAACTTTTCTTGGGAAGTACAGCAGTGAGTGCTCCGATACAGAGTACTTCATCATTATTAAGCTTGTATGTTTCTAATGTTCCAACTGAGGCAAGATTAGTAATAGCACCATTCTCACAACGTTATGACCGTATAAAAATCCGTCTAGGAGGCGTTGCAGCGGTATTAAACGTACTTCGTGTTAATGATATAAGAAGGATTGCCAATACCTCTGTAATTGGAGGAGACAGTACCAATAGTGTTGAAGTTTGCCAAAATGATGTAATCACCCTTACCGTACCGGCAGATGATTGTTTAACCTATATCTGGTATGATGCTGCAGTGGGTGGGAATATAGTTTCCACAGGTACAACTTTTACTGTTCCTTGGACCCTGGTAGCAGGTACCTATACTTATCATATACAACCTGTGCGTTTTGGATGCCCTTCATTTGCAAGAGGACCAATTACTTTTGTTGTAAAACAGAATGCACCGCCAACAGCCATTAACCAGGTAACTATAAATGGCAATGCTGCAACTACTGTATGTAATGAAAGTGGAACTGTGACATTAACAGCGACCTTAAACAGTACGCTTACCATTACAAATCCTGTTTTTTACTGGTATTATTTTGACGGAACGACTACCCAGTTAGTAGCTGGCCAAAATACAGCCACATTGGCATTGGCCAATCTTGCAGCAGGAACTTATACGTATTATGTCGGAATTAGTTCGAATGAGTATTGCCAGACTGATGCAAGTGACAGGACTGAAGTTAACTTTACAATTCTACCTTTTTCCCAACCAACAGATATAACCGCAGATAATGTATTGGTTTGTGTGGGTAATAACGCTGTTGTTACGCCTACATCTACCCAGCCTAATCCACGGTTCTTTTGGTTTTTCTCGAACAATAACTCGCAGCCAATTGCAAATGGTACTGTAGTAAATGGTATAACGTATGCTATTGCTGCGAATGGAGCCCTTACGGTTTCAGGTTTAACAGTAGCCAATAGTCCCTATACTTACTATGTTGGACTTACTGCCGATACCAGATGTCTTAACCAATCCGGTAATTTCAAAGCAGTAACGATCACGGTTAATGATTCAGGTACGCCAACGACCAATGATATCACCCAGGACTTTTGCTTGTCAAATGTTCCTACTATTTCAGATATACAGATAAACGAACCCAATGTTAATTTTTACGATGCGCCTTCAGCTGGAAATCTGTTACCTGACACAGCAGCTTTAGTAAATGGTCAAACCTATTATGCCGGTTTTGATTCGTCTACGGGTTGTGCCAGTTTTACAAGATTAGCAGTGACTGTAGCTGTAACTGATGCTCCAACACCTACTACTAACGATACGACACAGGATTTTTGCTTGTCATCCAATCCTACTATTGGCAGTATTCAGGTAAACGAACCGGGGATCACATTTTACAGTGCTCCAACAGGAAGTACTGCATTGAGCCTAACTTCAGCTTTGGTTCAGGGGGCTACTTATTATGCATCATTGACAGCTGCTGTTAGTGGTTGTGAAAGTTCTGTAAGGCTTGCTATAACCGTAAACCTTAATGATGTTCCAACACCTTCGACAAATGCGACTACTCAAAACTTTTGTTTTTTAGCCAATTCGACGGTAGCCAATATTCAGGTTAATGAACCCAATGTCATCTTTTATACACAACCAACAGGAGGGACTGTTATAGCTCCTTCAACACCTTTGGTTGGAGGAAATTACTATGCTTCATTAACAGACAGTAACAATTGTGAAAGTTCAACACGATTAGTCATAACAGTTACGATTACCAATCCGGCAACACCAACTACAAATAATACTACGCAGAATTTCTGTTTGTCTTCTAATCCAACAGTTGCCGATCTACAGGTAAATGAAACCAACGTTTCTTTTTACACTACAGCTACCGGCGGTATGCCGTTAGCAACAACTGCAACGCTGATTGCAGGAACCTATTATGCCGGACTTACAGATGTAAATGGATGTGAAAGTTCAATAAGGCTTGCAATTGCCGTAACGGTAACCGATCCTGCGGCACCTACCGCAACTGATACAACACCTGCATTCTGTATAGCTGCCAACGCGACTATTGCCGATCTACAGGTAAACGGAACGGGAGTAATATTTTATACGGCTGCTACAGCAGGTACTGAACTATTAACTACTGCAGCTTTAGTAAACGGTACTACATATTATGCAGCACAGGTTATAGATGGATGTGAAAGTACGCTTCGTTTGGCAATAACGGTAAGTATTAATGCGGTTGCTACACCTACGACCAATGACAATACCCAGGAGTTTTGCTTCTCAAATAATCCTACCATTGCCAATATACAGGTAAACGAGGCAGGAGTAGTATTCTTTACTACAGCTACGGGAGGTACGTCTTTGGCCGCTACGCAGCCACTTGTCAATGGAACAGTATATTATGCTTCACTTGATGGAGCTATAGGTTGTGAAAGCACAACCCGCCTTGCTATTACAGTAACGGTTACAGATCCTGCAACCCCAACGACCAATGATGCTACACAGGATTTCTGCTTCTCCTCTAATCCTACAGTGGGCAATATACAGGTAAATGAGGGCGGTGTATCATTTTATACTGCAGCTACAGGCGGTACGCCAATTGCAGCAACAACTGCACTTGTTGCAGGAACCTATTATGCAGGATTGACAGACGCTAATGGATGTGAGAGTTCCGTAAGGCTGGTAGTTACCGTAACGGTAACTGATCCTGCTGTGCCTACCACAAATGACAGCACACCTGAATTCTGTATAGCGGCCAATGCAACTATTGCCGATATACAGGTTAATGAGACCGGGGTAGTATTTTATACGACACCAACAGCAGGCACTGCGCTTGCATCTACAACTGCCCTTATAAACGGGACTACCTATTATGCCGCACAGGTAATCAATGGATGTGAAGGTTCGGTTCGTCTTGCCATAACAGTGACCATTACTGAAGTTGCTACGCCTACGAGCAACGACAACACCCAGGAATTCTGCCTGGTAAATAATCCTACCATTGCCAATATACAGGTGAATGAGCCGGGAGTGGTATTCTATGCTACTGCAACCGGAGGTACGGCTCTGGCCGCTACCCAGGCGCTTATCAATGGAACTGTATATTACGCTTCGCTTAATGGAGCTATAGGTTGTGAGAGCATAACCCGCCTTGCGATTACAGTAACGGTTACAGATCCTGCAACCCCAACGACCAATGATGCTACACAGAATTTCTGTATAGCTAATAATCCTACCATTGCTAATATACAGGTAAATGAGGCTGGTGTTGTATTTTACACTACTGCTACAGGAGGGACGGCAGTTGCAATAACAGTTCCTTTAATTACAGGAACTTATTATGGGGCAATAATAACGGCTAATGGATGTGAAAGTTCTGTAAGACTGGCAATTTCTGTGATGGTAAACAATCCGGCGGCACCAACGACCAATGATACGACCCAAGATTTTTGCCAGAACAATAACCCTGTACTTTCAAATCTACAGGTTAACGAATCCAATATAGCTTTTTATGCTGCTGCTACTGGAGGTACTGCCTTATTACCATCGACCGCATTGGTTAACGGAACTACTTATTATGTGTCGCTTATTGACGGTATAGGCTGTGAAAGCTCGGTACGTTTGGCAATAACGGTAACAATAGGTGTAAGTGCTACGCCAACAACTAATGATACTACACAGGATTTCTGCCTTATCGATAACCCTACAATAGGAAGCCTACAGGTTAATGAGACAGGAGTGGTATTCTATAATGCTGCAACAGCAGGAACGGTATTGTCACCAGCAACTGCTTTAGTGAATGGGGCTACTTATTATGCGTCATTTGGAACAGCGACAAACTGTCCAAGTCCACTACGCCTTGCTATAACCGTTACGGTTAATAATGCGGCGACACCGACTACTAATAATATAGCCCAGGATTTCTGTGCATCGAACAATCCTACAGTAGCCAACCTGCAGACCAACCAATCAAATGTGTTGTTCTATACAACAGCTACAGCAGGTACAGCTTTAGCGCCATCAACTCCATTGGTGACGGGAACTTATTACGGATCTTTAGTAGACCCTGTAAGCGGTTGTCCAAGTGCAGTCCGATTGGTAATTAGTGTTGAGGTTTTAGATACTGAAACTCCGGTAATCAATGGAGGTCCTCAGACGGCCTGTGTATTTCAGGAAATTACTTATACGACTCTTCCAGGCAAATCAAATTATTTCTGGACGGTAACCAATGGAACAATTGTTTCGGGCGGACAGGGTACAGATGAATTTGTAACGGTACAATTTATGGAAGTAGGCCAGGGTACTGTAAATGTATCTTATTCTGATAATTGTTCACCAGATAACAATGCGAGTTACGTACAGAATATCAGCAGCTGTTCGGATATCACCATTTCTAAAACGGTTAATAATCCAACACCTATAATTGACGATGAAGTAATTTTTACGATTACCGTTAACAATGTAGGAATAGGACAGTTCTTAGACGTGAATGTAGTTGACCTTTTACCTTCGGGATATGCGTTTGTGAGTGCGACAACCTCAATAGGAAGCTATAGCAGCCTAAGTGGTATATGGTTAATCCCTTCACTTGGATTGAACCAGTCAGCGACGCTTAATGTAACAGTAAAAGTTCTTGCTACAGGTGATTATATGAATATGGCCGCTATCACTATGTCAACGCCATTGGATTCAGATCTGAGTAATAATTTCTCTACAAGGGCTGTGGAACCGCAATGTCTGATTGTTTATAATGAATTTACTCCAAATGGTGACGGATCAAACGATACCTTCAGGATCGACTGTATTGAAAATTATCCAAACAACAAACTTGAAGTTTATAATAGATATGGTGTTCTTGTATTTAGCAAAAAGAACTACAATAATGACTGGGATGGAACCTCTAATGCGTCAGGAACGATTAATAAGGATGATAAGCTGCCTACAGGTACTTATTATTATATTCTTACCATGGGTATGGATAGTATGACGAAAAAGGGATGGGTATATATTGTACGATAATCCTAAAAATCAGATCGTTATTAATTGTTAATTTAAATCTAGAAAGTATGAAACTAAATATAAAAACCTGTTATCTATTACTTGGATTAGTCATAAGCTCTGCGGTAAGTGCACAGCAGGATCCCCAATATACTCAGTACATGTACAATACGATGGTAGTGAATCCGGCATATGCCGGATCCACTGGATCGTTGGAAGCGGTCCTTCTTCACCGCTCCCAGTGGGTTGGAATAGATGGCGCACCACAAACGCAATCCTTTACGATACACACCCCTTTGGCAAACGATAAAATCGGCCTCGGATTTAGTGCGGTAAATGATAAACTTGGTCCCTCAAATGAACTTTATTTAGATGGGAATTTCTCCTATACTATTGCTTTGGGTTATGACCATAAGCTAGCTTTTGGTTTAAAAGCAGGTGCAAGGATGCTTAACGTTGACTGGTCTAAAGGACGCTTTTATAATCCTGATGATGCGTTGTTAAACAACAACATCAACAATAGGCTAAAACCTTCACTGGGGGCGGGAATCTATTATTATACCGATAAGTGGTATGTTGGGGCCTCTATACCGAGTTTTTTAAGGGGTGATTATTACGATGATATTCAGGAATCTGTAATTTCCGAAAGGCTGCACTATTACCTTATGGGAGGTTATGTTTTTGACTTTTCCGACAATTTTAAATTTAAGCCGGCTATCTTGGTAAAAGCGGTTAGCGGAGCACCTATAGTGACGGACTTTTCAGCCAATTTCCTAATCCAGAAGCTGACTGTTGGAGCTTCTTACAGATTAGACGATTCGATGAGCGCACTTGTTGGATTACAGATTTCGGATAGCTTTTTCGTAGGTTATTCCTATGATTATTCTGTAACAAATCTTAACAAGTACAATGACGGATCGCACGAAATTATCCTTCGTTATCAATTGCAAAAGAGAAGTAGTCGAATCAAATCACCAAGATTTTTCTAAAAGATAAAATATGAGAAAATTATATATACTTAGTTTGTTATTGTGTTTTGCTGTGACATTTGGGCAAACCAAACTCAAAAAGGCAGACAAATTGTTTAAGGACTTTTATTATGTTGATGCTGCCAAAGCTTATGAGGAATATTTGGTGGATAATGATAAGCCTGCAACCGAAACGGTTAGAAATGTAGCGGACTCTTATTACTTTACCAATGATAACCGCAATGCGTTGAAATGGTACCAGAAGTTATATGAGTTACAGGGAGACAATCTTACTGACCAGTATTTTTTAAGGTATATACAGTCGATGAAAGGCGTGATGGACTACGCGCAGGCAGATAAACTGACGAAGCAATACCTAGCTAAAAAAGGAGACCAGAAACAAATCTCCCATTTTTTAAACCAAAGGCGTGTAATGGATAGCCTTGCAAAGGCAAAACCGCTGTATAAGGTCAAAAATTTGGATATCAATTCTGATAAATCTGATTTTGGTACTTCTTTCTATGGTGAAAAGTTGGTCTATGCTTCAAGTAAAGACACGACTAAGTTTAACGAAAAACTCTACAGCTGGAACAAGCAGCCTTTCCTTAGCTTATATGTGGCAGAGAGAAATGCAGCAGACGGCAGCCTGTTTAATGAGGCTGTTTTTATGCCGAATGTTATGGCAAAGTATCATGAGGCAACTGCAACTTTTAGCCCGGATCTAAAAACAATTTATTATACGACGAACATAGTCAAAAAGAAAAAGCTTGTTGTAGATGCCAGACAGATCAATAATCTGCAGATCATAAAAGGTAAGGTTGAGGGTGATGAGATGGTCAATCCTGAAAAGGTCTTTTTTGACAGTCCCAAATATTCTGTAGGGCATCCGTCCCTGAGTGAAGATGGCAAATGGTTGTTTTTTGCATCTGATATGCCGGGAGGTTATGGGGAAACAGATTTGTATGTAGTACAGATTGCAGCAGATGGGACCATGAATACTCCGGTAAACCTCGGGCCGACAATCAATACTATAGGCAATGAATTGTTTCCATTCTTTAGAAATGGTACGCTTTAC
>Ga0247810_10002460_pt1 | contig 10231 bp, 11 predicted proteins | sample UWRJL119311C1_FD_179918 | JGI IMG/M metagenome (GOLD analysis project Ga0247810, IMG submission 179918) | Plant litter microbial communities from Arlington Agricultural Research Station in Wisconsin, United States - UWRJ-L119-311C-1 | ecosystem: Environmental > Terrestrial > Plant litter >...
AACATACAACAGTAGGGATTCGCTGGTGGTCACCCACCCAACTACTAGTCTACCGATCTGAGGCTTGTGTATGGCAGAGCGGACGGGATGCCCAATTCTCCTCAGTCTATGGTCGTATGTATCAGCAAATCAATATATTATAGGTCATATACGAGCAGCAACATGTTGCCTTGGCATATCAGTTAGTAAAGTGTCATTTAGTTGTGTTAGAGGGTAAGACATAAGATATATTAGCTGTTAGCATCATACCCACTCTAAGTAAACTTATATTGATGCGGAAGAACCTGAGGTTTAAAAGTTGAAATGAAACGGTCGAACTCCATCCAGTATCCTTTATCGTTGTTCGGAAATCTGGAATTTGAACTCGTTGACCTTGAAATTGGGAAATCGGAATCTAAGGGCCGCTCCTGGAGCCAAAGTGCTTTTAGACGAGACGAGAGAGATGGCCCAAAAATCCACCCGTGCTGTGATGACACTAGCCGTTAGCGATAAGAGTGTTCTTGGAAGCTTGTTTTCGACGCTTCTCGGGTTATGCAAAGTTGAATTCGGGAGCCTTGAATCAGGGCCTTCTAAGTGGCCAAGTGGCTATACGCCCGTTAGCAACTCGGTCCTCACTCCTCGTGGTGGAGCTGTTAGCTCCATGACAATCGACCTTGGTGGATTATAGATATAACCGCTGCTTTGTTCGCGGACAAAAATCTAGGAACAGTGGGTATGGTAGATGCCATGCGAATGCAAATGTTTGGGTGTCTGGAATCAGGTGACGAAGCTTGTAGTGATGTGGCAGCCAAACTGGAGATTCACCTCCTTGTGCAACACCGTGCACATGCAACGTATCTCATTCCCGTCATTCCCATGGATTTCGTAGCGATTTTAGCACAGCCGAGCTACCCCAAAACAGTGCCAATAGAGCTATCATCACGCTCATCGGAGTACCCGCCCCAGAAATATCGTCAGGGTAGTAGCGTACCCAAACGGCCCAGAATACGAATGGGCCGGGAACCATTAACAGATGATAAATGAATACAGTCACCAAACAAAGGGAGTCTTTGGCTTCGAGGCCCCATGCCACTTCTCTCACGTCGACCTTGATTCCGAGAGGAGTCTTACGTTTAGGGATGAGGTCGAGAGCATATGTCCTGTTCGGAATACTGTAGCACTCGTGGAAGGGGAACCAGGAATACCTGCAGTTGGGCCGACATGCGTTGAGTGCTATACTGAATTCGTGGGGTGTTATCGGAGGATTTTCTACAGCAGGTTTTGGATAATATACATATTCTAGACACTCTGGTTCCCTTTCCGGAAGTTCTTTGCCGACAGCGATGATGCTATTGGAAAACATCTTCTGAAACTGCATCAGTTAGTATGTGTCCTCTTCAAGCACTTTACAGCTGATGCTGTTGGACTCACTTTAACAAAATCGCAGTAGCCAAATTTCCAGACAGAAAAGTAATGCCTCCAGTTCCGTTGAGACGCTCTGTATTGGTCACATAGCTCCAGGAAAAAGCCTGGGTCCTTATGATAGTCTTTGACATGCAGCTGCGGAAGCTCTAATGTCCTGCGTGTACCTTTCACCCCGAACAAAACATACCCACTGGAGCTGGGAGGAGGAACATCAATCCCGGTATGACCACCAGGACTGCTACGCGATGATGGTCCGAGGATGGGATTGGCAGGATTGTTCGGTCGATCAGGAGAGACCCCGCCAATGTTTGACGCCCACTGCCCCTGCTGTGGTTGCTGGATATGACTTAGTGAAGCCGTGGAATTCTCAGCGTTGCCTGATAATTGCTGTATATGAGGTGACTGAGGAGTGGCCGATGTGGTCCTTGGAGTCTTGCATTTGCTTGAAGTTTGTGATTCTTCCGATTGCTGGGGAAAGTTCTGAGGCGTCTTCTGTTTCCAGAACCATTGTAATCCTCGAAATGTACTTATTGTCGAGACTTTGATCTTGGGCCTGCTTTTTTGAGCGCAAAGATGGTTATACTTCACTCTATCTCCTCTCAAATGCAGCAGGCTCCTATAGCTTTCGGCTTCTGCATCAGTCACCGTCGTCCATTGGTATGTTCCACAATGCTATCGTCTCGTCAGTTGGACTCTCGCTTACATAGCTGGAAACTTACGCATTTCCATCGAATTATTGTGTGGCCTTTCTGTAAAGCTCTCACTGGCTGACTCAGTGGCCACCAATCCCAGTCCTTAGTGGTATAGTGCTCAATTGATACTTGTATTTGGTCTTTGATAGACACTTCTCTTTCCTCCGAGAAACGTATACGATCACGCGGGATGGTCATTAGTATCCTGGTCAATGAAGAAAGACTGGCTGGTAACAAGAAAATCCTCAGATTAATAGTGAGCGACGTAAAGTACGGACCACTGGTCAGCAAGCGTTCTATCTCTGATATGAGTGGAAGGTCGGTCTCTTCATTAAAATCAACATCTTCGCTGCTGACACTTCCATCGTCACCATCGGCGATGGCACTTGGTTCATTGTCAGGAGCCAATCCTGGATTATTCTTGAGCCAACCCTCAAGGTCCGGTAGGCTCATTCCCTCAGCTCGCCGTATGTGTTCTTCTTTTCCTATATCACTTTCAGGCATGGTTATTTCAGAGATCTTTCTCGAGATCCGGATCCTAGCCCATCGGCTCCGGAGTAAGCTAGCTGCTGCATCCTCCAGGTTTCCTTGGGTATGCTCTCGTAACTCAGTGTAGTACGCCTTGAGTAACTTGGTACAGTTTTTAACGAATCTCTCTCTTGAAACTTTAGTCAATGCTTCACTGAAGAGTGGCTGTAGGTCATTTCTTTTGGCAAATACAACTGCGATATGATCTTCTGCAATTCTTACAAGTTGTGACGGTCTCGAAGCAGCTAAGGACCCGATGTCTCCCTCGTCAGTGATTACAGATCGTATGTCGTCGCTTTCTTCATTCCGGTTATATAAGGAATCAGAAACTCTCTTTGTGGTGGTAGTATTAGGATTCTCTTCTAAAAGCACCTCATCTGCAGCCACAAAAGATGTTGGCGGTGATTCCGAAACACCTTGATGACTTGAGAAGATGTCATCTTCAATATCGCCACGTGCACTACTCGTATAATCGTCATCCAACTTAGAAGTCTCTATGGCTTCCGTCTTCGAGCGAGAAGTAAGCCTCCCAGGTGGTGGCTTTCCAGGCCGTTTGGGCTTGTGATCGCGCCTCAGAAAGGAATTACGACAAAGGGCTGAAAGCGAACCGTTCTCCACCATTCCAATGTTGAGGACTTTTACATAGTGCTCAATTGTGTAAATATTGCTATAGTCGATTCTCGATGCAGTTCCAAGATCTCCTTCTGGGCCTTGTTCATCTCTATGTACTTTGATCGGGTCCTTGGTCAAATTCTCTGTCACCACTGTGCCATCGATGGCCGTATACAAGTATTCATCTGGAGGATGATTGCTAGTGTATATTATAGCATGCTGTGTTGGCCCAGGAAGAGTGGGCATCAGGATTGCTTGGCCTTGGTAGGTATGGATAGGACTTTCGGTGAGTTAAATAGTATGCTCGGTAAGTTGGGACATACGTACCAGCATAAAGAGTTCCCATAGCCTTTCTGAACGATTACAAACCGACGAACCTCAGTAAAAGCTTTATCGCCGTATATAGTATGGACTTTTGACGGCATGCTAAACTTGTCGCCAGTCGTTGAATCGCCACCCCGAGCTGGCTCGGTCGACAGAACTGCGAAGACTCTACCAATTTTCCAAAAGTTTTTCTGCTCTTTTGCAGCGATCTCCTTGTATCTTGGATTAAGTTTCGTAGCTACTCGTACCGCCAGCGTATCCTCATAATTCGCATTCTCGGTGGCATTGTCAGTTCCAGAAAACCAAGGATCGATCGTCTTGTACTGTGAAGTAAGCTTCCCTGCTTGAACTGTCGGCTCTCTTTCTCCATCCCCATTCTCAACATCAACATAAACATCAGGTCCAGGAAAGTGGGGACCATTTTGAAAATGGCCTGCTGTTAACGCTGTGTCGTCCTCAAGGTAATGGTAGTCGTATTCTACTTCTCCATTAGGACCGCTCCGACTTGCAAAATAGTATCCACTACGATCCCACTCCCATTCGGACCATTCAGTTGATAGATCGACAGCTTTTCCTTTCTGTTTCTCTAATTTAGACGCCATGCTATCGATCCTGTTCCAGTTCAAGAATTCAACAATAGTATTATTGCAGTTTGCACTCTAAATATGCAACGGGCAATGAAACCTTTGGATTGTGGAATTTTGTTTCCATACTGGTTTGGCTAAGAAGGCCTTCACTGCTTACGAAAGACAGATAAAAGTAGGTTATTCCACAGTTTTATACTGACACTTTGATCGTGTGATGATACAACATGAACACAGCCACTCTTTTGGCCGCCGACTCGCTTGAGCACCAATAAACTCCATGCTGAGCTAGAAAACTGCCTTATATTGGGCGTCAGCATATCAACGAGGTTAAGAGGCCCTGATATATCCAGTGTTGGCAGTAGTCCAATCGTCCGCCAAGGAAAGAGTAAGAGTGGATTAGTGCGTATAGTTCATGGTCTTCTCAAACGACGCTGACGAACTTCTGGGAATCAAAGAATTGTTAGGGGAAGGCTTCAAGCAACTTGTTGCCAAACGCCTCGTTTGAGAGGTTCTATGAGATTACCAGTAACAATGGAGAATTATTGTGATGGCATTGTAGAAACAGGCAGTCCTGATAGCAAGTACAGAGGGCCCACCTCATTGATGAAACATTTGGCCCAAATCTCGGACGAATCTCCGCGCTGCGCATAGCTTGCTTTTCCCACTTGCTTTGGTGATGCGTAATGGCCCGTTCTGTCCCAGCTGGCCTCGAATCGCTATGTGTGCATATCCTTGACTAAGGGCATAGAAAGAGGCACGACCACTGAATCTCTCCTGGCACTCCAAGATTCTTGCACAGTCCATATTTGGCGCAGTGAACAATCCAAAATTGTAGTAGGTCAACAAGAAGTTAGGGTTTGCTTCAAACATAGGCGAGTAAGAATGTCTTCTATGCCATATTCATCATATTCCCTATAGCTCGCACGAGTCTTGGTGTTGGATATGGACTTGTGCGACAGAAGTACCTCGCATCTGAATAGTGAGAGTCGCTCCATCTATTGTTGAAGGGTTAAGTTTCCCTGTGATGAGAAAATAGCCTTCGAGCTGGTTTTCTAATTTCAGTGACTCAAAGGCGGCGGCAAAATCTTAAGGAGTCGGGTTTGCAGTCTATGCGGCCATCTTCGTTTATCCGCATATTGTCTTGCTCTCTAATGCAGACTGTGCTCAGCTTTGCAAATTTGGACATTATCAACAAAAACTGTTAAGCGTATTGCGCTTACCTACATAGATCTACATTCTTGTAGTGAACTCGTAGAATGTCTGATAGATAATTCAATAAAATGTGACTATGATTATGACTAAAATTCACATACACGAAGTAAACTTGAAAATTGAACATCTCTAGCAATCAATTAGCACATAGAAGAGTCAAATTTGAAGAAGTCGAAAATGAGAGATTTGAAAATACGAGAACTGAAAACTTGAAAATCGTAAACGGGAGAATCGAGCACTGAAAAGTCGAGTACAGTAGAATCTAGAACAGGTGAGTCGATAGTGTGTTCCTTTAGCTGTTCACACGATATTGGATTCCCAATTCCTAGTGGTTGAAGGCTCAGCGCAGAGACTCTTGAATGAGCACACTTCTCCTCATTCTATGGTCGGATGTGTTATTTCCTTGTCCAAATTACTATATGATGGAATCCCAACCTAATCATCACTTTCATTCCGATGATTTTGAAAGGTCAAGAAAGAATATTCTATTTGATACTCTAATATCGTAGAAAATTTTTCCTCATGAGTTGATTTACAAAACTCTCAGTCAGGCTTTAGTTATGTAACATAATATAACTGCCAGTCTCGATCCAGCTTTCCCGTTGTCACGTATACCACCAACGAAGCGGTCCAAATCGAGATGTACCTTACGATTCCCCGGACGGTATGTAGTGCGTCATAAAAAGTGCTCAAGTACGCACTCCGGTCCCAGAGAAAGCGTCAGACTTCGTTCTGTGCAGCCGAATTAGGTTAAATCGGTTAGGACTCGATGACTCAGGAAAAAGTAGTGCCTCGAGGCTCCTGCATATAAAGGTCAGCCTCCGACCTTGTATTGTCATCACTGTGCAAGCACTCAGATCGTAACAAGTTTGTGTCATCATTGGCTGAGCGCGCATGTCTTCTGAGGGACATACGTGCCTTTATGGGGAATCTTAAGCTTATGATCAATGATGAAATTCTGGAGAGAAGACAGTCTTTCCGTAAAGTGCTTGGGGCGAGAGTCTTCTCGACTCAGCCTGGCATTCGTGCCAAAGCCACGGATTCTCTTCAGGCGATACCTGAGATCAAAATTAGCCAGCTTACTGTTTGCCAAAAAAGCTCGTTTTCAATCGTTTTCACAAGTACAGATGTGCTATGTCTGTCAGAAGAGGCAGACATACGAGCGGATTTAAAGAAGTCTTGCATCGTAATGACAAGTGTCGGCGGTGTCCAATGATCTGTGAGGGAAACATGTATTATACATTTGGATGGAAGTATCCGAGAATTCAAGACACCCGAAAGGAATTGAAGTATCGAAAGAGACTTATATCAGATGATGTGTTTGAATGCTGGTGTGAGGATTGTAAAGAGGAGAAAGAGGAAGACTCCGCAAACAAGATCCTCTTTCATTAAGTCTTTGCATCAATAATGGGTAAGAACAACTCTCTCAGTGGTCGGGCAGCAGCAAATGGAAGTCACTCTACGAATGGTTGTGCCTACCTGACCTGGCTCTGGATGATGCATCAAGACGTACTTGTGAGACTCAACATGAGTAGAGAAGGATAACAATAGGAGTAAGAGGAAAATGAAGATAAGATGATCTGATAATAGTTCGAGCTTCAACGAAATCCTTAATTACATCAAGATATAAGGTACTTATGCTCTTTTACTTGCACATTCTGGAAATAATTTTTAATTTTTGGCAAATCACACTTGCAATCTTAGGTGTTAGTTCATGGATTTGAGATACGAGTGATTATTTACGGGGTAAATCTAAGGTCACGAAATCTTCGAAGTATACTATTGGGCCTTGGATACCGATGCAACAGTATCCAAGGAGATAGCCCAATTCTCCTTAGTCCATAACCGCATGTGGCAGCAGAGCGGTTGTTGGCTGTTATAAACGGCTGTGTATACAGCGGGCGTCTGTCTGTTTTGGCGCTCTTTGTGGATGAAATTGGGCGGCCGTTGAGCTTGAAATCAGGTAAACAGTGGCTAGATCAGTGGGGTGGTTTAGAAGTGTTGCGTTCCGCCTCAATGAGAGGAGAGGAGAGCCTAGAATTAGCTTAGAATTAAGGCGTGGTGTGTTTGTGTCGTGAAGTAATATGTTGGGGGATGGGGAACGGATATAGTAGATAGATTTTACCCCTTAACCGAAGCGAGATTTCACACCAGGATCAGTTACTGTTACCATGCCACGTTAATAGGTAGTACTTTATACGCATGAACAAAGACCTAGGATTGATATAACAGTTATATTCTTATTCTCTGCTTTCTATAAACAGATGCCGCCATTTCCTAGCTCTGACCGGTCCCACAGCTCCTGTGTGATATGACCAAAACCCCGATATACGCTCCGATTATCCCATAAGTGTATGCATACTGCCCTGCATGCATGCAAAGATATCGATACCCTCCAGGCGCCAGATGCTAAAGGATGAAAACGCCAATTTGTAACAATGCGTAATGTGTTTTGAGCAAAGGAAATTACATTCATATCAAATGCCATCTCTCTATCACTTCAGCAAAGCTCTACTTCACTTTCTCATAAAGACAGACAACGTATTATGTATATAATAAAAGGGAGACATTCGAACTCAGCTCATGAAATGAGTTTCTCCATGCCCGATGGAACGCTTTTAGGTGAGATTGTTGTTTCGCGGTTGTAGGATTCTGGCGAAGAAGGCGTAGATGTGGCTGGGGCTGCGCATTGGTCGGTGCGCATACTGGGCACCTCGATCTGGAATTTGGGGTATGGAGACTCATAATTATTGCGATGATCTGTAGAAGATACGGGACTGAGTTTACGTTGGAGGCCTGGGAATAGTGCGCTTGTGTTAGAGAACGATTTATCGACTCCAAGTTTGGAACCCTCCTTTTTAAAGAGTTTGTCTTTCGGGGGACGCCCGAGACCTGTCTTAGCTGATATGTATGTTGTCGATTTACTGGTCGTGAAGGCTTTAGTAATTTTGTTGGCTGGTTGAGGAACGGTGGTAGATTTGGGTAGCCGACTAGCCTTCTTCTTGACCTTGGAATTATTACCAGCTGTAGATTTGGCTCCAAACAGCAGCGACTGTTTCGGCTTGGTAATACCTTCCAGAAGGATAGGGCTCTGTTGGCGTGGACTGGCATTGGGTGTGACCAAGCCTTGTGTTTTTACAACCTCGAGAGGCTTCATCTCTAGAACCACTTGAAGTTGGCTTGCACGTGGCTTTTCCTCCTCTGTGATAATCTTAAACTCCCCGCAGTCCTTGTCATCCCATTTAGGTAGATGCACATGATGGGCAACTTCATCAGACTTGCCTCGAACAACCATGTCCCAGCTGTCTTTGAAGTCAATACCTAAAGGTTCTGGGTCAAGGTTGATCCAAGCAGTGAAGCCACCTCGTCTGCCTCGGGTAACGGCGCACATCTCTTTCACCAGACGCCGGATCCCCGGAACCTTCAGACTCGTTCCCACTACAATTACAGCATCTGGCCGCGTCTTCAGATCCGCATGACTAACCGCTCCAATGGCATCTTCATCCGGATTGAATTCGTTATACAAAACCATACGGGGTCGCAAGCAACCAATTCCATGACTTCTCAGACCTCCTGCTAGTCGTACACTATCGGTTGTTACACATTCAGTGCATGACGGGGGTTCTGAACCTTCGAACAGAGCACTATTGAAGTCGTCAAGGTGACCACATTTACTGCAAACCATCTTCGCTAACCCTCCATGCAACTGAATTGTCTTTGGCCAAGGTCCTTTCTTGTTTAGAGGAACTTTGGTGGCGAGGGGCTCTATTGAAGTATCGATGCCATCTACATTTTGGGTATACAGTCGTAATAGCCTTCCTTCCTCCGCGAGAGTAGCGAGCATGTGGTGGAATAACGTAGGTGCCGCCTTCCGCGTTTGGCGGGAAAGCTCACGAACCATATCATGGAAATCTTTGGTGGAGTTATCATTGCGATAGACCGACGCATCAAATAGATCTTTTCCAGAGGATTTGGCAGATTTGTGTTGCGTCTTCAATGTTGTAAAGAGACCAGTTGAAGAACGAAAATCAGGGACTGAACTTGTCAATAAATGGAGAATGTTTGGGAAAAGAGAGATACGTACTGCCTGCCGAAACTGAGATTCCCGCCCCAGCAATAACAACAATCTTCCGCTTCGACCGCAACACCTCGGTCAATTTGCGCAGCTTCTGGTCATTCAGCTTGTGCTCCGTCTCATCGGAGCTTTCATTTAATGCGCTTAAATCCAGATATTCGGTCTTGAATTCCTTTGCCTTTGCGATCTTTTGCTTCTTAACCGGGGGCTGATCATCACCTTCTACAACACCTTCGGGCAAAGGATGCTTCTGCGATTGCGACAGGCCAGTCTCAGATACATTGCTGGATGCCGGCGACGGGTAATCTGCTGGCAGAGAGGGAGATCTCGAGCCTATGCTGGAGAGAGGTGACGAGAGAGGGGAACTGTCAGCGATCTCGTCGCAGTTTGGCGAAGGAGAGGGAGTGCGGGACATTGCTGAAGATGGGGATCGTTCTCCTTGGGCCCTATGTCATGGTGGTCCGTCGTCGAGTGTATGTCGGGTGGTAGTCCTGGGAGTTGGCGAAAGAAGGTCGATTTGTGAAGCAGTGCCTGACGTTCAGTGAGGTGAGCGAGGAGGTCTTGGCTGAATTAATACCGGACCCGCCGCGACTAAGGTGAGATGATGATCACCGCGGAAACTACAGTAATGCAAAGCCAGTGTAGATAGGGTTTGAAACAATGTAGAAACTCTCTACCAGAATGCCAATTCTACAAAGAATTATGCCCGCAAAGGCCACGTTCCGGTATTCAATATGTTGCTGGTTCAGATATTGAGGCTCATCATTGGGGGGGGGGGGGTTTTATTGTATTTCAAT
>Ga0247810_10002461_pt1 | contig 10231 bp, 12 predicted proteins | sample UWRJL119311C1_FD_179918 | JGI IMG/M metagenome (GOLD analysis project Ga0247810, IMG submission 179918) | Plant litter microbial communities from Arlington Agricultural Research Station in Wisconsin, United States - UWRJ-L119-311C-1 | ecosystem: Environmental > Terrestrial > Plant litter >...
GAATTGATTGAGCTACGCACCCCCGCCGAGATAGCGAAAATGCATGCCGCAGGAAAGTTCGTCGCGAGTGTGCTCGAGGCAACCCGCGACGCTGCCGCCGTCGGTGTGAACCTGCTGTCGCTCGATCGACTCGCCACGGACCTCATCGCCGAGGGCGGTGCGGAGAGCTGCTACGTCGACTACCACCCGTCGTTCGGGGCGTCGCCGTTCGGCAAGGTCATCTGCCTGTCCGTCAACGACGCCGCGCTGCACGGGCTCCCGTTCGACTACCACCTCCAGGACGGTGACCTGCTGAGCCTCGACTTCGCGGCATCCGTCGACGGATGGGTCGCCGACTCGGCGGTCTCCATCGTGGTCGGCACTCCCCGCGACGAGGACCTCGCGCTCATCGACACGGTCGAGCGCGCTCTCGCTGCCGGGATTGCTGCTGCGCAGCCGGGCGGGAAGATGGGCGATGTCTCGGCGGCGATCGGCGCTGTCGCCCACGCCGACGGCTTCGAGGTGAACACCGATTTCGGCGGACACGGCGTCGGCCGCACGATGCACGGCGATCCTCACGTGCCGAACGACGGTCGCGGTCACCGCGGCCTGCTGCTGCGCACGGGCCTCGTGTTCGCGATCGAGCCGTGGCTCATGCTCGGAACCGACCGGATCTACACCGACAAGGACGGCTGGACGCTGCGGTCCGCCGACGGCTCCCGCGCCGCGCACGTCGAGCACACCGTCGCGATCACCGATGACGGACCGCTCGTTCTCACGGCGCGCTCGTAACCCGGAGACCCAGCCTGTCTGGACCAGGCAGCGCGTTACGGCAGCAGATCAGGCCGTACCCGACGAGTGCGCTCGAGCTGCTGCTCGTGACGCCACGCGGCGATGGCTGCATGGTTGCCGCTCTTGAGCACGGGCGGCACCTCGAGGTCGCGCCAGACCGACGGCTTGGTGTAACTCGGGTATTCGAGTAGTCCATCCTCATGGCTTTCCTCGGTGAGGCTCTCCGGGTTGCCGATGACGCCGGGCACAAGGCGCCCGATCGCTTCGATCATCGCCATGACGGCGACCTCTCCCCCGTTGAGCACGTAGTCGCCGAGGCTGACCTCGCGCACGCGGGCACGGGTGCGGGTGTGCTCGATGACACGCTGGTCGATGCCCTCGTAGCGGCCGCAGCCGAAGACGAGGTGCGGCTCGAGGGCGAGCTCGCGGGCAGTCGCCTGCGTGAATCGCTCCCCCGCCGGGGACGGGAAGATGACGACGGAGTCGTCGCCGAGCACCTCGTCGAAGGCCTCGCCCCACGGCTCGGGCTTCATGACCATGCCGGCGCCGCCGCCGTACGGGGTGTCGTCGACGGTGCGGTGGCGATCGTGCGCGAAGTCCCGGAGATTATGCACCCCGAGGTCGATGATGCCCTTCTCGCGAGCCTTGCCGAGGAGGGAGATGTCGAGCACCCCGAAGAACTCGGGAAAGATGCTGACGATGTCGATGCGCATGGTCCCAGCGTATTGGCCGGAGCGTGTGACGTCGTCCGGTGTCGTCCGGCGTCGTCCGGCGTCGTCGGGCGTCGTCCGGCGAGCGTTTCCCCGCGCTGAACCCTGCGATACAGGAGATTCAGGCTCAGTCGGGGGTCCAACGGATAGTTAGGCACGGACCCCCAGCCCAGCCTGAATCCACTCCTCCACGGTCGTAGATCGAAGCGCCAGTCCCCACAAACAGGTCTGCTCCGCTCGGCGAACCGCGCACAGCGGCCATTCTGCCCGCATGATCGATCTCTCAACAGCGAATCACGGGTTCCTGACCACGCGAGGGCTTCGCGCGAGCGGTGCGAGCGACGCCGCGATCGCGAAAGCGCGCGAAAGCGGCCACATCACGCGCATCCGCAACGGCTGGTTTGCACTGCCGGACGTGGATCCCGAGCTGGTGCGTGCCGTCCGAATCGGCGGTCGCGCGACAGCGAGCACCGCCCTGGCACGCAGCAAGCTCTGGGTCATGCCGGATGACCGGCTGCACGTCGCGGTAGCGCCGAACGCTGCGCGACTGCGCTGCCCGGACGACGCCCAGCGGCCGTGGGATCCCGCCAACCACCCCGACATCGTCGTGCACTGGAACAGATACCCCTGGCCCGAGATCCCGGGCTCCCCGGTGGTCTCGCTCCACACGGCGCTCGCTAACGTCATCCGATCGATGCCACACGACTCTGCAATGACCTCTGTCGATTCCGCACTCAACTTCCGTCTCGACAACCGGCCCATCTTCACGAGGGCGGACCTCGGTCGTGTGCTGGCCGTTCTCCCTCGCAAACACGGGCGCGTCGAGACGGACGCGGATGGGCGCGCACAGTCAGGGCTGGAGACGCTGGCGCGGCTACGGCTGAAGCGACTCGGCATCCGAGTCCGCATTCAGGCACGGGTAAGCCGAGTGGGTCACGTGGATGTTCTGATCGGCGACAGATTGGTGCTCGAACTCGACAGCCGGGAGCACCACCTCGGCAAGCAATACCACGAGGACCGTCGGCGCGACCTCGAGCTGACCGCGCAGGGATTCCTCGTCCTGCGGATCACATACGAGCGGGTCATGTTCGACTGGGACTCGATCGAGCGAGTCATCCTGGCCGTCGTGCGACGCGGCGACCATCTGCACAGCGCAAGCCGGCGCAGGAAAGGGCTCGCACGGACGCAGGCTGAACGAATTCAGGCCCAGACGAGGGTGCAACGCTAATTACAGCGTGCACCCCTGCCTGAGCCTGAATGAGACGTTCTATGCCTTGTCGGCGTTGTCCGAGTCGGCGGATGACGCGTCATCCGCTTCTTCTGACGATGCGACCTCTTCGGGCAGTTCCTCGTCCGGAAGTTCTTCGAACAGTCCGGCCGGCGGAGTCACTGTGAGCGTTCCCGCGTCGATGTCGACCGCCGAGACGATCGCCTTGACGAACGGTACGAGCACGTCGCCCGCGTCGGTTGCCACGGTGAGGAGGTCCTGAGCGGGGAAGTGGTCGATCTGGCTGACCGTTCCGACGCGCACGCCGTCACGCACGACAGCGAGTCCGACGAGCTGGTGATCGAACCAGGCGTCTTCCTCCTGCGAGACCTCGGCCATGTCGTGGTCGACCCAGAGGATCGCTTTGACGAGGCTTTCGGCGACAGTCCGGTCGGGCACGTCCTTGAAGAACGCGACCGGGTGGCTGTTGTAGAACTTCAGCTCGATGAGCTCGAGGGTCTTGCCGTGCCAGGGTGAGCTGGTCGGCACCTGAAGCGTGAATATGGCGCCCGGGGTGAACCGGCGAGCCGGGTCATCGGTGAAGAGCTCGATCTTGATCGCGCCCTTGAGCCCGTGCGCCTTCGTGAGACGGCCGACGCGCAGTTGCGTCGCGGCCGTTGGATCTTCCGTAGCCACCGTTAGTAGTCGGTGTCCACCACGTCGACGCGCACCTTGCGACCGTCGGCCAGGGCCGAGATCAGGGTGCGGAGAGCCTTCGCGGTGCGGCCAGCGCGACCGATCACGCGACCGAGGTCCTCGGGGTGCACGCGCACCTCGAGAACCTCGCCACGGGGGGAATTCTTTGCTGCTACCTGAACCTGGTCAGGGTGATCGACGATCCCCTTGACCAGGTGCTCGAGAGCGGGAGCGAGCATTCGCTACGCCTCGTCGGTCGCGGCGGGAGCCTCGTCGGCGGCGGGGGCTTCCTCTGCAGGAGCCTCGGCTGCAACAGCAGGCTTCTCGCTCTTCGGCTTCAGAACGGGCTTCTTCTTCTCGTCGGCCACGAACTGGACCTTGGGCTCCTTGACCTTCACGGTGCTGACAGCGTTAGCGTCGCCCTTGAAGATGCCCCAGTCGCCGGTCAGCTTGAGGAGTGCCTCAACCTGCGGGCTCGGCTGGGCGCCGACGCTCAGCCAGTACTGCGCACGAGCGGAGTCGACCTCGATGAGCGAAGGCTCCTCGGTCGGGTGGTACTTGCCAATTTCTTCGATCGAGCGACCGTCGCGCTTGGTGCGCGAGTCAGCCACGACGATGCGGTAGTACGGCGCACGGATCTTGCCGAAACGCTTGAGACGAATTTTTACAGCCACAATTCTCCTGAATGCATGTTTGTCTTTTACAGACGTAAGTTGGCGAACCGCTAGCCGTGAGCGTGGGGGCACACTCGGCACAAAAGCTCTGAGGGATTCCACTCGTGTCTGATTAGAGGGTCGGACGACGAAGGACTCGACTGGCTATTCTGTCAGATTTTCGGATGCTTCGGGTACGCGAGTCGCGAGAGGTCGTGCCACGAGGTACAAAATGCCGACAGCAACCCAACTCAGGTGGAACACGACCTGGGGCAGAAGGTACCCGGGATAGGGCAACGGGAACGGGAACTGGAGGGCGATGAGCAGGAGCGCCGGCAGGAATAGCGCTGCCCGCGGCACCGGTGGGATCGTGGATCGGAGGAGCATCGCCAGCGCGGCGAACATGATTGCCGCGATGACGACGATGTTCACTCCCCGGTTGATCCCCGCGTAAGACACGGTGTCTCCTCGGAAGAAGTAGGGGAACACCCGGAAGAAGACCTGCGACCCCCCGTAGACGAACGCGAGTACGGCCAGCGCGATGGTCGGGAGCCTCGAACCGTAGAACAGTCCGCGCGGTCCGTGAGCGGTTGCGAGGATGACCAGGCCTGCCACGAAGATGACGATCGCGACAACGCCGACGACCCCGACGGACTGGAGGGCCACTCGGAGCGCATTGGTGAAGTTCTCGGCGTTCGAGTACGCGACCCACTGCACGAGCGTGACCACGGCCGTCAGGAGTCCCCCGAGGGAAATACCGACAGCTCCGAAGATACGTCGCTTGCGTCCATGAGTCATGTTCACAACCTTTGCGCACGGGCGCGCTATGCGTCAATCATTCGCGTGCCGTCAATCCGGACTGCCGTGTATCTGCGTAACTCGGTGCCGTACTGCACGCGCTCCCCTCGGATTGTTGCCAGAATCACCCCATGGAGATCGAATTCAGCTCGTCGAAGCGTTCAACTGTCGGCATCGAGTGGGAGCTCGCGTGTGTCGACCACACGAGCGGCGAACTCTCCCCCGCGGCCCCGGAAGTGCTCGCCGCACTCGGCGCTGGCGAGGACGACGGTTTCCCCCAGGTCACGAAGGAACTGCTGACGAACACCGTCGAGATCGTGAGCGGTCCGCACGACCGGATCCGCGACGCGGTCAACGACCTCGAGGTCATGATCGACAGGGTGCGCGGCGTGACCGACCCGATGGGCGTCGATCTCATGTGTGCAGGAACGCACCCTTTCAGCCAGTGGTTCCAGCAGCACGTCACTCCGGGGTCTGAGCGGTACGCGACCCTCATCGACCGTACACAGTGGTGGGGTCGCCAGCTGATGATCTGGGGCGTGCACATGCACGTCGGCATCGAGGATCGCGAGAAGACCCTCCCGATCGTCAACTCTTTGCTCACCTACTACCCGCACTTCCAGGCGCTCTCCGCCTCGAGCCCGTACTGGGTCGGCGAGGAGACAGGCTATGCGTCGAGCCGGGCGATGCTCTTCCAGCAGCTCCCGACCGCGGGCCTCCCGCCCCAGCTCGGCGCGTGGGCCAACTACGAGGAGCTCGTGCAGGACCTCACCCACGTCGGAGTCATCGACCACCACTCCGAGCTGCGCTGGGATGTACGACCGTCGCCCAAATGGGGAACGATCGAGCTGCGCTTCTGCGACGGCATGTCGTCGACGGCCGAGGTCGCGTCGCTCTCCGCCCTCGCGCAGTGCCTGGTCGAAGACCTGTCGACGCGCCTCGACAACGGCGAATCGCTCGACATGCTCCAGCCGTGGTTCGTGCGCGAGAACAAGTGGCGTGGAGCGCGCTACGGCATGGACGCGATCATCATCACGGACTCGCACGGCAACGAGGCGCATGTGCGGGACGACACCATCGACCTACTGCGTCGGCTCGAGCCGATCGCCGATCGTCTTGGGTGTCTCGAAGAGCTTCACGGGGTCAATGACATCCTCGACCGCGGGGCGAGCTACCAGCGTCAGCTCGCTGTCGCTGCTGAAAATGGCGGCAGCCTCAAGGCTGTCGTCGCGTCGCTCGTGAGCGAGCTGCGCGACGGCCTGCCGACCGCCTGACCCGGCAGACGCGGCTCGGTTCACCGGCACCCGGGCGATCAGGCGTGCGCCGCCGAGCGGGCTGTCGTCACCGAACTCGACGGCTCCCCCGATCGGCTGCAGCCGCTCGCTGAATCGCGCGAGACCGCTCGGCGACGGGGACGGACCGAGGCCGAAGCCGTCGTCGTCGAAGACCAGGACGATGGCACCGTCGACAAGGCTGAGCGCAAGACTCACCGAGCTCGCGCGCCCGTGGCGCAGCGCATTCGAGAGCGCCTCCTCGGCGATGCGCACGAGCAGGAGGCGGCGATCGACGGTGAGAACGGTGTTGCCGTTGCCCTCGAGGTCGAGCACCTCGTCGCTGATCGAAATGGTGCTCGCGATCGTGCCGGGCAGCCGCTGCAACAGCAACCGGAGCGCGGCCACGGCGCCGAGTTCCATCCCGACCGGGTAGAGCAGCTGGCTGAGTGTGCGCACGTCCGTCTCGCGGATGTGATCGATCGATCGGCGGATGTCGCGCAGTTCGTCGACATCCGCACACGGTGTTCCCGAGGCTTCCAGTCGATTCGCCACGTCGTCCACCCGCACGGCAAGAACCACGAGGTTCTGCTGCACCGTGCCGTGAAGGCCCTCCGCGACATCCCGACGAACCCGCAGTTCCTCGGCGGCGAGGGCATCGAGCGCCGCGGACGCGATGAGCGTCTGCCGCATCGAGGCTCGTTCCTGCTCGCGGATGCGGCGGCGGGCCGCCACGTGCTCGAGCCCGACCATGATCATCACGAAGGCGAGCAGGAACACGGTGAATGATTCGACGAGCGCCTTCGGCGCCTCGTCGAGCGAGTACTGGCCACGGAGGATCTGCAGCGGGGCGCGGACCAGACCGGCCGCGGCTGCGGCGATGACGGCATCGACCACGAGCCGCGGGCCGCGGTGGCTGAGCGGGCGCAGCAGGGCGAGGACACCGAAGACCACGGCGAGAACCACCACATTGGCGAGGATGCGTCGGCCGATGTCCATGAGCAGCGGCGCGAGCTCGACGGGGGCATCGCTGTCGTTCATTGCCGACTGGAGTGCGATCTGCGGAACCGTCGCGACCCCGAAGACGACGAAGACCACGAGGACCGTGCCGATGAGCACGCGCCTGTCCGTGCGACGGTCGCGCAACTCGGATCGGGGATCAGACACGGGCGCTCTCTTCGATGAATTGGAGTACGGCCGCCACCCGGGGATTGCGTCCTCCGTTGGACTCGATGTTCAACGTCGCGTAGATCGCATTGATGTGATTCTCCACCGATCGCGGCGAGATGCCGAGTCGCTCGCCGATCCCGACGTTGGACAGCCCCTCGGCGAGCACCTGCAGTACCTGGTACTGGCGCGGGCTCAGTCCCGCCATCGCGGATCCGCTGCGCGGCGTCGCTCGCTGCACGAGCGCGGGATCGAGCACCGTCCCACCGGTCGCGGTCTCCCTGATCGCGTGCATGACGAGGTCCGCGGTCGTCGACGAGTTCTTCGAGAGGTAGCTCCACCCCTTCGTCATGTCGACGGGGAGGTCCAGCAGGAGACTCATGACGTCGTGGCTCGAGAGCAGCAGGATACCCAGGTCGTCGTCGAGCCGACGGAGCGAGACCCCAAGTCCGATGCCATTCCCGTCACCGAGCTCGACATCGAGTATCGCGACGTCGATGAGCCCGGGGGTGATGAGCGCTCGCGCTTCGGAGACACCGGATGCCACGACCACGACGGTCACGTCCGGCTCCGCTTCGAGCAGCGTGACGAGCATCGCCCGGTATAGCGGCTGGTCTTCGACGACGGCAACGCGCAGAGGAGTACTGCCGGTTGCTGTCACGACCCCAGCCAACCCGGTATTTCCCGATTGCACTAGGTGTTTCCCCCTACCGGCGGATCAGGAGTTGACGGAGTCGCGCCAGGCCAGCCAGCGCCGAGCCGGCTCGAGGTCGTAGTCGGGGCCCGAGATTCCGACGGTGAAGAGCGTGGTTCCGAGCGCGAGCAACTCGTCGGCATCCGATTCGCTCCTGTTCTTGATCTCGGTAGAGATCTCGATCTCCCTCGTGTCACGCCCGACGGTCTTGCCGTGGGAAGCGAGGATGCCGAGTTTGCGTTCGAGGGTCGGCACATCGCTGAAGCTGTGCCAGATGTCGGCGTGCTTCGCAACGAGTTTGAGGGTCTTCTTCTCGCCGCCGCCGCCGATGAGCACGGGGATCTTGCGGGTCGGAGGCGGGTTGAGCTTGCCCCAGCGGTCCTCGATGATCGGGAGGCTCACGGCGAGGGCGTCGAGTCGCTCGCCGACGGTGCCGAACTCGTAGCCGTACTCGTCGTAGTCGCGCTCGAACCAGCCGGAACCGGTTCCGAAGATGAATCGGCCATCACTGATGTGGTCGATCGTGCGGGCCATGTCGGCCTGGAGGTTCGCGTTGCGGTAGCTGTTGCAGTTGACGAGGGCGCCGAGTTCGACGCGGCTGGTCTGCTCGGCGAGGGCGGCGAGCATCGTCCAGGACTCGAAGTGCAGGCCGTCCGGCTCGCCCGAGAGCGGGTAGAAGTGGTCCCAGTTGAACAGGATGTCGACGCCCATGTCTTCGAGCTCGGCCGCGGTGTCGCGGATCTTGCCGTACGGGGCGTGTTGCGGGGCTATCTGTACCCCGATGCGGACCGGTCGTTTCGTCACAGGCGTCATAGCGGTCAGCCTAGCCACGCGCGGTTACTTCACGACGCGCAGGCCGCTCACGCTCAGGTAGGTATCGGCGGCGGGGCCGAACGCGCGGTAGAGGAACTCGCCGTCGTCCTGCACGAACGAGAGAGCGGCGAGGCCGTCAGCCTGGGCTTCGGATGCCACGGCAACCGGCTCGAGCATCGTGCTGTAGTCGTGCTGCCGAGCGAACTCGCGGGCGAGGTTGGACGTCTGCTTCGCGTCATCCGGAATGGACTCCACGGCCCAACCCCACGTCCATGTCTTGCCGATCTTCGAGAACACCCCGAGGAGCTGTGGCACGCCGACGAGCTCGTGGTCCTCGAGAGTGAAGCGGAACTCCCCCGCGTCGAGGTTGACGCTCCAGCCGGTAGCGGCATCGATGCCGAAGTTCTCGATCGCCGTCGCCATGCGCGCCTGGCGCTCTTCGCCCGCGGCCGCCATCGCCTGCGCGAGACGGAGGGGGATGTTCAGCCGTGGCTTCTTCGCGGGCTTAGCCACGGTCACGGCGCCGCAGGTTGCCCACCGCGAAGTAGAAGTGCGCGTCGGGTGAATCCACGCGCTCGAGCAGGTCGGCTTCAGAGAAGCTGAACGCGAAGGCGGCGAGCTTGTCGGCTTCCGCCTCGTCGACCGTCAGCACCGGGTGCGTGAGCGTCTCGACGCCCCGTTCCTTGCCGAACGCGAGCACTCCGAGGGATGACCGGGCGTCGTCGTTCGGTAGTCGCTCCTGGAACCAGCCCCACATCCAGCTGTGCTCGATCGGTGCATGGCTGCCGAGCAGCTCGATGTCGCCGACGACGATGTGGTTCGCGAGCACGAAGGTAAGGGTTGCCGCGGGCAGGTCGACCGAGCGGTCCTCCGCAGACGCGAGGTCGAACTCGGCGTATGCGGCAGCGTTCTTGCCATCCCGCTCCGTGCAGACGTAGCCGAGGATGTCGCCCAGACCGTTGCCGGTATCGAGCGCCGGGTCCTCCGACTGCTGCTCCGAGTGTTTCCTCTTCCAGAAGGCCATGCGCTCGACCCCGATTAGCGGCCCAGGAACTTCTGCAGGCTCGAGAGCTCCTCTGCGGTCGGTCCGCCGGCCTTCTGGCCGAGACCGAAGCCGCTTCCGGATGCCGCGGGCTCCGCTTTCACGCCGGATGCCAGTGCCGCATTCTCAGCGGCCCGCTTCGCCGGGTTTCCCGATTTCGAGCCCTTCTTCTTCTGCTGGGCCTTGCCCTTGCCCGAGTACGATGCGCCGGGGATCGGTCCCATGCCGGGAACCTGCGGCACGCCGCCCTTGGCAACCGTCTTCATCATCTTGGCGGCCTGCTCGAAGCGGTTGACGAGGGCGTTGACCTCGGTCACCGTCGTTCCCGAACCGCGCGCGATGCGCAGGCGGCGCGAGCCGTTGAGGAGCTTCGGCTGGCGGCGTTCGGTGAGGGTCATCGACTGGATTA
>Ga0247810_10002462_pt1 | contig 10231 bp, 11 predicted proteins | sample UWRJL119311C1_FD_179918 | JGI IMG/M metagenome (GOLD analysis project Ga0247810, IMG submission 179918) | Plant litter microbial communities from Arlington Agricultural Research Station in Wisconsin, United States - UWRJ-L119-311C-1 | ecosystem: Environmental > Terrestrial > Plant litter >...
TGCAAAAATCTCTTCTTTCTTCTCTTTAGTTAAATACATTCCAATATTATTTAATGATTTTTATGTATGTCATACATCTTTTGTAAGACGGGTGCAAAAATACATCTTTTTTTTGAGAAAATAAATTTAAAGATTGAAAATTTTACAGTTTGCACAATTTAGCGTATAAATAATCCTTTTTTGCTGATTTTGAGATTGTTTGTTTTTTTAATATTGCTATTTGAAACTTTTTTCAGGGCTGAATTTCAGGCTAGCGGCTACTTTTTCTTATCTGCTTTTTTGCCCGTTTGTTTTTCATTTAATGAAGAGTACGAAAACTTTACATTGTTTTCGTCTGTACTTACGCCGGAGATTAATATTCCCATATTGTAATTATCTGTAAATGTAGTTTTACCAGCGATGTCATTTCCCTTCCAGACACCTTGTTTGAGTCCATATTTTACAACTCCTTTTTGTGTTACAAATTTATCGGTTTCCTCGTATTCTCCATTTCCATCAACTACAGTTTGATTTTTATCTAAATCCCAAAAATTAAGAATGAACGTTTGGGATTTTTTAGTTTTTGGATCCCACAAATGCTGCTTCTCCCATTTTTTATTTTGGTTTTCGTACCAATTAATTTCTTTACCGTTTTTATGATCGTCAGAATAATCTACAACAGATTCTTTTCCGCCATTTTTATAATAATAAATAAATTGTCCATCTTTTTTCAGAATATCTTTATCTAAAGTGGAACCTGTCATTTTCTTTCTGCCATTTTTATAAAAATCAGTTACAACATACCTGACACTTTTTTGAGAATAATTTGTAATTACCCTGGTGTAGCTATAATTTTCTGGTGTAGTCTCACGATTTAATGAATCAAGAAAGATTTTCTTTGATACTACATTAATTTGTGCAAACAGACTTACTGAAAATATAAGATGAAATAAGAGGCATACGTTTTTTTTCATTCAGCCCTATTTTTATAGTTAAAAATAGTTCTTTTAAAATAATTTTGCAACCTCTTGATTTACAAATTCTAAAAACCTTTCGTCAGCTTCTGTAAAAGGATCTATAACGTGGCTGTCGATATCAATTTGTCCTATGTTTACTCCATCAACAAATAAAGGAACAACAATTTCAGACTTTACTGTAAAACTGCATGCAATATAATTGTCCTGAGCAGCAACATCCGGAACTACAAAATTAGCGTTGCTTTCTGCAACCTGGCCACAAATTCCCTTTCCAAACGGAATCATGGTATGATCTGTTTCTGCACCCACATAAGGACCTAAGTGCAGGGTTTTGTTTTCGTGATTGGCAAAATAAAAGCCAACCCAGTTATAATATTCTACATTGGCGTTTAAAAGTTGACAAATTGCCAAAAGTTTTTCGTCTCTAATACTGTTTGCATTAGCAACAATAGCGCTTATTTTTGGTTGTAATTCCTGAAATGTCATGATATAAAAATTTTTATACAAAAGTATTTAAAGCTGAACTCAAAAAATACATAAATTTGAAAAAAAAATCCGTTGAAAAAATATTTATTACAATTCAGGCCATTTCTGATTTTTATTAGCACTTTTTTTGCTGTTTATATCTTGCTTACAGTAATTTATAAATTTTATTTAAATAGTTTCGAGCCAATTGAGGTCGACGGAATAACAAATATTGTTGGGCATAACGTCGATCAGCTAATGCGTTTGTTTAATTGTGATATCAAAATCTTCAAAAGTGTTTTCGATCCTTATCTGGAAGTCTGGTACAATCAAAAGTACACCCTAAGAATTGTTGAAGGCTGCAATGCCGTAAGTGTCATTATATTATTCATATCATTTATAATGGCGTTTTCAGGAAAATTTAAAACCACTTTATTTTTTATCCTGTCCGGAATCTTTATCATTTATTTGTTAAATGTAATTCGGATTGCGTTATTGACCGTTCTTTTATTCCATTTTCCAGAGTACGAACATATTTTGCACGGTGTTTTGTTTCCTTTAATTATTTACGGACTGGTTTTTCTTTTGTGGATTATCTGGGTAAATAAATTTTCAAAATATGCTAAATAAAATACTGGAACATAAGCTCAAAATTATAATAACAATTATAATTGTAATCTGTTTTGGAATAATCAGGGCTTTTGAAAATCAATTATTTTACGATCCATTTCTCGTTTATTTTGAGTCTGACTATATAACTTTGCCGTTTCCGAAAGTTGACTTTTTCAGGATTTTTGGCGGACTTTTATTGCGTTATTTTCTAAATACAATTTTGTCGTTAGCATTAATTTATTCTTTGTTTAATGATATCGAAACCATTAAATTTAGTTCGTTTTTATACACGTTTTTTCTGCTATTACTTTTTGCAATGTTTTTTATAATTCTGAAATTTTATCCTGACGGCAGCTGGATTCTTTTTTATGTAAGGCGATTTATTATTCAGCCCATATTTGTGATAATATTTATTCCTGCGTTTTATTATCAACAGCAGAATCTCAAAAAATAACATTTTCTTGGCGCTTTTTCAAAGCTTTTTAAATAGTTTTGCAATATGAATGTAAAAAAGTGCACCGGATTATTTTTAGCTATCCTATTGTTGGTTTCCAACATTGGGTTTGCTTTTGACGTGCATTATTGCGGAGGCAAGGTTGCTTCTGTTTCATTAAACACAGCAGCTTCTGGCTCTCCTGAAAAGAAATGTTGTGGAGCAAAAGAAAAAAAATCATCGTGTTGTAAAGACAAAGTAGTTCATTTCGAGAAAAAATCTGACAATGCGACTATTAAGTTTTTCTTTTTTCAATTTGCTTTTCCGGCAGTAATTCAGGAATACAGTCCAATTGCTTTTTTATCAGTTTCAAATTTCAAAAGCAGTCAAATCATTTCGTATTATTCTGATGCGAATGCGCCCCCCTTATTTAAATTATATCATCAATATATTTTTTACTCCTGATTTTAATGTTTAGAATCAAGCCAGACTTTGGTTTGCAATATCCTGTTTTTGTATTTCTCATTTGTTGAGAAATTTCGAAACAGCATTTCTAAATAATTAAAATCATTTTTTATGCAAAAAAATATCATGCTTATTGTAATGATTTTGCTTTCTGTTTCTGTGTTTTCGCAAGAAGATTTAGATGAAGTCAAAATTACAAAAAAGCAAAAAGGAATAAAAAAATCCTATACCATTACTGCAAATACAACAGTAATTACAAGTAAAGAATTATTAAAAGCCGCCTGTTGTAATTTGGCCGAAAGCTTTGAAACCAATCCGTCAATAGATGTCAATTTTTCTGATGCTTTAACAGGAACCAAACAAATCAAAATGTTAGGTCTGACAAGTCCGTATTTGATGATAACCGAAGAAAATATTCCTTCAGTTCGTGGTGCTTCTCAAGCTTACGGATTATCATTTACACCCGGAACCTGGATAGAAAGTGTTCAGATTACAAAAGGTGCCGGAAGTGTTATTAACGGTTACGAAAGTATTTCGGGACAAATAAATACAGAGCTTTTAAAACCAATAAGCGACATCCCCTTTTTTCTCAACACTTATGGTTCTACGGATTCCCGCTTTGAACTGAATACCCATTTCAATAAAAAATTATCTGATAAATGGGCGACAAGTTTGTTTGTGCACGGAAATACGCGAGTGGCAAAAAATGATATGAATGATGACGGATTTTTAGATAATCCGTTAGGAAAACAAATCAATATTTTAAACAGATATCAATATTATGATGCAGAAAGCGGTTTGGTTAGTTTTATCAATTTCAGGTATATGAATGATAAAAAACAAACCGGCGAAGTTGATTTTGATAAAGACAGAGATCGCGGAACTACAAATAATTGGGGATCAGAAATCAATACCGAACGTTTTGAAGTTTCGACCAAAATTGGGTATGTTTTTAAAGATATGCCTTATCAAAGTATTGGTTTTCAAAATGCATTTAATAGCCACGATCAAAACTCGTATTTTGGTTTAAACCAATATAATATTAAGCAAAATAGTTATTATTCGAATTTAATTTTCAATTCAATTATAAATAACACCATGCATAAATTCACAACAGGTTTGAATTTTACTTACGATCAATATGAGGAATTTGTAAATGTAAATGACTATAGCAGAATTGATAACTCTGTTGGAGCATTTTTTGAATATACGTATGATAACACAGATAATTTTAGTTTGATTTTAGGTGGAAGAATTGACAAGCATAACCGATTGGGCTTTTTTGTAACACCGCGCCTGCACATGCGCTATAATCCATGGAAAGATGCAGTAATTCGTTTTTCTGCCGGAAGAGGAAAGCGTTCTGCCAATATTTTTGCCGAAAACCAGCAGCTGTTTGCAAGTTCCAGAACGTTTTCGATTTTAGATAATAACGGAAAAATTTATGGCCTCGATCCTGAAATTGCGTGGAATTATGGAATTAGCTTTTCCCAAAAATTTAAACTTTTTAATAAAAATGCTGATGCTGGTTTTGATTTTTATCGTACTGATTTCCAGAATCAGGCTGTTGTTGATTTGATGGAAAGTCCGCAAGAAGTTTTGTTTTATAATTTAAAAGGAAATTCGTTTGCGAACAGTTTGCAGGTTGAATTTAATTATGAGCTGGCACATAATTTAAATTTGCGAACAGCTTACAAATATTACGACATTCAAACCGACTATCTTCGAGGATCTTTTCAGCGCCCGCTTCAGGCAAAACATCGTTTTTTAGGAAATCTGGAGTATGAAACCAATCTGGATAATGATAAACAATGGAAATTTGATTACACTTTTAATTGGTCAGGTAAACAGCAACTGCCTTATACAGCAACTAATCCGGTTGAAGATCAGTTTCCTGATTTTTCTCCTTCATATGCTGTTATGAATATTCAGGTAACAAGAGTTTTTTCTCCGGTTTTTGAAGTGTATGTTGGCGGAGAAAATATTGGAAATTACAAACAGGAAAAGGCAATTTTAGGTGCCGATGATCCATTTGGGTCAAATTTTGATGCTTCAATAGCATATGCCCCAATTTATGGACAAATGTATTACGCGGGCTTGCGATTTAAAATAAAATAATGCAATATAAATTCTACTAACAATAAAATATTTAATAAAATGAAAAATTTAATTTTGATAGCAATGATTACTTTTTTAGGATTTTCGGCGCAGGCCCAAACTAAAAAAAACAAGAATTTAAAATACTCTACAGAGGTAAATGGAAATTGTGAACAATGTAAAAAGCGAATTGAAAAAGCAGCTTTTAGTGTTCCGGGTGTAAAAACGGCAAACTGGGATATTAACTCACATCAGTTAAATGTGATTTTAAATGAAGAAAAATGTTCGCCAAATGATTTAAATAAGGCTATAGCCAAAGTAGGTCATGATACAAAAGAGGTAAAAGCAACTCAGGCAGACTATGACAATTTACACTCTTGTTGTAAATATGATAGATAATAAATAGTGAAGTCCGGGTTTGATCCCGGGCTTTTTTTAATAGTTAATTTATCTTTAAAATACCGTATTTTATTGCGGTTAAAGTAAATTATTGTTACTTTCACCAACTTATAAATGTAACCAAACCATTTTATGAATAATTTTGATTGGACCCAATTAATAAATCCTGAATTCTATATAACTTTAAGTATTGGAGGTTTTCAAATTGGTTTATATATTGTTTTGTTTATAGTTTTTGCTGAAACAGGACTTTTTGCAGGTTTTTTTCTTCCGGGAGATAGTTTGCTTTTTTTAGCAGGTATCTACAGTCGTGATTTGATTCAAAATGTAGTCAATATTCCAAGTGATTTTTTAAATGTTTTTATACTTTCACTTTTGGTTGCAATTATGGGTGTCCTTGGAAATATGACCGGTTACTGGTTTGGAGCAAAAAGTGGATATTATTTATTTAAAAAAGAAGATTCTTTCTGGTTTAAAAAGAAATATTTATTGCAATCAAAAGATTTCTTTGAAAAGTATGGAGGTAAAGCTATTATTTACGCACGTTTTCTGCCTATTTTTAGAACTTTCGCTCCAATTATTGCAGGAATAGTTTCGATGGATAAAAAGAAATTTATGTTCTACAATGTACTGAGTTCATTTTTATGGTCTTTCTTATTGATTTTTTCCGGACATTATTTATACGGAGTATTTTTAAAACAGGGAATAGATTTAAAACAGCATATTGAGTACATTATCATCATTATAGTAATCATTTCTACATTCCCGGTTCTTCTTAAATTATTAAAGAAAAGACCAATAGAGAAAATATAATATATCATTCATTACAATGAAAGTCCGAAGTTATACTTCGGACTTTTTTTATGAACTGAGCAGATAGTAGTAGTAGATTGTTTCAAATTAAATCAATCGTAATCATAAAAAAATCCAAGTTTATGACTTGGATTTTTTTATATAATTGAAAACTTGATTGATATTTAATATATTTTTAAATCTGCTTAAGCACTACTACCATTCATTAACCTTATTAGCATCCATTTTTAAGAAGATAAACAATAAAATAGTAAATCCCCATAGTCCGGAACCTCCATATGAAAAGAACGGCAACGGAACCCCAATAGTCGGGAAAATACCAACAACCATTGCAATGTTTACAAAAAAGTGAATGAACAGAATTCCGGCCACGCAATAACCGTAAACCCGGCTAAATTTTGTCTTTTGTCTTTCTGCCAAATAAATAACTCGTAAAAGCAATCCGGCAAACAACAATATAACGGTTAGTGAACCCGCAAAACCCCATTCTTCTCCAACAGTTGTAAAAATGTAATCGGTATGTTGCTCAGGGACAAAGCCGCCTTTGGTTTGAGTTCCTTCTAAAAAGCCTTTTCCGATCCATCCACCAGATCCAATTGCAATTTCAGATTGATTGGTGTTGTATCCAATACCTTTCATGTCAACTGATTTTCCTAGCAAAATATTAAAACGGTCTCTATGGTGTTGTTTAAAAACGTTATCAAAAACGTAATCAACAGATAAAACAAAACCAGAAATCAACACCAGGAGGATTGCACTTAAAAGCAAATTTCGATCGACAGCCCGGCCCTTAAAATGTATGATTGTTAATACTCCAAGAGCAATTAATATTACAACATAAGGTTCCAAAATCAGCGTTAGTACAAAAAGTAGTATGGTTATGAAGCCAGTCCAGACATACCATGAAGGCAGTCCTTCTCTAAACAAAACGATAATGAAAACACTATAAATTAATGCACTTCCGGGATCGGGTTGAGGTAAAATTAAAACAACAGGTAAAAACACAATAGCTAAGGCCTGAATTTGTCTGTTTGTTTCTTTTAAGTTAATCTGACTGTCGCTTAAGTATTTGGCTAAAGCCAATGATGTAGCAGCTTTTGCAAACTCAGAAGGCTGTATGGTGAAACTTCCAATGGCATACCAGCATCTTTGCCCGGCAATTGTTTTTCCGAAAAGAAACAAACCTGCCAGTGACAATAAAGCGACACCAAAGATAATACTGGCATATTTTTCATAAAATTTACCGTCAACAAACAAAACCACAAATATTAAGGGAATTGTACAGGCAATAAATATTAATTGTTTTTCATAAGTACCGTCTGTTGACAATAGAGAAGAAGAATAAATATTCAGCCAGCCCAGAGTGACTAAGGCAATATAGATAAAGACACTTATCCAGTCAATATTATTTTTTACACTTTGATTTTTCATTTGAAATAATCCTTATTAGTTCTCTTTAGTAGTGTCTACGGCTGTTTTTTTAATTTCTGTTTGTGTTGCTGCTGGCTTTTTAGGCACAATTATCTTAGCTTTTAAAACAGAATCTTTTGGAGTTGATTCGATAGCGCTTGCTTCTTTCATTCCTCCTAATTTAGCATATTCGCTTACTAAGCTTTTGTTTAAAACGCGAATTTCTAAATCAGTTCTTGTAATTTTCTTTCTAAGATATTTTTCGATCATCAAACTGGCAATTGGTCCGGCAACTGTTGCACCAAAACCCCCATTTTCGATCATAATTGCAATAGCAATTTTCGGATTATCTTTTGGAGCAAAAGCTACAAAAATCGAGTGATCTTTTAGTTTTTCTCTTTTACCGTTTATCTTTGCATAGTTTTCTGCTGTTCCTGTTTTTCCGCAAATGTCAATACCTTCAACTCTAAGTGCATAAGCTGTACCTTTGTTGTAAACATCAAATAAACCACTTATTACAGGCGAAAAATATTGTTTATCAATTGTGGTTTCGTGCTTTGTTGTAAATTTAGGATCGATTTTTTTACCTTCAATTTTTTTAATGATATGAGGCGTATAATAATAACCTTGATTGGCAACCGTTGCCATCATATTGGCAAGCTGAATAGGCGTCATCAAAACCTCACCCTGACCAATAGCATTCGACACAATAGTTGTACTTCTCCAGCCTCCGTTAGGATATATTTTTTTGTAGGTTTTAGAAGTTGGAATATTTCCTTTTTTACCTGTTGGTAAATCATATCCCATAAACTGTCCTAAACCAAAGCTTCTTACGTGATTACTCCAAACATCTACGGCTTGTCCCGGATTCGAAAATTTGTTGATTGTAAGCATGTATGCTTGCGCGAAATAGGTATTACAAGAATTATAAATTCCGTTATGCAATTGATGTGGACCAAAGCCGTGGCACTTCATAAAACGTCCTCGACCGTAGCTAAATCCGTGGTGACACATAAATGTAGTTTGCTCATTGATAACGCCTTCCTGCAAAGCAACCAAACCAGTTAAGATTTTAAAAGGCGAACCAGGAGGATATTCTGCCAAAAGTCCTCTGTCGTATAAAGGTTTTGCAATTGAATCGCGATATAAAAGCGTATAGTTTTTAGATCTTTGTCTTCCAACTAAAATTCCCGGATCATAAGATGGTGCGGTTACCAAAGCAAGGATTTCTCCTGTTTTTGGTTCAATAGCAACGATTCCGCCCCGCTTATTAATCATTAATTCTTCACCGTATTTTTGAAGTTCAGCATCAATTGTTAAGTTGATGTCTTCTCCGGCAACGGCAATCGTATCGTATTTTCCTTCTTTATAAGAACCAATTTCTCGGTTGTATTTGTCTTTCTGAATGTATTTTACACCTTTAATTCCGCGTAAAATTTCTTCGTAACTTTGTTCAACACCTTGTTTTCCAATTAAGTCCCCGCTATTGTAATATGGATTTTTTGCAACTAATATTTCGTCTACCTGTGTGATAAATCCAAAGATATTTGCTCCGTAATCAACTTCATAATCACGCAGCGATCTTTTTTGAAAATAAAAGCCTTCATATTTTCTGATTTTTTCCTGAAAGGCAGCGAATTCTGATTTGTTTAACTGTGCAAGAAAAACAGATGGTAATCGCGGACTATACACTTTTGCTTTTGCAACTCTTTTATAGTATTCTTCAGGAGTAATGCTAAGTAAATTGCAAAATTCAGTAACATTCAGATCTTCTTTAATTTCTCTCGGAATAACCATTATATCATAAGAAGCCTGATTGGCTACCAACAATTTTCCATTTCTGTCATATATATATCCTCTTTCAGGATAATCATAAGCTTTTTTAATGGCATTATTTTCTGATTTTAATTTGAACGAATCATCAATAACTTGAAGATAAAAGATCCTCATTACTAGCAAAGATGCTGCAATAATAATTAAAGAGGGCAGCAGAACTTTTCTCATCTTCTATTAGGCTTAATAAGATAAATTATTATAATTGAAATGATTATGGTAAATAATGAACTAAATAAAGTTCTAAGTAAAATATCCCAAATAAATTTAAACTGGAAAGCTTCAAGTACAAATAGTACAATGTGATGCAATACCACAGATACTAAAATAAATGAAAATCGTTCAGGTGTTAAAGAGTCATTTAGTTTAATAGTTTGATATTCGTAACTTAAACCAAACGAAAACTTAAAGATATAAGGCCTGTAGTAAGCCAGAATTAAACATGCTGTTGCATGAATTCCTCCTGAATTACAAAACATATCCATAGTGAGACCTAATAAAAAACTAGAGATAATTAAGCCAGATTTGTTACTGTTTACCGGATAAAGAATTATATATAGAATATACGGAAAAGGACTTATGTATCCCAGAAAATTCATATTATTAAAAATAACAACCTGAATTGCCAGTAACATAATAAACCGAAAAATATTGACTAACAATGCGCTATTCATCTTTCTCCTTTTTTTCTAAATTAATAAGTTCTTCCCGGTCTTTACTTTTAATAATATAGACATGGCCAAGATTG
>Ga0247810_10002465_pt1 | contig 10221 bp, 7 predicted proteins | sample UWRJL119311C1_FD_179918 | JGI IMG/M metagenome (GOLD analysis project Ga0247810, IMG submission 179918) | Plant litter microbial communities from Arlington Agricultural Research Station in Wisconsin, United States - UWRJ-L119-311C-1 | ecosystem: Environmental > Terrestrial > Plant litter >...
TCCTCTAAAATCCAGATGATAGATGAAAAAGGTAATGCAATTAGGATTAAAGGCTGGCCTTTCATGTGGCCAATGTTTTTAAAAGAAATGACAATTGCACATCCGGGAGCATTACATTCAAAAAGGCTGTTTGAAAAGTATGGGAAATATGATGTTAGTTATAAAATCGTTGGTGATTACGAATTGCTTCTTAGAGCAAAAGATTCTTTGAAGAGTCTATATCTTGACAAAGTAAGTGTTATTATGAGTGAAGGAGGAGCAAGCGATAGTATAAAATCAATAAAAGAGCAATATAAAGCAGTAATTTCAACGGGAAACCAGCCTAGGTATTTGGCTTTTATTAATATATCAATCATATATGTGAAATTCAAAATTAAAAAAACTTGTCGCAAAATTGGACTAAACTTTTATTTGCGTAAATCTTACTAATATTGATTTTGTTTACTGAATACTTTTTAATTAATCAATGATGGCAGAAAAGAATAATATATTGTTAATTGGCGGAGCTGGTTTTATAGGAGCCAATCTGCTTAAGTATTTTGTTAGTAATCAAGCAAATAATGTTTTTGTTTTAGAAACTCCATTTGCAAATGTTTCTAAAATAGAAAATTTAATAAACAAAATTACAATTATAAAAGGAGTTTTAGCTGATTATGACCTACTACAATCAATCATTATTGATCATAATATTGATGTCATAATTCACTTGGTTTCAACCTTAGTTCCAGGAAGTTCCTATGATGACTATAAAAGAGAATTCGAAAATATAATTTTTCCAACGGTTCGTCTGATGGGTGTATGTGCTGAAAAGAATATTAAGTTTATTTATTTCTCTTCTGGAGGGACTATTTATGGTAATAATTCGCATGAAAAATTTTTAGAAACAGATATAAGAGAACCGATTTCTTATTATGGACTTTCTAAACAAATAATTGAGGACAGCATACTATTTGAACATCGTAGAGCTAATCTTCGATATTTAATAATCAGACCATCAAATCCATTTGGCCCAGGCCAGTCTTTAAATGGGGTGCAAGGTTTAATTGCGGTTGCAATAGGAAAAATTCTTGCAAATGAGCCTTTGACTATATGGGGTGATGGAAGCAGTGTTCGTGATTATATCTACATAGATGATTTGGTGAAAACAATGTATCAACTTATTGATAAAAATATTGTAAACGAAGTAATAAATATTGGAAGCGGAGTAGGTTATTCCATAAATGATGTACTTTTATATTTAAAAAACATTGCAGGAGAAAAATTAATTGTCAATTATGAGACCTCTCGCTCTGTCGATGTAAGTAATGTTATTCTGGATATTTCAAAACTTCAATCATTTGTAGATACAAATTATACTCCATTAAAAGATGGTATAAAAATGTTTTATGATGATGTTAAATCAATTTTAAAAGTTTAATGGACAAAAACAAATATTTGTCGATTTGTATTCCCACATACGGTCGCTTGGAAATCTTAGAGAAAACCCTTGCAAGCATTTACAATGATTTAAATAATATAGATTTGGAAAATTTCGAAGTGGTTATTTCGGACAATGAACCCAATCACTCAACAAAGGAAATTGTTGATAAATTCAATTTTAAAAATTTACACTACCACGCTACAATGAGTAGTGGTTTTTTAAATTCTTTTGATGTCTTGAAGTTAGGTAATGGTATGTTTTTAAAACTACACAATAATTATACTATGTTTAGGAAGGGATCTTTAAAAAAAATGATTACCGAAATCAAACAAAATTCAATAGATAAACCTATCATTTTTTATACTAATGGACTGGGAGAATTAGGAAAAACTGAAAAATTTGAGACATATGATTCATTTATATATCGATTATCTTATTTGTCATCTTGGAGCTCTGGGTTTGGTATCTGGAAAGAGGATTTTGCTAAAATATCCAATAAGATTGATATAAATAATTATTTTCCGCAAACTTCTTTATTAATGACTCAAACTCAAAAATCAAATTATATCATTAATGATATTCCTATTTTTGATAATCAAGAAGTTCCTAAAAAAGGAGGCTACAATATATTTAAAGTCTTTTCTGTTGATTATATTTCATTAATTGAAGCTGCTTATAATAGACAAGATATATCAAAAAAGGCATTTGATAAAATAAAGACTGATTTACTTTTTAATTATTTATCTGTTCGATATTTTAAGACAGTAATTGTTAAAATAGATAATTTTGAAAAAGACGATATAGAGAAAAACTTAAAGATTCACTATTCAGCTTTTATGTATTATGCAATGATCTTAACAGCTTTATTTGCGCCAATAAAAATTATAATTCGAAAAATAAAAGTGTTTTTTTACGTTAAAAAGTTATAGTAATTTATGAAAATTGCAATTATAGGTACTAGAGGAATACCAAATTATTATGGGGGTTTTGAACAATGTGCGGAATATCTAGCTTTGGGTTTAGTTAAAAGAGGATTTGAAGTAATTGTTTACAATTCGCACAATCATCCGTATCAAGAAAAACAGTGGAACGGTGTTCAAATCGTTCATTGTTATGATCCAGAAAACAGATTAGGTACTGTAGGACAATTTATTTATGATTTGAATTGTATTTTAAATGCAAGAAAACAAAATTGTGATATTATTTTGCAATTAGGATATACAAGCAGCTCTGTCTGGGGATGGTTAATGCCAAAAAAAGCAATTGTTACCACTAATATGGATGGCTTAGAATGGAAGAGGACTAAGTACTCAGGAAAAGTGAAAAAATTTCTTCGCTATGCAGAATCATTGGCCGTGAAATATAGTGATTACCTAATTTCGGATTCTATCGGAATTCAAGATTATTTGAAAAACACGTACAACGCTACATCCTCTTTTATTGCTTATGGAGCAACAGTTTTTGAAAACAATGATGCTAGTGTACTTAGCAAGTATGAGTTGCAACCTTATGAATATGATATGCTTATTGCGAGATTAGAACCGGAAAACAGTATAGAAATTATTTTAGATGGTGTAGCAAAAGCAAATTTACTACGACCATTTTTAGTAGTTGGCAATCATGAAACTACTTATGGGAATTATTTGAAAAATAAATTTTCGGTTAATTCTCAAATAAAATTTATTGGAGGGATATATAATATTGATATATTAAATAATCTTCGTTTTTATTCTAATATTTATTTTCATGGACATACTGTAGGTGGCACAAATCCTTCGTTATTAGAGGCAATGGCTTCTAATAGTTTAATTTGTGCTAACGCTAATGATTTTAACAAATACATTTTAAAGAACGATGCAATTTACTTTAATGAAGCAAAGGATGTTACTGCTCATTTAGTGAATACAAAATATAATGATGATTTATTTCAATTAATGTTAGAAAAAAATAGAAAAAAAATCATAAACATTTATGATTGGGAAATTATTGTAGATCAGTACGCGAAACACTTTATTGAAATACTTAAAAACTAAGATGTGAATTTGATATGAAAATTTTAAAACAACTATCTCAACATCATTTTTCGCGTTATTTTAAACTTCTGTTTGTTATTTGGGACGTCGTATTATTGAATGTGGCTATAGTTCTGTCATCAATAGTAAGATTTGGGAGTATAGGGAAACTTTTTTTAAAAGAGGTCGAAACTATTTCGCTTCTAAGTAATTTGATTTGGATAGGTCTATTATTATATAGAGATTCTTATCGGATTATAAGGATTGAGCCTATAGAATCCATATTAAAAAGAACAATAAAGAAAGTAATTATACATGCGTCTTTGATAGCAGTATTTGTTGTTTTTCTAAAGTACTCAGACATCTCTAGGCTACGACTGTTATATTTTTACTGTTTTTTCTTTGTATTATTAATGGTTTCTCGTTATTTGTCTATGAAACTTTTAAAATATATTAGAGCAAAAGGTTATAATTTTAGGAATTTTGTTGTTGTAGGTGCTAATGACACGGGAGAACGTATACGTAAAATTTTGGCTCTAGATTTAACTTTCGGATATCGTTTTTTAGGTTTTTTTGATGAAAAAGTAGATCCATTTGCTTTTATTTCTTTCCCAGTATTAGGAGATTTTAATGCAATAGAAGAGTTTTTAGTTAGAGAAGAAGTTGATGAAATGTATATTGCACTGCATATTGACAATATTGCGGTAATTAATAAATTAATACAAATTTGTGAGCATCATATGGTGAGAATTAAATTTATTCCCGACTTTCAACTTTACACTAAATCGAATAAGGTTGAAATATCATTTTATGAAAACACACCTGTTTTAATGTTTCGCCCTGAGCCATTAGAATTTACTGTTAATAGGTTGCTGAAAAAAGTATTTGACGTTTGTTTTTCTCTTGTTGTTATACTATTAATATTTCCGTGGCTGTTTCCTATACTTATGCTGATTATTAAGATTGAATCTCCAGGTCCTGTATTTTTTAGACAAGAACGTTCTGGACGTGATAATAAAACCTTTACCTGCTTAAAGTTTAGAAGTATGTCTCTTAATGGTTTGGCAGATAGTAAACAGGCTAAAAAGGGAGATAATCGTGTAACTCGTTTTGGTGCTTTTATCCGTAAAACAAGTATAGATGAACTGCCACAGTTTTTTAATGTTTTATGGGGCGATATGTCGGTTGTTGGACCACGGCCTCATATGGTCAATCATACAAAACAATACACCGAATTAATTAATAATTATTTAGTAAGGCAATACACTAAACCCGGCATTACAGGCTGGGCACAAGTAAATGGTTTTCGTGGTGAAACAAGGAAACTTATTGACATGGAAAACAGAGTTGAATATGATATTTGGTATATTGAAAATTGGAGTTTATTATTAGACATTAAGATCATTATAAAAACAGTACTAAATGTCTTTAAAGGGGAAGAGAATGCTTATTGATCTAATAATTTGATATCTTTTTGATTTTTGCAACAAAATTCTCTAACTATAATACTAATGCAATTACTTCTTTTAATTACTAATTTTTTAAAATGTTTTATATTTGCTCACTAAAATTAAATCTACATGAAACTTAATCTATCTTTTTTCATAAAAACCATTACCTTACTAACTATTTTAATTTTATTGTTTTCTTCTTGTGCTTCTCGGAAAGATGTTGTGTATTATCAAAATATCGATTATATAAATACACAACAAAATGCTACTTCTTTCGAGATTAAAATTCAGCCTGATGATTTGTTAATGATTATTGTTTCGGCAGATGATCCGGAGGTTGCTTTGCCTTTTAATTTGACATCTGTTATTATACCTAATACAGTAAAAGCGGAATCTGTAACTGGTCAACAAACTATGCAATTGTATTTAGTAGATCAGAAAGGCGCTATAGAATTTCCAGTATTAGGAAAATTACAAGTTAGTGGCTTAACTCGTAGTGAATTGTTGAGAAATTTACAGAATAAAATTGGAGCCTTTATTAAAAACCCAATCATAAATCTTCGAATCATGAATTTTAAGATTTCTTTGCAAGGCGAAGTAAATTTACCCGGAACCTATCCCATCGTTTCAGAAAGAATTACTTTAATTGAAGCTCTGAGTATGGCAAAGGATTTAACCATTTATGGAAAGAGAGATAATATCTTGATAATTAGAGAAATTAATGGTGTCAAGTCATATAATAGAGTAGACATTACAAAATCAGATTTTATGAATTCTCCATTTTATTATTTATCGCAAAATGATGTAGTGTATGTTGAACCCAATAAAACAAGGGTAAATTCATCAGCTGTTGGGCCTAATACTTCTGTAATAATATCTGCGATTTCTATTTTGGTATCGCTATCTGTACTAATATTTAAATAAAATAGAATTATAAAATGCAAAAGCAAAATTTTTATACTGATGTTGTAGATGACGAAATTGAAGACATTAACCTTAGGGATCAATTAAATAAGTATCTTATTCACTGGCGATGGTTTTTAGTTAGTATTATAATTGGTTTAATTTTATCTTTTTTATATTTAAGATATACTACACCAAGTTATGAGGCATCAACCACTATTTTGGTCAAAGATGAAAAAAAGGGGGGGATGTTGTCTGAATTATCGGCTTTTTCAGATTTAGGATTAGGAGGAAGTATGAAAAGCAATGTAGACAATGAAATTGAAATTTTAAAGTCTAGAACTTTAGTGGAGAGTACCATAAAAAAAATGAATCTGAATGTTACTTTATTCGTAGCTGGTAAAGTTGTTGATCGGGATATTTATGCAGAAGCACCTATTAGTGTCAATTTTATTAATAAAACAGCCTTGTTTAATGAAGCTGAAGTTATTCTTAATTGTAAACTTGCATCCTTAAATAGTTTTACAATAGAAAATGAAACCGAAAATGAAGAATTTGAAAATTTTATTTTATCTAATAAGCGAGAATTTAAATATGGCGAAAAAATAAATACTCTAGCAGGTGTATTAATCATTAGTAAAACAGTCAACTATACTAAAAATCACACAGGCAGATTTGAATCAATACGTATTTTTATAAATCCTTTAGATGAATTATCAGGAGGTTTTAGAAATCGATTAAAAGTTGAACCTATTAGTAAAACCAGCAGCGTAGTAAGTGTATCTATTTCTGATCCAGTATCTAAAAAAGCCGAGGAATTTTTAGATAATATGATTCAGATTTATAACGAAGACGCAGCTGAAGATAAAAACTTCATTTCTGAAAATACGTCCAAGTTTATAGCAACCCGATTAGCTCTAATTGCCCAGGAATTAGATGGAGTGGAGCAGGATGTAGAAAGCTTTAAAAAAGCTAATAAATTGACCGATATTGAATCTGAAGCGAAACTTTTTATTGAAGGTTCTAATGAATATGATAAAAAAGGGGTAGAAACTGAAATTCAACTTAATGTTGTTTCGTCTATGTTAGATTTTATCAAGAAAAGTACTAACTCAGATTTGCTGCCTACAAATATGATTAGCAATGATGGAAATGATGCGGGTGCTAGTGGATTAATCTCTTCATACAATCAATTAGTTTTAGATAGAAATCGCATTTTAAAATCTGCTACAATAGAGAATCCATCGGTTGTTAAATTAGATCAACAAATTAATTCTTTAAAAGCCAATGTTGCGTCCAGCTTAAAGCGTATGCAATCTAATTTGCAAATTCAGAATAGAGATATAAAAAGTCAGGAAGGAATTCTAAATAGTAAAATAGGCAAAATTCCAGTTCAGGAACGACAATTTAGGGTAATTGCAAGACAACAAAAAGTAAAAGAAGAACTATATCTATATCTGCTGCAAAAGCGTGAAGAAACAGCTATTTCGTTATCTGCTACAGAGCCTAATGCGCGTGTTATTGACGCAGCTAAAGCTGGTAAAGTTCCAATTAGTCCAAAAAGTAAAATTATTTATTTGGCTGGAATGATTTTAGGTTTGCTAGTTCCTTTTGGGATTATCTACGCTGATGATTTATTAGATACCAAAATTAAGAGCAAACTTGATTTAGAAGGTAAAACACAAATTCCTTTTATTGGAGATGTGCCAACTTCTGATGATATTGCCGAACTAATTAAATCGGAAAGCAGGACTAGTTCTGCCGAGGCTATTCGAATTGTGCGGACCAATTTAGAGTTTATGCTCACCAAAGTTCCTGAGGGGGTAGCGAAAACTATTTTTGTAACCTCTACTTTTCCATCAGAAGGAAAAACTTTTATATCTGTAAACTTGGCGGCAACTTTTGCCTTGTCCGGAAGACGAGTTTTATTGATTGGTGCGGATATTAGAAACCCAAAATTTGGTGAGTATATTGATGTTCCGAGTATGGGACTGACCAATTATTTATCTTCAAACGATAAAAATGTTCAGGATTATGTTATCAAGCATAAAGGATATGAAAATTTCTTTATACTTCCTTCAGGGGTTATTCCTCCAAATCCGGCAGAATTATTAATGAGTAAAAGAGTAGATCAGCTTTTTGAAGAACTTAAAAAAGAATACGATTATATTATTGTTGATACAGCACCTGTCAGTTTGGTTACCGATACCATATTAATAGCTAAAAATGCTGATACGTTTGTTTATGTAATGCGTGCAAATGTATTAGAAAAACGAATGTTAAATATTGCCAATACTTTCTACAAAGAAAAAAAGCTGCCTAATATGTGTATCGTTCTTAACGACACTGACTCAACAAAAGGCTACGGTTATGGATATGGCTATGGTGTTAGAGAAGATAAAAAACCTTGGTACAAGAAAATATTTTCTTAGTTCAAGTAAACAACAGAATAACAAAAAACGGCTCAAAATATTTTGAGCCGTTTTTTTTATAGAAAAAAAATAAAATTTAAAATTTAAAAAATTGATTGTTTGCTATGATTTCTTTCAGAATAGAAAAGCTTTCAACTTTTACTTTTTGGCTAAAAGAGGCAATATGATTATCATGATGAACATCTGTTCCGGTAAAATCATACATTCCCTTTTTTAAGAGTTGTTCTGCAATTTTAGTTATTTCACCTCCGTAATATCCTGTTGTAGCTAGTAAATTCAATTGAAACAGGCATCCTGCTTTTTTTAGCTTTTCGTATTCATTAAAATTTTTGTGATAAAACAAATAACGTTCAGGATGTGCCAGAACCGGAATATATCCTGCAACTTGTATGTCGAATAGTATTTTATACAATTGTACGGGAGCATTCATGTACGACATTTCTACTAAGACATAATTGTCTTTTAATGTCAGTAATTTTTCAGATTGCAAATGACTCTCAAACCAGTCATCCATGAAATATTCTGCAGCGGCCTGAAAGGGAGTTGTAATATTTTCCTGTTCCAACAAAAGCTTTGTTTCCTTATGATTGGCAATAATTCCTTGTGGAGAATTGTTCCAAATATAATGGCTTATATGTGGTGTTGTGGTAAATTGAGATATTCCTATTTCCTGAAAAGCCTTCGTTAGCTTTATTGTGTCCTTAATAGTTTTAGCCCCATCATCGATGCCGGGTAATAAATGTGAATGAATATCAACATAATTCCCAGACAACAGGTCTTTTAAGTACGGCTTTGATTTAAAAAATGATAACATGGGTGCAAAAATAAATAAATAGAAAGTATTTGCAACTGTTTTTTGTAAAGATTTTAATGCAAACGAATTCATGGCGAATTATATAGCAGAATCTCATTTGATATCATGTCTATTATTTTATATTTGTCATTATCTATAATTTAATATTTTATGAAAATAAAGGAAAATTTATACAATCAAAGGATTATATCGATAGATGCATTACGCGGAATTACAATTTTTGTAATGATATTTGTAAATGAACTTGCTAGTGTTAAAAATGTGCCGCAATGGATGAAACATATGCCTGCTGATGCTGATGCGATGACTTTTGTTGATGTAGTTTTTCCTGCTTTTTTATTTATTGTCGGAATGTCAATTCCGTTTGCTTTTAATACGCGGCTGCTAAAAGGAGATGATACAAGGACGATTTGGACACATACTTTAAAAAGAGCTTTAGCGTTGATTATTATTGGTGTTTTTATGGTGAATGCCGAATATGGATATGATGCTTCAAAAATGATAATTAGTCCGGCATTATGGGGACTTTTAGCTTACTTAATGCCTATTCCAATTTGGAATAAGTATGCAAAAGATTTTCCTTTTTGGCTTAAGAATGTACTTCAATATGGCGGCATGCTGGTTTTAGTAATACTTTATTTTTTATATGTTCAGGACACGGGCAAAATTGGAATAACATCAAAATGGTGGGGAATTCTCGGTTTAATTGGCTGGGCTTATCTTTTTTCTGTCGTTTATTATTGGCTTATCTCAGGAAGATTGTGGGCAATGATTGCTTTTTTGGTAATTTGTGTGACTGCTGATTCACTTAATTTAACCGAAGGCTCTTTCATACAGCAATCAGCTTGGCTCAGTTTTATTGCAGGTCATTTAACGCATGCCTCATTGGTGAGTGCCGGCGTAATAATTTCATTATTGTTTTTTGATCGAAAGATTACACCGAAAATTAATTGGGAAGTAATTGTTTTTGCGATTCTGTTTTTTATCGTTGGATATTTCCTTCGTCCCTATTACGGAATTTCAAAAATAAAAGGCACTCCATCCTGGACAATGTTTTCAGCAGCCATTTGTACAGTACTGTTCTATTTTCTTTACTGGTTGATGGAAATTAAAAAACAAACAAAATGGAGCCTCTTTTTTATGCCCGCCGCTTCCAATCCATTATTAATTTATATTTTACCCGGAGTTA
>Ga0247810_10002475_pt1 | contig 10199 bp, 14 predicted proteins | sample UWRJL119311C1_FD_179918 | JGI IMG/M metagenome (GOLD analysis project Ga0247810, IMG submission 179918) | Plant litter microbial communities from Arlington Agricultural Research Station in Wisconsin, United States - UWRJ-L119-311C-1 | ecosystem: Environmental > Terrestrial > Plant litter >...
GAGTTAAACGATTCTGAAAGTAAAGTATGGCATGCGCATCCCGTTTGGTTTTTAAACGAAAATCCAATTGTCGGTTATAGCAAACAGAAAGCAGGTATTAAGTTGATGTTTTGGAGCGGTGCTGATTTCGAAGAAAAAAATCTAGCATCACTTGGTAAAAAGTTTAAAGACGCTTCGATTTTTTATAATGATGTTTCAGAGATTGATATTGAAGAATTAAAACGCTGGCTTAAGAAGTCAAGAGACATTCAATGGGATTACAAAAATATTGTAAAACGAAAAGGGAGACTAGAAAGACTAAAATGACAAAGTAACACAGCCTATAACCGCCGGTAACCGCAATTGCTGATTTTCAGGTTACAGAATGTTTTGTTTTCACGAAGAAACATTATCTTGGCAGAGAAATCTCAGTTCGCTTTCATTAGAAACTGACGGTTACCGGCCAAACGTTAGCCACGATTATGAAAAATATACTGCACATATTGACAATTCTTTTTATTCCATTAACAATATTTGGACAAAGTGATTATTGGGCAAGATTATCAATTTTAGGCGGAGTATCAGAACTTGGAATTTCACCATCAGAAGAAATTTGGGTAGCAACAAAAGCGGGAAATGTTTATTACACCAAGCAAATTGGGGAACTATGGCATATTGGACCTTTTGGTTCGCTTGACCCTTACAATTTTAGTTCAGGAAAAACATTTGAGAGATTAAACTTTTTCTCTAAAGATACTATGATGATTTCTGGGTTTATTCAAGAAGACGGAAAGCAAGACTTTGTTTTTTGGTCAGGGAATCACGGAAAGACTTGGGAAAAAGTAATATTTGGGAAAAGTAGTTGGATTGATGCTGCTTACATTAATGATAATGGAAAAGCTTGGATGAGTGGAAATTCTCAACTTATCTACTATAGTGAAAATTACGGCAAGACTTGGAAAAGCTTTGATAAGGCAGGAAACGAAAATTCATTAAGATTTTCGACAATTCACTTTGCTAAAGATGAAAAAACAGGTTTGTTTGGTTCTTTTTGGGACGTACTCTACAAAACGAATGATAATTGCCAAAGTTGGGAAAAACTACCTACACCTTTGAGTCAAGGAAAATATGAAAGACTTTCAAAAGAAGACCGACCAGATATAAGGAAAATAAGAGTTTTTGGAAATTACTATATTATTAATCAACAAGGTAGAGTGTTTATAACCAAATCTAATTCTATTGATTGGTTGTACTTGCCAAATGTAGCTGATTTTGAAATTACCGAAAATGAAAATCTTTACACAATTAATCAGGATTTTAGCATAAGTCTATTTAATAGTGACTTTTATAAAACTTGGCAGTCTGAGAAAACTGTCGAAAATAATCCAAGAGCAATTGGAGTAAGAAATAACAACCTTTTCGTTTTAACCTTTGAAAGTATTTATAAGATTAATAGTATTGACTTTACAGTTTCTCAATTATTTACAAATGAAATACCCATTCAAGAACCCTATTTGAAGCTTCAATTTGAAGGCGAAGAATATGGATTTGAAAACAAAGATATATTGCACTTTGATAAAAAGAAAAACGCTTGGTATCGTTTTATGAACGTGGACTTTTCAATCGCTAATGCTTTCTTATTTGATAGCAAAATTGTATTGGCAGACCAAAGTTTAAATAATCAATATACTTTTGACCCAAATGAAAAGTCAGTTACTAAATATAATTTGCCTGAAAGTCTTTTTTCTAATCTCCTAGTTAAGGAATTACATTTTGAAAATGGCAGTCAAGGTTGTTTCCATTCTAATAATTCATTAAGGTCTTACATTAAAAAGGGTGACAAATTTGTAGTTGATAAAAAAACAAAATCTCCAAAATATCTTTCCTCTGCAATTAGCGAAATAAACGCAGAAAAAATAGAACAGATTATTAAGATAATTGATAAATCAAGATTTGACAAGGTTTCATTAATAGATTTGAAAATTACAGATAACGAAATAAAAGAATTCAAAAAGTTTATTGACAAGGAAGAACGACGTATAAAGAAATCAGGTATAGACCGTTTTGACTTTGATAATTTGTATTCATTTCCAGGAGAAAATACAGATTTTAATTTTTACAAGTCAGTGGCAGATTCACTATTCACTCTTAGCGAAGAAGAAATTAATAATGCCTTTTGGCAAACTTATGGAAATTGGAGTACTACGACAGATTGGAGAAGAATTATTTTTGTATTTCAAAACGGTAAAAAAATAATAATTGAAAATTCTGATGACAAACCAAATTATCTATATGCTCCTTGGGTAGTAGACTTTGAAGGTTTAAAATTCCGAACAAATTCTATTCTTTTTGGACAACAAATAGATGAAATTACCAATAAACAGTTTTTTAATGAAATTGCTCGAGATAAGAATTATGCAATCTTTAAAATTGCCGACTATTTATACAGAAAGAAACTAAATGGAAAATAACTGTGGGTAACAGCAGTTTGGCAAAATGGCGGGTTTAGTGCTAAATTCAAGTTCAGTTCTCCGATTGAACTTTTGTACAAAATTGAAGTTTTGTGCTTCGATTGCCCCGCCATCGCAAAGCCCCGAAATGTTCGGCCCTATATAATTCAAGATTTGTGAGATAAATAACAACGTTATGTTTAATAATAAATGGAATAAAAATCATATCGCTTTATGGAAAATTCCACTACAAATAAATGCTGATAGTTTTTCAAATTTTCAATTAAGTCTGTTAAATGAAGTGAAAAATCTTTTAGAATCAAACGGAATAAAATATTATGAAGAAACCACAACACATTTCGATAATATTGGCGACAATGAAGTTGTCAAATTGACAACTTTAACTTTGACCGATTCCATAAATTCTAAATTATGGATTTACCATGATATTGCAGATTATGATATAAATAAAAAGCATCAAATTTTTGAAGAATGGGGATATCTTTCACCAAACGAATTGCAGGAAAAGTTTGTTGAAAGTTTACAAGTTGTTTTAAAAATCAAATAAATACAGCGCCAAACAGCGGTTTTGCGCAACTGCTGGTTTTGTTGTAAAAGTTTGTCCTTTTTTCATAACTTCGTTTTGTCCGGCCGAGCGAACTCAGTTTCAATTTCCGCAGCTGCCGCAAAGCTAAAGGACGTTAGCGATATTTTATGAGGAATATGAAAGAACAACCAATTAGACCAAGAATACAACTTTGGGACACAGTAGGAATTGGATTAATAATTGAGTACCCATCAGGGATGTTCTTTTCAAATCAGACAGGAGGAACATCTTGCCAGCATCCAAGCATTGAGGGAATATACGTCCCTTTATGTAATGATTATTCAGAAGCTGACAAACAATTTATAAGTCCAGAAATTGACTTGATAAAGCATTTTGTTGGACAAAAATATACGGGTACTGGTGCGACAAAAGGCATAGATGAAGAAGATACGACCATCATTACTGAAATTTTGACTAGATACTTTCTTAACGAATTTATTAGTGTTGATACAGATAAAGTTAAAATGGAACAATCTCATGAAGCTTGGATACACGTTAAAATAAGCAATTTATATTTATTAGAAGGCTTTCCTAAAGAATTAAGTGGAATTTTGACGTGGAGTAATAGTAATTAAAAACACCGCTAACAATGGCTTTGCAATAGCGGGACGAAAGTTTAAAGTTCAATCCCGTACGTACGGGATTCTTCGGTTCAACATTTGTGCAAAATTGAACATTTGTGCTTCGAAATCCGCTACTTCGCCAAGCCCAAAACCGCTGTGCGTCAGCTTAAAACCAAAACAAAATGGCAGTATATCAATATTATTTAGCAGTTGTTCCGAAACAAGGAATTGAAAAAAGGCACGATTCTATTCCATCTGAAATTGGAGTTAGTACTGAAACAGGATATTTTGAATCCGATGCTGAAATCTATTGGAAGGAAGTTGAAATGAAAGAAGACGATTTTGTTACGAAAATTGACTTAATTGTTAACAGAGTAAAATGGGGAAACGATAAAACAAGCATTAATTGGAAAACTTATTCAAAAGAAGTTGACAATGACGCTTCCATTTATTTGGATGAAGAATCTTTGACAATTAGAGAATTTTACTTCAGGGCTGATTTAAGAGAGAAAAACTTACAGTTTTTGCAGAATATGATTGCATTAGGTGTAGAAAATGAATGGCTATTCTTTGACAGAAAAGGAAAGCTTATGAAACCAGACTTTGAAGAAATTAAAAATAGTATTAGGAACTCAAACGCATACAGTTTTTTGAAAGACCCAATTAAATTTTTAGAAAATATTGACAAACAAAACAAATAAAGCCGAACGCACAACAAGGTTTTGGCAATATGGCGGCTGAAGTTCTTCTATGAAACATTTGTGAAAGGTTCAACGGCAGTGATTCTATTCAACTTTCGTGCTAGAATTTCGCCGCATCGCGAAGCCGAAAACCGTTACCAGAAATTTTATGACAACAGAGCGCAAACTAAAAATTACATTCGGAATTTTATCAATTGGACTTTTGGCAACTTTACTTTTTAAGTTGACTAATATTCCAGGCGGAATGATTTTGTCTGGACTTTTTTTAGGTGGAATTATGATAGGCGGAATTGTAATTGGCTGTCTAATTTTGACAGCAATTTTGAAATTAGTTTTTAAGCAAACATCGTTTTTGACAATATTATTTATCACAACAACAATTTCATTTTTAGCATTCCATTATCAACTTTACTCTCCGACTTTGACAATTAAAGTTCCAAATGGATATAAAGGAGAAATTAATCTCGTCTTATCAAACGTAAAAGACAACATTCTGACTGTTGACAGTAACGGAATTGGGTATATAAACGAATGGACTTTTAATAAGACATATTCAAGACCAATAGTTGAACAATTAGACGGAAAAAATCTGGACAGAAATCTTGTTGGATTTAATCCTTCCACTTTTTTCGGAACATCAATTGGCGGTGGAAACTCAATAAAAACTCTGAGTTTTGAAATAGTTCCAGATAATGTTTTAGGGCAAAAACAATATTATTCAAAAGACTTTACTAAATATGTGAATAGAAAACTTGTTTTACTTAAGGAACCAAATAAAGGATTTGAAAGTAATGAAGCAACAATCGAAGTAAAAAATAAATAATAACTGCTGGTAACAAAGGTTTGGCAATAGCGGGACGGAACGTCAAAAGTTCACGTTTTATGCTTCGATAGAAATTTGTATTTTAGTTGAAAGTTTAGGCTTCGGTTTGCCCGCCATCGCCAAGCACCGAAACGTTATGGGCAATAAGACCGATACGATGAAACAAATAATTTTCATATTGACTATTTTTTGCTTTTGCAATTACTCGTTTGCACAGACACGCGAATGCCAAATAGGAACTGACAGTGCCAAAGCAGACTATTCAAAAGGCATTTTGCGGACTTATATTTTCGGACTGACAAACTCATTCACTTTTGGCAAATTACTTAAAGACGAATACGGAATAGAAGCCGTTTACTGGGGCTGCATAGTTGATGAGCAGTGGGACTGTTACTCAAAATTCATGGACGAAAAAATAAAGACAAAATACGGAGACGACATATTTGAAAAGGTTACAAAAAAATCTCAGCAACTTGACAGCTTAGGCAAAGGAGACAGACAGTCCGCATTCCCAGGAGGTGAAATGGAGCTAATGAAATTTGTATACTGTAATCTTAACCTTGACAAAGCAAACTATTTAGAAAACAAGAAAGGCAGCGTTTATTTACAGTTTTCAATTGACACGACTGGCAGACCAGCTGACATAAAAGTCATGAAAACTCCAAATGAAGATTATGGTCAGGAGGCAATTCGCCTCATAAATCTGATGCCTAACTGGACGACTGCAACACAAAACGGAAAGACTATTAAACAGCAATGGAATTTACCCATTGTATTTGACAATGACTGGAAACAAAAACACTGCCCATAACACGGGTTTATCTCATCGTTTTCTACTGTTTGCAAGATTTCGATGATTGCTTCGCAGTTTGCAATAGCGGGCGGAACGTCTAAAGTTCACGGTTTGTGCTTCGGTTAAAATTTGTAATTTAGTTGAAGGTTTCGGCCTCGATTTTCCCACCATTGCAAAGCCCCAAAACGTTAAAGGTAACGCAAGCCACTTTTAATCAACAAAAATAAAGTCAAAATGCCGCAACCAAGTTATATCGCATTAGAACTAATGATTAATAAACTTTCAGAATTCATTGAACGACTTTTTGGGAAAAAAGAAAAATCTGAGTTCGAAAAAGTCAATGAATTAAACACAGCTTTGAAAAATGAATTTGATTTATCAATTTTTGAAATTATTGAAAATTCATTTGAAACTTGGAAAGTCAAAATCGAAAAAGTTGACTCAACAACGCTAAATGATATTGTTTCTATGCTTTTCTATGTCTCAATTTCTAACAATAAAAATCAAACCTATCACAGATTGAAAGCGAACGGAACGGAAAAAGGGATTCGGGAAGAAGGTTGTTTGTTATCAAAATAAGTTAGCACAGCTCACAACAGCGGTTTCGGGCAATTGCTGGTCTTGTTGTAAAAGTTCATCTTTTTTACATAACTTCGTTTTGTCCGGCCGAGAGAACTCAGTTTCAATTTCCGCAGCTGTCGCAAAGCGACAAGACGTTAGCAGCTATTTCCCGGAACTATCGATTAATTAAGAACCCAAAGATTATGGAATATAAAAAACTTATGGTTGAAGTAGAAAAAATCTTTATAACTGAGTTGGACAAATATATAACAACCAAATTTGGCAACAATGATGAAATTGGTCATCAAATAACAATCAATGTAACTTACTCAGAAATTATGGCTTTGGGATATAATTTCGGAAATGTGGAGGGAGCATTGAAAGACATTCAAAAATCATATTCCAAAATCCTTGGAAATCACGTTTATAAAAGCTTACTTCAAACTTCCAAGAAGTACAAAACGTTTGTAAAAAAGTTTTCTCAATTTCACTTAGAATTTGAAAATGGGCTTGAATCAGAAAGGTTAATTGAAAATTTAAAGAACAGTTTTAATTAGAAATGAATATGCATTTCTCCAAAGTTAAAAAATCAATCCAAGATGATTTGTTAAGCAGAGGCTTGAAAAATCCGTCTATTAGAATCAATGCAATTGGGAGTATAGAATCGTCGCTAAAACTAAAAATACAAGAAATGCTTTCTAACCAAACATAACTTTTAGAGTTGGTAGATAAAAACGAATTAAAAAACATGTTATCCCAATTAAAACATAACGGAAGAATTAATGACGCAGAAAGCAGTGTGATTAATGAAATGTATTACCGAATAAATGGCTAAAAAGACAGCTGCTATTAAAAAGTCGCAACTGTCGCCAAGCCGATGAACGTTGTGTGCTATATTTGAAAAAATGACGCAAAAATGACAATGCAAATTTCGGATCAATTAATTTATAATAGCGAAACGTATAGCCTAGGTGATGAAATACTTGAACCTTTTCTTCAAGAAAAAGGAATTCGGTCGAAACATGCTGGAGGTTTTTCTGCAAATTGGAGAGGATATGTTGCTGAGTTTGAAATAAAAGATTTTGAATTACATTTAAACTCTAAAAACAATGAGTTTTTTGAAAATATCATAAAAGAATTGGGTTCTACAAAAATTCATTATCTTAATAAATTAATAGTGCTTTATTCAAACGTTATAGGTGATTATAGTAATTGGTCAATATCATTAAGTGAATATGAAACATATCAGATACTAGAATTTAAAGATGGAAACTTAATAGATTTTAAAATATTATCTAATAGTGAGTTCAAAAAATTCAAAAGTGACCAGTTTTTAAAATATATAGAAACTAAAGATTATGAAATAGAAAAACAGAAGAGAATTCTTAGTATTGATTATGAAAATGAAATGTTACGATTAGAAAAAAACAAAGGACCAAATTGGCACAAACACAAATTTAAAGAAACTGAATTTTTAGAACAAGTGAGAGCATATATATTACATTACACAAAAAAGTTCTATTAGTACAGCACACAGCAAAGGTTAAGTTTTCGATGATTGCTTCGCAGTTTGCACTAGGTGGGGCGGAACCGCAAAGTTCAATCCTGTACGTATGGGATTCTTCGATTTAACTTTTGTGCAAAATTGAAAATTTGTGCTTCGATAGCCCCCATCGCAAAACCATAAAACATTAGCAGCCATTGTAAATCGACAAACCACAAATCTATGAAGAAATTTAAAGGGTGTATCCTAACGATTGTAGTTGCAGTTGCGATTGGAACAATACTTTTTTTGGCTTATAAAAACAGCGCCGTTAAGAATCTAAGCGCAATAGATTCCGAAGTTGAAAATCAATGGGAAAAAATTGCAAAATTGATTAAACAAAAAAATAACGCATTAGAATTGAATTCGGCACTATCAGATAGTTTGAAATTTTATATTGACCAATCGGACAAAAACGAGCAAATGAAACTTTGCGATTCGTCTTATATAAATACAGAACATGCTATCAATAGGCTAAGTTTAAAAGATAGTGTAACGCAAATAAATATAGACGAGCTTAATCAAAATTTGGTTAGCTACAATTCACTTGTTCGAAAATACAATACTCAGAGATTTAGTTTTCCAGCACTTTTAATTTATAGAAAAACAGGATTCACTGAATATTACAAATACTTCGACATGGTCTACGGAATCGAAAACGAAAGTCCACAGCAAAAAAGAAAGAAAACACGAGAATGGCAGAGAAAAATTGAAGATTCTATCATGAGATAACAACGAGTGCTAACCGCCGCTAGGCTCAATTGCGGAGTTTTTTGTCATTGGAAATTCATATCTCATGAAGAAACATTATCTTCGGTAGAGAATATTCAATTCGCTGGCTTTAACACTACATGAAGCCCCGAAATGTTAGTAACTATTGCAAGAGAAACTGTAAACAAACCATGACAAAATATTTTTACATAATATTGTTTTTCGTAACTGCTTCATATTCGCAAGATTTTAGTCTTATTTCTAAAGCTGAAAAAATTATTGATTCGGAAAACCCTGATTTCGTAAAAGCCGAAAAATTATTAGCCAGAGCAAAAAACGACGATTATGGATTTTGTGCGAACGTAAAACGTTCAGCTCTTAGTGAAATAGAATATCTGACAGCTCGAATTTATTATCTAAAATCTGACTACAAAAAATCCTTAGCAATCTTAGATTCTGGAGAAACTTGGGAAAATCAAAAAGAAATCAGATTTATTAAAGGTAATGTGTTTGTCTAAAATTTATGGGAAAACGGAAATTAGGAATTCAATTCTAAACCGTAAAGATGAAATTATAAGACGTGATTCAGATTTTCGATATAAGAAAATATGCTTAAAACTAGAATCTATTAATTATAATTTTTGCTTTTACGATCAAAATGAAGAATTGAATTATAAAACTGAAGTGGGTATTCTAGAAATTATACGAGCCTCAAATTTTTATACAATTTTGGAATAAACAACAGCTACTGACCGCCGCTAACCGCAATTTCTGATTTTCGGTTGCAGGAACTTTCTTTTTCAATAAGAAAGAATTTCTTTTGGCAGCGAAAACTCGGCTTGCTTGCATCAGCGACTGCGCTTAAGCGGTCTAACGTTAAGTGATAGATATTGAAAAAACTAAATATGAGCAAATTTAAATTGTTTTTAATATTCATAACATCAGGAATTTTAATTGCAGGATATACATTTTTAAGCTTACCTGCTTTTTCAATAAATTGGGGAGACACTCACTATGTTATTCCTTCAGATTCAATAGCATTATTTATTTTAATGTATTATATTTTTGTTTCTATTATTTACCTTGCTTTTAGAAATTATGTTAATTTTTTTCTCGGGATTTTAAATCTTTTCTTTGTAACACTTCCAATAATTTTCATGTGTTGGTTTAATGGATTTGGTGAAGCGGTTACTCTTTATTACTCTACAATATGGACTACAGAATATTTTACAAATGGAATGATAATTTTATTTTTGACAGGAAATATTTTATTTGTTATTAATTTAATTTCAAATGCCGTTAGAATGATAAAAACTAAATCAGCCATTACCTGACAGCCATTAAAAGATATTTGCGAATTCGATGGAATTAGGGTTGTTAATCACGCTTACGTTAAACCGAAAATGCTCAGTTTCTTAAATCGCAAACTTCTTGTAGTGTAAGAACATTAATGGTAAACTTAAAAAGA
>Ga0247810_10002476_pt1 | contig 10198 bp, 6 predicted proteins | sample UWRJL119311C1_FD_179918 | JGI IMG/M metagenome (GOLD analysis project Ga0247810, IMG submission 179918) | Plant litter microbial communities from Arlington Agricultural Research Station in Wisconsin, United States - UWRJ-L119-311C-1 | ecosystem: Environmental > Terrestrial > Plant litter >...
TAATCCATTGCTCCATGTCGTCGTCCCAGTTTGTCATACGCTGCTTGGCTTCCGGCTCCGGGATCTCCTGTCCGAGCGGCGCAGGCATGATAGGACAGATCTGAACATAATCCTGGATATTGACACATGTAGGTTTGTCATACATAGCAGGAATGACGAAATAAGTCAGCCAGCCATTGTCAATTCCGGGGTAAGCGTGAACAACATCGTATTCTGCGCCTTCAGGAAAACTTACATTAAAATAAGTTCCCTGTTTGAGATACAAAGTCAGCTGTGCCGGATTCTGGCGAATGGCCTCCCAGTTTTTAAGACTCTGTGTGATTTCGGGTAAAGTGTTTACATTCATAACGAATAGCGTTTTGTGCTTTGTATTAATATTTCTTAAAACTACTAACTAAAAATGAGATTAGAAGCAATCAAACTTCGGAATTCAGTTGAAAATATACAAGGAATTAATGGACTTCCGGGCTTGTTGTGGCAGGAATTTGCGAAATCGGTTATGCCTGAATCCATTTGGTCCCTGGTCAATAATATTTAGTCGGTAGTTCGTTCCAGAAAATCCTGGTCCGGGTTTCTTTGAAAAAAAATCACCTCAAAGATCACCGTAGCGATTTTTAATTATTTTTGTTCAGCAAGCTGACGTAAAATCAGCGAAGTATAACTACTTCTTACGGAGGATTTCCTGTGTAAGAAACTCAACAATCACTATTTATGAGTAACTACTTATTTACTGACGAACCCGTTTTATTAAAACGCGATTTGTCCAACCTGGCAGCTGATAAGGCCGCCGTAAACGCGATGGTCCAGGCGGCCGTAAACGTGGAGCTGTTTACTATTCCATTGTACATGACTTCCCTTTATTCTGTCCAGGGAATGCACCAGATCAACGGAGCCGGTAACAATTTCTACCAGGGACGCCTGTGGCCGGGATTAACAACTACCCGGAAAACGGATAAGCCGCTGACGACCAATCAGAATGTGTTCAACAAGGTGTTCGGCGTGTTCATTGCCGAAATGCTTCACCTGCAGCTGGCTTCCAATTTGTGTACGGCAGTTGGCTATACGCCTTCGTTTACAAGTCCTTTGCTTCAGAACGAGGATCACAGCTGGAATTGTTACGGCGACGACAAGACCGTGATCCCGCACGTGATCGATTTGAACGACATCAAGGCCGACAGCCCATTTCACGGATTGAAGGTAAAACTCGACTCGATGAATTCGACACAGGTCAAATTATTCCTGGCGATCGAAGAAACAGAATCCAATGCCGAAGAGAATGTTGATCCTGAGATCTGGAAGAAAAAGTATTCACCCACCGTTCCCTACGCCGGATGGACAAGCTCCAGTACAGAAGTCGACCTGCCGCTTTTCGGAACGATAGGGCAGATGTACCTGTGCCTTTGGGAATACCTGTCGATCACTTATACCGACGGCACCACGCTCTGGTCGAAAATGTACGATCCCAATTCCATTCAGCAGGATATTTTCAACAGCGGTCCGAGCGCAAAGCCACAATATCCGAAGATGAGCGTGAAAGTGGACTCTACGTCCGAAAAGCACCCGCTGCTCCAGGTAATGGACATCATCAACGGAATCACCGACCAGGGAGAAGGAAGCGGCGTTGTTGCCATTATCCGTCAGCGGTTAAAGCTGCAGCTGCTCAAGGCTGTTGAAGGACAATACCAGCCTGACGAAGAGAATATCGCTGCCGATTACCCGAGCTATTCCGACGTGGGCAAGACCCTCGATACTTCTGCCGATGCTACGGCTCGCGGCGGAGTGAACGGAGGCATGGACCACTTCGAGATCTTCCAGGCTGTCCAGGAGCTCATCAAAGCGCCTGATTTCCAGACCTGGGATCAGTGGCACCAGAAAAACAAGGGCTGGAAACCTGCGGATCTCATCAAAGACCAGTCGGATTACGAGACCAACCTCAAAAACTATCCGCAATTGCCAACAGCCGATCAGATCGCAACGGCAATGAATAATCTGACTCCTTCCGGTGATCCGATGGTATGGACCAGCAATTACGAATTGTTCAGCCAGATCGCAACCGGATCGATCACGGGAATGACGATGGTTCTCAATAATTACTGGAAAATAGCCGGCACCAATTTCCCTATGCCTGCCATGAGCGGAACCGGCGACCGTATGTCGATCTGCTGGGCGCTGTTTGGAAAAGCACCGGATCTTTCTATTGCTCCGCCGGCGAAAAAGGACAAAACGCTTTACCATGCCTGCCAGGGAATGGCGCTTGATCCGAATACGCCAGTTCAGCAATGGGGATGCGCATCACCAACGATTTATCATACCTGTATCGGGTCAAACGGTTGCCGTTCCGAAGGAGGATGCGGATTTGTACAATCGACAGCAGGAGGAGGAAGCTGCGGCGGCTCAGGCTGCGGTGGCAAATCGCTTCGTGGCGTACAGGCCGCTTCCGGTTGTCCTACACCACCGCCTCCGGCAACTACTTATGGAGCTCCGGCCGATAACAAATGCGGTGCTTTCGGCGGTTGTGCCGTACCGATCTCAGCTTCGCAAATGTATCCCGATCCGAAGGGACCGATGGAGTTTTACAACTTCGTGCAGGCCCCGGATGGTCAATGGAGCAGTGAAGCAATCCCTGGCGATTACAACTATACGAAAGGACAATTGGTCCACGATGTTGCCTGGGATGCCTATACGGCCGTTCTGAACACCAGGAAACAGAAGGTTCCTGCAAAACCGGCTCCGAACGATATCCGACTGGCTTTCCCGCCGTCGACCTAGCAGAGCAATTTTCATTCATCCGGAAGACACAGGCGTAAAAGCTCGCCTGTGTCTTTTTATATACGCATCATTCTATGAATTCAACCGCATTGCTTCCGCGAATGGGCTTTCCCAACCTTGGGCTGGGAGTCGGATTGCGCAGTCAGCATTACGACTACCTCCTGCAAAACGATCCCGCTGCCGACTGGTTTGAGATCATTACCGAGAATTACCTGGATAATTTTGGCTTTGGCCGGCATGTCCTGGAGCACATCCGAAAGCAGAAACCCGTAGTGATGCACGGTGTTTCGATGTCTGTCGGAAGCACAGATCCCATCAACAGGGACTACCTGAAAAAACTGATGGAGCTGGCCGATTTCCTCGAGCCTGCATGGATCTCGGACCATTTATGCTGGACCGGGGTTGCCCACACAAATACGCACGACCTGCTTCCTCTGCCGCTGACGGAAGCAAGCCTGAAACACGTTGCCGATCGCGTTCTGCAGATCCAGGATATTCTCAAACGTCCTTTGATCCTTGAAAATCCATCGACTTATCTTGAATTTACGCATTCGGCTATGAGCGAATGGGAATTCATGTCTGCGCTCACCGCACAAACCGATTGCGGATTGCTGCTGGATGTGAACAATGTATTTGTTTCGGCTACCAATCATGGGTTCGATGCGGAAACCTACATCCGGAATATTCCGCATGACCGGATCGTTCAGATTCACCTGGCCGGCCCAACCGATTGCGGATTTTACCTGATCGATACGCACGACAACCCGGTTCCGAAAGAAGTCTGGGAATTGTACAAACTGGCGCATGAGCTCACCGGTGGTGTCTCGACTTTGCTGGAATGGGATGCAAATATTCCGTCTTTCCCGGAGCTTATCGAGGAGCTGAACCGTGCAAAAGATGTGATCCGCGGTGAAATTCCCGATACGCCCTTGTTCAGATCCCGCCACGAAGTCGTTTCAAATCCCGTTTCACATCAATTTGCCCGCAGTCATGAGTGATCCGGATATTGCGCACTTGCAGAACTGGTTTAAGACCATTCTTGTATCGCAGGGGCATTTACCCGAAAAACTGGCGCGTGCGGAAGCTTCATGGAATCTCAGCGCAGAAAAGCTGGTAAAAGGAGATGAGCGTGTACCGATGGAAACCAGGATAGGAATCTACACGACCGGCTACATGCTGCGCCTGCTCGAATGCATGCAGGCAGATCTGCCTTCACTCTATGCTTTCTGGGGAGAATCCCTGTTTGATCTGTTCGGACGTGCTTATTTGCTTCAATGTCCGTCGCAATCTTATTCGCTGTTCGAGCTTACTTCCGGCTTTGCTGATTTCCTGGACCGTACGCGCCCTCCGGATGAAACAATTGACCGGGAGCAAAGCGTTCAATATGCTATTCCTGCCGAGCTGGTACGCATGGAACGTGGCCGGCTGGCTGCTATCCTGAGCAAGGGAACAGAAGGAAACGTACCGGTTACGGCTCCCGGATTCTTTTCTTTCTTTTCAGGAACAGCAACACTGCTTCGCTCGCACCCTGCGCTCCAGCTGATTGTACAGAAGATGCCTTTGACGGAATTTTACAGGCAGCTGATGTTTGAGCAGGAATGGACGATTCCGGATTTCCGGACAACTTACCTTGCGGTTACGCGGCTGAACTTCCGGATACAGTTTCACGAAGTAACCGGCTGGCAGTATCATTTTCTGAGTTATCTCCAATCTGCCAATGCTGCCTGCGATCTGAATGAAGCGCTTCATTATGCATCCGTTCAGACTTCCGGCGATATGTCGGATCTGCTGAGCGAGGTTTGCCTGTGGCTACCGAATGCTATCGAAATGGGACTGGTGGTGGAGGATTAAGAGAGAAGAATAATAATAAAAAAAGGTTCTTGTTTTATTTCATCGAGGTTGTCTCCAGCTGTTTACAGACTACACATTAAACAGATTAACCATTAATTAACACCGGAATGTTTGACGGTAAGGCTACTCTGGTTTAGCTTTGCAGCATGAGCAAGTTATTTGTACGGCTTTTTCAGGTAGTGTGTCTTATTCACTTTGCAGGTGTAGGACAGCTTCACGCTGATGCCGACAATTACAGCTCATCGGCTGACCACATCAGCCTGACAGGAACAAACCACATAGCAGATCTGACAGATCAGTCCTCTGTATGTACCGTCTGGTATTCATTCCATGGTCAAAAAATATCGAGGTTAGTAGCTATCGACATCGATGAAGAGGAGTACGAGCCTGTCTCATCTAAAAAAGTAATTGAAGGTAACAGCTGCATTTCTGACTATTTCTCAGTAGCACTTCCTGATTATCTGCACAACAACCACAAAAACAGTCTTGCTTTCTGTAAGCAGCTCTCTTTTATTTCTGTAAGTAACAGGAACCTCGTTTTCGGGATTTTCCGGATATAGACTATTCACAGGCAGGAACTTTTCAGCTTGCCATCCCTCCGTCTTTCCTTAAGGACTGATCTTTATTTCATTATAATAGTACGTCCTGGGAAATTTGTGCATTTTAGCACTACCATTTTCACCAAAAACACCATCGTTTTAAAGTAGATTATCATGAAGAGAATACTCATGCTCATGTTTATGAGCTCAACCTTGTTCGCGTACCTTACAAGCTGCGGATCAGAAAAAGAAGAAAAAGAAGTGAATCAGAAGCTTTTGGTAACCAGTCCTTTGATGATGGACACGACCATTACCAAAGACTACGTAGCACAGGTGCATGCCATTCAGCACATTGAGATCAGAGCGCTTGAAAAAGGATACCTTCAGAAAATCTTTGTAGATGAGGGACAAATGGTGAAAAAGGGGCAGCTGATGTTCCAGATCCTGCCGATGATGTACCAGGCGGAAGTACAGAAAGCCCAGGCAGAAGCCAGCTTCGCGGAAATTGAATACAGGAATACAAAAGCGCTTGCAGACAGCAACATCGTTTCGAAAAACGAGCTGGCCCTGGCAAAAGCCAAATGGAGCAAAGCAAAGGCGGAGCTTTCACTGGCGCAGGTACACCTTGGCTTTACAGAGATTAGGGCTCCTTTTGACGGCATTATGGACCGTTTCCAGGTTCGGCTCGGAAGTCTTGTGAATGAAGGCGATCTGCTGACTACGTTATCTGACAACAGTAAAATGTGGGTTTACTTCAATGTTCCGGAAGCAGAATACCTGGATTTCAAAACACACGCCGACCAGGGAAACATGAAAAATGTGAAACTGAAGATGGCCAACAACGAGATTTTTGAACATCCCGGTGTTGTTGAAACAATTGAAGCCGATTTTAACAATGAGACAGGAAACATTGCTTTCAGGGCAACCTTCCCTAGTCCGGAAGGCCTGTTAAGACATGGTGAGACCGGTAACATTCAAATGATCGTTCCTTTTAAGAAAGCATTGATCATTCCGCAGAAAGCCACCTTCGAGATCCTCGAAAAGAAATACGTGTATGTTGTCATGGCGGATAACACGGTGCAATCGCGTGAAATTACAGTTGTTGCAGAAATGCCGGATCTTTATGTAGTCAGCAAAGGACTCAGAAGCAATGAGAAAATCCTCCTCGAAGGGATCAAAAAAGTGAGAGACAACGATAAGATCACTTATGATTACAAGGATCCGAAAACAGTGATCGGCAGCCTGAAAGTATATACAGAATAAGCAACTTAAACAACTATACACATGTTTAGTAAATTCTTAAAAAGACCGGTACTGGCAATTGTGCTGTCACTGGTCATCATACTGGTGGGAATCCTTTCCATCAACACGCTGCCGACATCGCAGTTCCCGGAGATCGCCCCGCCGGTTGTGATGGTGTCTGCTTCCTATCCGGGAGCCAGCGCTAAAACACTCGCAGAATCTGTAATTACTCCCTTGGAACAATCCATCAACGGAGCATGGGGAATGCGTTATATGACTTCCGATGCCACCAGTGCGGGTGAAGCGAATATCCAGGTCGTTTTCGAACCGGGGACAGATATCAACCAGGCACTTGTACAGGTTTCTAACAGGGTGCAGCAGGTTACCAACAGGCTTCCTGTGCTCGTTCAGCGTGAAGGAGTAGTGATCACCCCGGTGATCCCGAGTATGCTCATGTACGTGAACCTTTACAGCAAGGATAAGAATGCCGATATGAAATTCCTGTTCAATTACGCGGGAATTAAAATGATACCGGAATTGCAGCGTATCAAAGGAATAGGCCAGGCAAGGATCCTGGGAAGCCGCCAGTATGCCATGCGTATCTGGCTCAAGCCTGACAGGATGCGTGCTTACAACGTGTCTCCGGATGATGTTATGAAAGCGCTCGGTGAGCAAAGTATTATCGGTAAAGCAGGTCGTATTGGCCGGGGAGACGGACAGCAGGCGGAAGCGCTTGAATACGTTCTTTCCTATGCCGACCGTTTCAACGATCCGAAACAATACGAGGATGTGATCATCAGGGCTAATCCGGATGGAGAGATGCTGCGTCTCAAAGACGTTGCAACCGTCGCGCTTGGAAGTGAGTATTACGATATCTATTCCAACCTCGACGGGAATCCTTCGGCAGCGATTGTATTGAAGCAGACTTATGGAAGTAATGCGAGCGAGGTAATCGCCAACGTGAAAAAGCAGCTGGAGGAAATGAAGAAAGATTTTCCTCCGGGAATGAATTACGAGGTCAGCTACGACGTATCCAACTTCCTCGATGCATCCACGGAAAACGTAATGCACACGCTGCGTGATGCCTTCCTCCTGGTGGCACTGGTAGTATTCGTATTCCTCGGTGACTGGCGTTCTACGCTTATCCCGACGCTGGCGGTACCAATTTCACTGATCGGTGCGTTTATCTTCATGCAGCTGTTCGGGCTCACCATGAATATGATCACCCTCTTTGCGATCGTTCTTGCGATCGGTATTGTCGTCGATGATGCCATTGTGGTCGTGGAAGCAGTGCATGCTGCCATGGAAGAACATAATTTATCTCCATACAACGCGGTGAAGAAAGTACTGCGCGAGATCAGCGGGGCGGTTATCGCCATTACGCTCCTCATGACAGCGGTATTCATCCCGGTAGCATTTATGCCAGGACCGGTCGGCGTCTTCTACAGGCAATTCTCCATTACCATGGCAAGTGCGATCGTTCTTTCGGGATTCATCGCCCTTACGCTGACACCTGTTCTCTGTGCCATGATCCTGAAAAATAACCACGGCAAGCCGAAGAAAAGGAACCTGCTTACCCGGGCGCTCGACGGCTTCAACCGTGGTTTCGATAAGCTGACGGGAGTCTATGTACGTCTCCTCCAGAGAATCGCGCACAGGAAGCTGGTAACCCTTGCTCTGTGGCTTGTTTTTGCCGGTGGAATCGTGTTCATTGCCAATCGTCTGCCTTCGGGATTCATTCCGAGTGAAGACCAGGGAATGGTGTACGCGATTATCCAGACTCCTCCGGGATCGACCCTTGAAAGAACAAACGATATTTCCCAGCAGTTGCAGAAGATCGCCGAAAAAGTAGAAGGTGTGAAATCAGTTTCCTCCATTGCCGGTTACGAGGTATTGACGGAAGGACGAGGCTCGAATGCCGGAACCTGTCTGATCAACCTGAAGCCATGGGATGAAAGAAAGCATACCATGCAGGAAATCATCTACGAGCTGGAAGAGAAAGCAAAAGCTATTCCTGGCGCTACCATCGAATTCTTCGATCCGCCTGCAGTTCCGGGATTTGGTGCCGCAGGAGGATTTGCCCTTCAGTTGCTGGATAAGACGACAGATGGTAACTACGAGACCCTTGAGAAAGCGAAAAACGATTTCATGGCCGAGCTGGGAAAACGTAAAGAGCTGACAGGTCTGTTTACCTTCTTCAGTGCGAATTACCCGCAATACGAAGTCGAATTCGACAACGAGCTGGCGATGCAGAAAGGGGTAACACTCGAAAATGCGATGAACACGCTTTCCATCTTCGTGGGAAGTACCTACGAACAGGGGTTCATCAAATACCAGCGATTCTTTAAAGTGTTTGTCCAGGCTTCACCGGAATACAGAAAGCTGCCAACCGACATTATGAGCCTGTTTGTGAAAAACGACCAGGGAGAAATGGTTCCGTTATCTGCATTCATGCGCATCGTTAAAAAGCAGGGTGCCAACGAGATCAACCGCTACAACATGTACAATACTGCGGGTATCAGAGGTGCTCCGGCTAAAGGATACAGCAGTGGCGAGGCGATCAAAGCGGTTCAGGAAGTTGCAGAAAAAACACTTCCCAACGGTTACGATATAGACTGGGCGGCGCTTTCATACGATGAGGTACGTCGTGGTAACGAAGCAATCGTCATTTTCCTCATCGTGATCATCTTCGTTTACTTCGTGCTTGCTGCACAATACGAAAGCTTTATTATTCCGTTAGCGGTAATTCTTTCCCTGCCTGCCGGTGTTTTCGGATCGTTCATGATGATCGATGTGATGGGGCTTGCCAACGACATCTACGCCCAGGTCGGGCTGGTCATGCTCGTAGGACTACTAGGGAAGAACGCTGTACTGATCGTGGAGTTCGCAGTACAGAAGCAGAAAGAAGGACTTTCGGTGATCGAAGCGGCTATTGAAGGTGCGAAAGTACGTTTCCGTCCGATCCTGATGACTTCGTTCGCCTTCATCGCCGGACTGATCCCGCTCGTGCTTTCTCATGGTGCAGGAGCGATCGGAAACAAAACGATCGGTTCTTCCGCACTGGGTGGAATGCTCTTCGGTACCATTTTCGGAGTGATCATCGTTCCGGGACTGTATTATGTTTTCGGTTCCATTGCCCAGGGTCGCAAGATGATCAAAAACGAAGACGACAGCTCTCTGACTGAAGATTTCGTTCACGCAATAGACAATTTTCCAACAACTGATGAAAGTGAAGATCATGCGAACTAGAAAAAGAATATACAGCGGGCTGATAATAGCCAGCTTCGCATTGGCAGTCACAGCGTGTAAAAGTTTACAGGTGGCTTCCAGGACGGAAAATAAAAACGTCCCTGCGGGCTATACCAGCTCGCAGGATACTACGAATTCAGGCGAGGTTCACTGGAAGGATTTTTTCACCGATCCGAACCTGAATGCCCTGATCGATACTGCGTTGAAAAACAACCAGGAACTGAACATTACGCTGCAGGAGATCGAGATCGCACGGAACGAAGTACGCGCCAGAAAAGGAGAGTACCTGCCGTTTGCAGGTGTAGGTGCCGGTCTCGGTGTCGAAAAAGTAGGAAGGTATACCAGCCAGGGCGCGAATGATGCGAATACCGACATTGCGCCGGGCCGGGAAACGCCTGAAGTATTGCCTGACCTGATGGTTGGACTCTACGCCAACTGGGAAGTCGATATCTGGCACAAGTTGCGGAATGCGAAAAAATCAGCGTATAACAGGTACCTGTCGAGCGCTGAAGGCAAAAATTTCATGGTTACCAACCTGGTGGCCGAAA
>Ga0247810_10002479_pt1 | contig 10194 bp, 9 predicted proteins | sample UWRJL119311C1_FD_179918 | JGI IMG/M metagenome (GOLD analysis project Ga0247810, IMG submission 179918) | Plant litter microbial communities from Arlington Agricultural Research Station in Wisconsin, United States - UWRJ-L119-311C-1 | ecosystem: Environmental > Terrestrial > Plant litter >...
TGTTGGTGCCGGATTCGAACCGCTCCCGCACCGACGCGGCGAAGTCAGCCGCGTCTTCCTCGATATCGGCCCAGGTGGCCATGGGGCGGCTCCTCTCGCAACGTGGTCTTCAACAATTACCACGCACTGCCGACACGGCGCCTCCCCTCCGGCCAGATCACGATCCGATGTTGCTCGATCCGACGCGCGGGCCGAGGGGTACACAGAGAGTGCTCATCTTTGAGAGACTTCCTCTATGAGTACCCCTGCGCGCACACAGAGCCCCCGCACCAAACTCCTCGCCATTGTGCTTCTCGTTGTGGCGATCGTCGCGCTGCTCGGCGCCATCGCGGTACTCATCGCCATCCTCACCACGGGTGCCAGCCTCGGAACCCTGGTCAGTGCGCTGATCGTCGTCGCCTTCCTGGCCGCTGTGGGCTGGTTCGTTCTGTTCCGCAACCTGCTGCACTCCTAAAGCCTCGCCCGAAAGGCTCCCGCACCCGGAGACTTTTGCATTCCTCGGGCACCCACCATCAACGCCCAGCGCCGAATCGTCGCGCTGGGCGTTTTTTTGTGTGCCCGGGGTCCGGCTACCGGACCTCTGCTCCGCGCGACTCCCCCGAGCAGCGCTCTGCGCCGCAATCCGACCGACAAAATAAACCTTGATGTTATATCGACTTAGGTTAGGCTAACCTTATAGTCGCCTGAGTGCTGGCACAGTCCGCAAGAGCCCCACTCCTGACTCCTCCCCACCGCCCAACGGTGCCTTTGGCGCGCCCGCTGGCGGAGTACACACCCTTCTATCGGAGATCCAGTGAAATCACGTTCCACCGTGCGCTTGCCTGCGCATAAACCACACCCCCTGGCGAGTAGTGCCGCGAGCAATCCCGTGAGCAGCGCCATGGGCACAACCCCGGCCCAAGGCGCACGCGCCGTTGTCGCAGCCGTGACCGCGACACTCGTCGCCACGGCTGGCTTCGCCCTCACCGGTGCTGCCGTCGGAGCATCCGCTGCAGAGCCCGCACCGGTCTTCTCTCTCACGTCGACGGTCGACGCCGGCGATGTGGTTATGAGCCAGGCGCTCGACAACAGCACCAACCGGCTCTACTTTCCGTTCGACCGTGGCACTTCGACTCCCGGCGCGATCGGCTGGATGGACGCGGATACCGGAGTCGTGTCGACCGACGTCATCGAGCTGGCGGACACGGAGCCCTCTCTCCTCGCCGTCAGCGAAACGCGCCACGAGCTCTACGTCACGCATTACCGCAGCGACAAACTCACCGTGATCGACACCGCTACGGGCGCCGTGACCAAGGTTCTCTCGGGAGTGCCCGCGTTCGCCTCAGCACTCGCGCTCGACACCGTGACCGGCGAGCTCTATTCCGTCTCGGACGGCGTCACCACGATCGACCCGGTGGCGGGAACGGTCAGCGCGGAGGTGCCCGTCACCACGGAGGTCTACCCGCTGATCAAGGACGCCGTCTACGACGCGACCAACCGGATGCTGTGGATCAGTGAAGGCCGCGCGAAGGTCGTCACCGGCTACAACACCGTCACCGACTCGTGGATGGACAGCATCGCGGCTCCCATCGCCACCTTCGAGTACAACAACGAAGCCGTCGGCGGACGCCCCAGTGCACTCGCCGTCGACGAGACGCTCGGATACCTCTACGTCGGAGTCGATCCAACAAGCTCCGACCCCTGGGACAACACCAAGCTCATCACCCTCGACACCGAGACGATGTACCACCTCGGCTCCCCCATCGAACTGGGTGACACCACCCGCGAGATGCAGGTGAACCCCGAGACACACGAGATCTACGCGGCCAACGGTTTTTCCAACACCCTGTCAGTTGTGAACCCCGCCACATGGACCGTCAGCAACACCGTCGATTTCACCACGGCCGGCGTGACCGACGGCACCGGTTCTGCCAACGCTGACGTCTGGGCACTCACGGTCAGCGCGACCGGATCCCGCGCGTTTGTGAGCCACCCGTACGGCACCGCCCGCATCAGCACAATCGACCGCGTCGGCGCCATCGACTCGGTCGTCGCACGCGAGGTCGCCCCGGGCCAGACCGATGGGGTTCCGTCGGAGCCCGAAGTTCCCACCACCACCCCGTGGACCGGACCAGCCGCAGCCATCGTCTCCCCCATGCCCGCCGGCGCGGTCGAGGCCACCGACACATCGTTCTCCTGGTCGGTCTCCAACTACGCCAAAGAATGGGCGAGCGAGCGCTTCGGCGCAGTCACCTTCGACACGGAGAAGAACTTCATCTTCTCGGGCGGCACCGGCTGGGCCGACCCGTCCACCGGCGCGGCACAGATCGCCTGGGGTGACGGCTTTACGTTCAAGCCCTACCCCGACCTCGCCCCCGACGTGTCGATCTCGCTGGGCAACCCGCTCCTGACGGTGGCCGCCGACGGTTCCGGCACGGTCAGCTTCGACGTCGCGTGGGCTATGTCGCCCACGGCAACCAGCGCTGGATTCAGCCGTGTGACGGTTGCGACCTTCGGTGCCGGCGAGACGGTGGGGGTGGATGCTCTGCGCACACTGACCCGCACGCCCGACTACATCGGCGTCAGTTACACGATCCCCGGCTCCACCCCGCCGCGCACGCTTCCCGACTCCTACCCGAAGGAATTCGTCGACTACCTCGATGCCGGAATTCGCGCCTGGTGGTACTCCAGCGGATCGTCGCTGGACTCAACCAAGGCGCCGAACCCGATCACCGTGAGCTACCGTGCCGTCTCGGACGAGGTGCCCACCGTGCCCGAGGTTCCTGAAGTGCCTGGTGTGCCCGAGGTTCCCGAAGTACCCGAGGTACCAGGCGTGCCCGAGGTTCCCGAAGTGCCGATTCCTGGCGCGCCTGACGTTCCCGGCAACCCCGACGTACCGGGAGACCCCGAGATCCCTGGCACCCCCGAGACTCCCGGAGTTGACCCCGAGCTGCCTGACGATCCTGACGCCGGCACCGATCCCGACTCCGATGTCTCGCCCGTCGACGACACCGCCGGAAACAACTCGGGCGTCACCCCGGCGAACGGCACCGCGGGCAACAACGCGGACGAGACATCCTCCACCGGCAACGGATCCGTGACCATCAGCGACGACGCGCTTCCCACCACGGGAGTTGAACCACTGGTTCCCCTCACGGGTGCGGCTCTGGTGCTGCTGCTCGGAGCGGCACTGCTGCTTCTGCGTCGCCGTCGGGGTGCCACCGCACAGAAGTAATCACCACGGCATCCACCCCGGCATCATTCCGGAACGGATAGACCACACGCCGTCCCTCTCGAGTACTTACTCGGGCGGGGCGGCGTTGTCTTTTCGTTCGTCGAAGCGCTCACTCCAGTTGTCAAAGCGCTCGCTGGTGCGACGGTCCTGAAGATCGCTGAGGCGAACGCGTTCCACCATGGCGAGGCGGCCCTGTTCGACTGACGCGAGGCGGCTCTGTTCACGCCGGAGGATGCGCGCCCGCCAGACCCGCATCGCAATGAGCCCAGCGAGAACAATAAGCGCCAGCGACAGCCCGGAGATGTACTGCCCCACGTTTGTGGTCGGCGGAGTAAAGTTGGCGTAGTCCGCACCGCGAATCCACTGCACCAGCACAACGAGCGCCGCTAGTGCCCATGTGATGACCTGCACACCACCCACCCACCAGGGCATCACCGCACGGGGGCCGCTTCCCGTCACCGCCATCACTGCGACAAACGCGGCAAGCATAAAAAACGACACCGCGACGGCATAGAAGATGGCCGAATCAAGCGTGAGGGCCGTACCGGGATGCGCCGACCACAAGTCTTCGTATCGACTGGGGCCGCGACGACGCGGCATGGGATAGCCGATTAGCCCGAGCCAGAGCGCGAAGGAGGCGAGGCCGGCGAGAAACATCGCAACGACGACGTACACACCCGGACTCTTCGCGTCGGCGCGCGGCCGATCGAGCGACTGAGGTGCCAAAACGAACGGTTCGTCGGGATCGCGCGGAAAGCTCATGCGCGTGAGCCTACTGGGCTATTGTTTCCATTCGGTCGGGGCGGCAGTCGTTGGTTAGTTGAGCCCCTCGCGGCGGCTCTTGATGGATTCGGTGCCACGCCGGTTGGCGCGGATGATACGGCGACGCAGAACCCGAAGGCCGATGAGCGCGCACAACACCGCACTCAGTATGAACACCGCGAAGATATAGGCCCCGGTGTCGCTCGAGGCCGGTAGATAGTTGGCGTAGTCGTCACCGCGAATCCAGTGCACCACCACAATCACCACCGCAGCGGCCCAGCCGACGACCTGCACCCCGCCTACCCAGGCGGGCGGCACGGCCCGCGGTCCCTGATCGCGTACAGCCGCGCCCACCATGTAGACGGTGAGCATCACCAACGACAGCGCCATCGCGTACCAGACGTACGAATCGAGTGAGCGCGGGGTGCCGTCGAACCGCGACCATAGCTCATCGGCTTCGCTCAGGCGACGCGGAAAGGGCCGCGCGATCACGCCCGCGACAAGCGCGAGCGACGACAGGGCACCGAGCACAAACGCGACAATCAGCACGACGCCGACACTGTGCCCCTGTCCGCGCGGACTGGCGAGCCAGCGGCGTGCCCGCACCAACAGTCCGTGCGAGTCGCGCTCGAAGCTCATGGGCGCGAGCCTACCCCGCGGCTTCGTCGGGGCCTACTCCGCGGCTTACTCGGCGCGCGGGATCACCAGTGCTTCGATGACGTCGGACGGCGCTGCCTGCATCGCGTGCGGACCGGCCACGTCGAACCAGACCGCTTCGAGCACTCCCTCGTTCTGCTGGAGAAACTCGAGCAGGGTGTCGGCTTCATACATAATCACGCGGTGGTCACTCTCGGCCGGCACCATGCGCACATACGTCTCCGCCGAGGAGAACAGCAGCAGCATGTACTTGTCAGATTCGCCGCGGCGGAAGACACGCACCTGCGCGGGCCCCTCGACGTCGAGCAGCGGAACAACCACTCCCCCGTTGCGCATCGCGAGGGCGACCGCGACGGAGTCCTGTTTCTTCAGCGCGGCGGCGAGTTCCTCCGAGCGGAATTCCTTGTCGTCGGCGTCGATCTTTTTGCCTGCCATGGGGGCCATACGTGGTGCCTGCCGTTTCTCGGCGTTGAAGTGCCGTGCGGTGAGAATGCGATGGTGCGGGGCGGATGCTGCGGGCTGCAGTATCCGGATGGTTCGAGCCTGAACCCGAACAGCTCGAAATGAGCGCTCCCTAGTTCAGCACAAACTGCTTGGACTCCGCGGACTCGACGCCGTTCACAATAACGTTGAGGTGGTAGCTGGCGCCCTCGGCGGCGACCTTGGGGACGTTCTCCGCGGCGCAGTCAGCCGGGTCAGACCGCGTGCGGCTCCAGGTGACCGGCGTGGTGCTGGTGAGCGGTTCGCCTGCGGCGAGGGGAAGCTCGAGGGGCTCCGAGGCTTCCTGGCAGTCCTTCGACGACCAGATGCGCTCGTCACCACTGGTGATAATAAATTCCTGGACGTCAGAGCCGACACTCATGGTGCACTCGGCCGCTCCCGTGTTGGTGACGCTGAGCGTCAGCAGCGGGTTCGCATCGGCAGCATAGGTCGAGGCGTCGGTCATGCCCTCCACAACAATGCTCGCCGGATCGCAGGAGCCGTCGGCCGGAGCATCCGCCGCACCATCATCCGCAGCAGCATCGTCAGCGGCCGGGGCCTCGGTCGACGTACTGACCGGCTCGGGAGCCGTCTGGGAAGCGCCGGGGCGGGTGAAAATCAGCACCGCGATCAGGATCACGGCGAGCAGTACAAGACCTACGACCAGTCGCCGACGCCAGTAAACCTTGCTCGGCTGCGGGCCGACGGGATTCTTAAACGTCGACATACGATCAGGGTATCGAGATGACCTTCAGCATTCGGGTATTGCCGAGCGTGTTCGGCTTAACCCGGCTCAAATCGAGGAATTCCGCGACACCTTCGTCACCGGAGCGCAGCAGCTCGGCGTAGACCTCGGGGGCGACGATGTCTTCACCGATGGCCAGGAAGCCGTGTTTGCCAAAAAAGTCGGTCTCAAATGTCAGGCAGAACAGGCGGCTGAGGCCGAGTTCGCGGGCGTCGTCTTCGATGCGGTCGAGGATCGCGTGCCCGACCCGACGGTGCAGCCAGTCGTCGGAGACGGCCAGGGTGCGCACCTCGCCAAGGTCTTCCCACAACACGTGCATTGCACCGCACCCGATAATGGTGCCGTCGGCGGCTTCCGCGACCTTGAACTCCTGCACCGATTCGTAAAACACCACACGGTCTTTGCCGAGCAGAATCCGCCTCTGCACGTACGGCTCGACGAGGGCCTGGATGGCGGGCACGTCGCTCGTTCGGGCGTTGCGGACAACGTAGGCGGGGTCGGTCACAGGGTTTCCGTTCGCAGTTCGGCGCCGAGTCGGCGCTGTTCAACGATAGTCGCGCGGTTGCGGGGGCGACGAATCGGGGGTGAGCTGGCGCGGTCGGCGCGTGCGTGGGCGTCGGGTTGGATGCCTGGGCGTCGGAACCCTATTAGTTGGCGAAGTCCAGCGCCGCGCCGACGGCACGCACCGCGACGCGCAGCACCGCACCTGCTCCGTAGAGCACCTCGCCGAGCGCACCGAGCAGTTCGAGGGTGTCAAAGACATCGCCGAGATCCACCGCAGTAAGCAGGTCGAGGGAGACCCCGAGGCTGTCGAAGTCGGCCGGGTTGACGGAGCGATAACCGAGGTCGAGCTCGCGCATCCATTCCTTTTCCAGCCCAAAAAGCATGGCGTAGGGCAGCAGCTTCTCGTTGAGCAGCACCACCTGGGCGCCGAGCCCAACGTCGTCACGCAGCTGCGCCCCCGAGGGCGACTGCAGGTAAGCGAGCCGGTCTTTTTCCGCGAGGTCGATGTAGTCGCGGATGCCCCAGAGGTGGTCGATCACGGGATACGCGGCGGGAGTCGGGGCAACCGGCTGGCGACGCCAGGGAGTCACGGCGATCTCGAACCAGTTGCGACGGCGGGCGCGCCCAGACGCCACCAGACGCGCGAGGGCGCGGGTCTGCGGCTTTTTCAGGCGCTGGCCGAGGTACCGGTTTTTGCCACGAGCGATGGTGCGGTTGTCGCCCTCACGGAGCCGCGGGAAAAACACACGGAGCAGGTCGACCTCGTCCTCCGCGAGTCCCTCCACGGAACGGAGCGTGAGGGTAAAGCCCGCCTTGCGCCCACGACGCTTGGACGACGGGGAGAGTGCAATGGCTTTGCGGACCACAAGATCGATCGTTTGCGCGGCGACGGCGCGACGGCTGTCGCCGAGCAATTCCGCGGCGGCGAGCAGGCTGAGATCTGCAGGCGCAGCGTACTGAGGAATGATCGTTCTACGTGGCCTCGGCAACATGCTGATCACCATAGCGGCAGCGCCCGATTAAAAGCTGGACGGGCCGGGAGCTTGTGCTCCCGACCCGTCCAATGCGATGCCCGCAGGTGTACTACCTGGCTACCTGGTGGTTAGACCTCGGCGGCCTCGATGGCTTCCACCTCGACGTAACCCGCCTGGCGGGTCGTTGTGAGCACAAACTCGTTCTCGAGGTAGTCGACGTGAACGTGGTCGCCCGCGTTCAGCTCGCCGTGGAGGATCTTCTCCGAGAGACGGTCTTCCACCTCGTGCTGAACCGCACGACGCAGAGGACGTGCACCCAGCGACGGGTCGAAGCCGATCTTGATGAGCTGCTCCTTGGCCGAGAGCGTGAGCTCGATGGTCAGGTCGCGGTCCATCAGGCGCTCCTTGAGACGCTTGATGAACAGGTCAACGATCTGGAGCAGTTCTTCGGGGTTCAGCTGCGGGAAGACGATCGTCTCGTCAACACGGTTGAGGAACTCGGGCTTGAAGTGCTTCTTGAGCTCCTCCACAACCTTGCCGCGCATGCGGTCGTAGCTGGTGGCGGTGTCGGAGGACGACGTGAACCCGATGGGGGTACCCGTGATGTCCTTGGTTCCGAGGTTGGTGGTCATGATGATGACGGTGTTTTTGAAGTCAACAACGCGGCCCTGGCCATCCGTCAGACGTCCCTCTTCCAGAATCTGGAGGAGCGAGTTGAAGATGTCGGGGTGAGCCTTCTCGATCTCATCGAACAGCACCACGGAGAACGGCTTGCGGCGCACCTTCTCGGTGAGCTGTCCACCTTCTTCGAAGCCAACAAATCCGGGAGGAGCACCGAACAGACGAGACACGGTGTGCTTCTCGCCGTACTCACTCATGTCGAGGGAGATCAGGGCGTTTTCGTCGTCAAACAGGAACTCGGCGAGCGCCTTGGCCAGCTCGGTCTTACCAACACCGGTCGGGCCGGCGAAGATGAACGAACCGGAGGGACGCTTCGGGTCCTTGAGTCCTGCACGCGTACGTCGGATGGTCTTGGCGAGAACCGAGATGGCCTCTTCCTGACCGATGACGCGCTGGTGCAGGGCACGCTCCATAAAGATGAGTCGCGAGGACTCTTCCTCGGTGAGCTTGAAGACCGGGATGCCCGTGGCGGCAGCGAGAACTTCGGCGATGATTCCCTCATCAACGGTTCCGCTGGCTCCGACGTCGCCGCTCTTCCACTGCTTCTCGAGACGAAGGCGCTCTCCGAGCAGCTTCTTCTCTTCGTCGCGGAGGCTTGCGGCCTTCTCGAAGTCCTGGTCCTCGATGGCGGCTTCCTTCTGGCCACGAACACCAGAGATCTTGTCGTCGAACTCGCGCAGCTCCGGCGGGGCCGAGAGGATCGAGAGGCGCAGGCGGGCGCCGGCCTCGTCGATCAGGTCGATGGCCTTGTCGGGGAGGAAGCGGTCGGCCACGTAACGGTCGGCGAGGTTCGCCGCCGCGACGATGGCGCCGTCGGTGATGGAGACCTTGTGGAAGGCCTCGTACTTGTCGCGCAGTCCCTTGAGGATGTTGATGGTGTGGGGCAGCGACGGCTCGTGCACCTGCACGGACTGGAAGCGACGCTCGAGAGCGGCGTCCTTCTCGAAGTGCTTGCGGTACTCGTCGAGGGTGGTGGCACCAATCGTTTGCAGTTCACCGCGGGCGAGAAGGGGCTTGAGGATGGATGCTGCGTCGATGGCACCTTCAGCGGCGCCCGCACCAACGAGGGTGTGGATCTCGTCGATGAAAACGATGATGTCGCCGCGGGTGCGGATCTCCTTGGTGACCTTTTTGAGGCGTTCCTCGAAGTCACCGCGGTAGCGGCTTCCGGCGATCAGCGAACCGAGGTCGAGCGAGTAGAGCTGCTTGTCCTTCAGCGTCTCGGGCACGTCGCCCTTAACAATCGCCTGGGCGAGACCCTCAACAACAGCGGTCTTACCCACGCCGGGCTCACCGATCAGTACGGGGTTGTTTTTGGAGCGGCGGGAGAGGATCTGCATAACGCGCTCCATCTCCTTCTCGCGGCCGATGACGGGGTCGAGCTTGCCGTCGCGCGCAGCCTGCGTGAGGTTGCGGCCGAACTGGTCGAGAATCTGCGAGCCCTTGTCGGGTGCCGCGTCGTTGCCGCCCACTGCGACAGCCTCCTTGCCCTGGTAGCCAGAGAGAAGCTGAATCACCTGCTGGCGAACCTTATTGAGATCGGCACCCAGCTTGACGAGCACCTGCGCCGCTACGCCCTCGCCCTCGCGGATGAGACCAAGCAGGATGTGCTCTGTGCCGATGTAGTTGTGGCCGAGCTGCAGCGCTTCGCGCAGGGACAGCTCGAGAACCTTCTTCGCACGAGGCGTGAAGGGGATGTGGCCGGTCGGCTGCTGCTGACCCTGGCCAATGATGTCCTGAACCTGCTCACGCACGGAATCGAGGGAGATGTTCAGCGACTCAAGAGCCTTCGCTGCAACGCCCTCACCCTCGTGGATCAGACCGAGCAGGATGTGCTCAGTACCGATGTAGTTGTGGTTGAGCATCTTGGCTTCTTCTTGGGCCAGGACAACGACGCGACGAGCGCGGTCTGTAAATCTCTCAAACATCTTTTTCTCCTCCGGTGCCGGGCAGGGGGTCGGCGCCGTTACAAACACACTAGCCAGCACACCCGCAACTTAGGGGGTTTGTTCGCCGTGGGCGTGAGAGCAGGATTGCGGCGCTGGCGTCACTCGTGGTGAGTATCGCGTTTCGCGCAGGAAAGATGGTGCCGTAGCGCACGGGCGCGGCTCGGCGAGCTGCTGGTGCGGGAGTAGTCAGTACAAATACCCCGTGTTGCCCAACCGCCGCAGGGTTCA
>Ga0247810_10002481_pt1 | contig 10191 bp, 7 predicted proteins | sample UWRJL119311C1_FD_179918 | JGI IMG/M metagenome (GOLD analysis project Ga0247810, IMG submission 179918) | Plant litter microbial communities from Arlington Agricultural Research Station in Wisconsin, United States - UWRJ-L119-311C-1 | ecosystem: Environmental > Terrestrial > Plant litter >...
GTGCTGGTTGTGCTTGCGGCGGTGCTCGTGTTCCGTACGTATTACGGCCGTCGCGGAACGCTCAAGGTCGCGCCGACTTGGTTTACGGCGGTTACTCATACGACGAGCTTGTTCGTCGCCATTACCGTCATCCTCGGAATCATCACGACCGGATCGGGTCCGCACGCCGGCGATGGCGGCGCCTCACGCAATGGGCTGGATTCTGCGCTGCTGCAGCACTTCCACAGCTGGCCCGCGTACATCACGTTCGCACTGACGATCGTTCTTGTTATTGCCTCGCGACGGCTGGCGCTTCGTCGTATCTCTCGGTTCGCGTTGCTGCTGCTCGCGATCGAGGTCGTTCAGATCATTGTGGGTGTTACGCAGGCACGACTCGGGCTTCCCGAGCCTCTCGTTGCGCTTCACATGGTGTTGGCGTGCATGCTCGCGGCGGGCATGACCGCCGTGGTGCTCTCGCTGCGCGAGGCCGCGCCGGTAGTGGCCCTCGAGCCCGACCCCGAGCAGGTCTCCCCCGCTGCTGCTTCGTAACGTGAGTACCTCGCGAGGAACTGTCTCCGCTGGTTGAGTAGCAGCCGACGAAGGAGGCCGCGTATCGAAACCCCCACGTCACGGATGCGGGTCTCGATACACCGGCCTCGTTCCTCGGTCGGCACTCGACCAGCGGAAGGGTGGCCACTCGCCCCCATGAGCTTGCACCCGTTCCCTGAGCTTGTCGAAGGGCAGTCCGATAAGCATTCCGGGATGCTCTCTTCTCGCCCCCAAACCATGTCTTGAACGACTTCTCCACTGATACGGATAAGTGGCCACAAATGTCGGTGGTATGGGTTTGACTTGAAGCATGAACAGCCCAACCCAACTACCCGAATCCCCACCCCCGTGGGACCCGATGGCCGGACTCCACGCCCTCGGCGAGGTGATCGAGACGGTCGGTTCCGCCGACCGGATCGCGAACTGTGCCGCAGCACTCGCGGTGCGGTCGATTGAACGCGCCCGCCGGTTTGCCGCCGGTATTCAGGCAAACCGGTTACTGACCCGGTTCACCGGCGATGAAGAGTCCTTCCGCGCTTTTGTTGATGAGATCGCGATGCAACTCCGCATTCCGTATCGGACGGCGGAGCAGAAGGTCTACGGGGCGAAGATCCTCGCGGCCGATCTGGAGAAGACGATGGAGTCGTTCGCCGCCGGGTCGATCTCTGAGCGGCATGCGATGCTGATGGTCGACCTCACCCTCGCCCTCTCCGACGAAGACCGCGCGGCGTTTGAGGAGAAAGCTCTCCCCCGCGCTGAGACCCTCACGGTCGCGCAGTTCAAACGGTTCGGCAGGAACCTGCGGGCGAAACTGCACCCGGAAACCCTGGTGGAGGATCACCGGGCAGCGATGGCCGACCGGAGCGTGACCCTTGACAGCCTGGAGCATGGGATGGCCGCGCTGACGATCACCGGGGACGCCGTCGATCTGGTTGGCATCTACAACGGCACCCTCGACGCGGCCGAAGTACTCCGCCGGCAAGAGGGTGAGACCCGGACGCAGGCGCAGATCATGGCCGACATCCTCCGCGACACGCTCGCCGACGGAACCGTCATCGGACCCCTCACCAACACCACCGGCGCACACGGCGCCAGCACGGTTGGTGCGAGCGAGACTTCGGGTGGCCGGTACCGGACTTTCCAGCCGCGCGTCATGGTGATGGTTCCGGCGCTCAGCCTGCTCGGCAAGAGCGACGAACCCGCGATCCTCGAAGGCTATGGCCCCATAGATATCGAGACCGCCCGGGAGCTCGCCGGTGAAGCACCCACCTGGACACGGTTGCTGACCGATCCGGAGAACGGGTCGATCATCGCGATGAGCAGCACGAAATACCGCCCGCCGGCTGATCTGGTGGCGGCGGTGCGGATGCGGGACGGGATCTGCCGGCACCCCGGCTGCAGTCGGCCCGCCCGGCAGTGCGAGATCGACCACTCGGTTGCGTGGCAACATGGTGGGGTGACGTCGTTGACGAACCTGGAATGTGTGTGCAAGAAAGACCACCGGGGCAAGCACTTCGAACTGGTTGACCCGAATGGGAACATCGTCGGAACCACGATGAAGGTCGAACACGTGCGGGACGAGTTCGGAAACCCGAACGGGGTCATCCGCTGGACGACCGCGACCGGGCATGCGTATCTGTCGGAACCGCAGGTTCGGGTGAGTGCGCCGAGGGTCTATTTCCCGAAGGGCGACGACATCCAGGCAGCGTGACGGTCACGCACTGACTGCCGCACCACCGGTTTCGACAGGCTCAACCAGCGGAGTGTTCGCCCACGCGGGTGAGGTTTCGACAGGCTCAACCAGCGAGTTTCCGTTGGTTGAGTAGCTCGCGAGGAACGAGCGCGCGTATCGAAACCCCCACGGGACGGGGTTTCTGCACGCCCAAACGGAGGTACCTAGAACGTCAGCAGCGCTGGCAGGTTCAGCAGCGGATCGATACCGACCGCGAGGAACACCAGCGTCAGGTACGTGATGCTCGAGTGGAACACCCGCATCGGCTTGATGACCTCGTGGCGAATCGCCCGGGCGTACAGGCGGTGGGATTCGTAAATGAACCAGGCGCCAGCACCGGCAGCAACAACTGCGTACACAACGCTCATGCCACCAACCGGGATCAGCAGGAGCGAGCACGCGACGGTTGCCCACGCGTACAGGATGACCTGAAGTCCGACAACGGCGCGTCCACGAACGACCGCGAGCATTGGAACTCCGGCCGAGTGGTAGTCCTCGCGGTACTTCATCGACAGCGGCCAGTAGTGCGGAGGGGTCCAGAGGAAGATCACGCCGAACAGCACAACGGGCGCCCAGGTGAGTGACCCGGTGACCGCAGCCCAGCCGATGACGACCGGGAAGCATCCGGCAATACCGCCCCAGATGATGTTCTGCTCGGTGCGGCGCTTGAGCCAGAGCGAGTAGATGAAGACGTAGACGAGAATGGCGGCAAGCGACAGAAGTGCCGCAAGCGGGGTGGTAAAGATCCACAACCAGGCAATGGATGCCACACCGATTACCCAGGCAAATACCAAGGCTTCCCGATCGCTCAGGTCGCCGGTGACGAGTGGGCGATTCTGGGTGCGCTTCATGATGCGGTCGATGTCGCGGTCGATGTAGCAGTTGAACGCACTGGCGGAACCCGCGCTCAGCGAACCACCGATGAGTGTGGCGAGAACGAGCCACAGGTCGGGTATGCCACCTTCGGCGAGAATCATCACCGGTGCGGTGGTCACGAGAAGGAGTTCGATGACTCGCGGCTTCGTCAGTGCGACGTATGCCTTTGCCTTGCGGACGAACCCGATGCGGGTTGTACTCACCGGGCGCTCTACGGCTACGTCCATGACTCCTCAATCGTGTGGGTGGTGCTCACCTCAATTGTAGGTGCTGCGAACTGTGGGTCTGCCGTACCGCGCGTCACACGCCACGCGAGGCTGTTCAGCTGTCTCTATACTTGTATGTGCTTGCCAACCGTCGGCACCCCCTCACCCATGCATCGTTTCCCGATCTTTGTGAGGCTGCCTGCGGCCGTGCCGAGGAAGTCCTTGGCAAGTGACATCTCACCGAGCAACGGGCGATCTGATTCGTTGTTAGTGCATGAAGAAGGGTCATCACCACCGTGGCATCTCTCCAATGGGAACCCATTGATAACAAGGCAGTAGACACCGCCCGTATCCTCGCGGCTGACGCCGTCGAAAAGGTCGGCAACGGGCATCCGGGAACGGCCATGAGCCTCGCCCCCGCCGCCTACCTGCTTTTCCAAAAGGTCATGCGTCGTGACCCGTCAGACCAGCACTGGCTTGGACGTGACCGCTTCGTGCTGTCCGTCGGCCACAGCTCGCTGACGCAGTACGTTCAGCTCTACCTCGGCGGCTACGGCCTCGAGCTCGACGACCTCAAGGCTCTTCGTACCTGGGGTTCGCTTACCCCCGGTCACCCGGAGTACGGCCACACCGATGGCGTGGAAATCACGACCGGTCCTCTCGGACAGGGTCTGGCATCCGCCGTCGGCTTCGCCTACGCAGCTCGCTTCGAGCGCGGTCTGTTCGACCCGGAGACCGAAGCGGGTAAGAGCCCCTTCGATCACAACGTCTACGTCATCGCCGGCGACGGCGACCTGCAGGAAGGCGTCACGAGCGAGGCATCATCGCTCGCCGGCCACCAGCAGCTCGGCAACCTCATCGCCATCTACGACAGCAACCAGATCTCGATCGAAGACGACACCAACATCGCCTTCACCGAAGATGTTCGCGCCCGCTACGAGGCCTACAACTGGCACGTTCAGGTAGTCGACTGGAAGAAGACCGGCGAGTACCACGAAGACGTCGCCGAGCTCAACGCCGCTATCGAAGCCGCACAGGGCGAGACCGACAAGCCGTCGCTCATCATCCTGCGCACCATCATCGGATGGCCGAGCCCGAAGAAGCAGAACACCGGAAAGATCCACGGATCCGCCCTCGGTGCAGAAGAGCTCGCCGGACTCAAGGAAGTTCTGGGCTTCGACCCCGAGCAGTCCTTCGAGGTTTCCGACGAGGTCATCACCCACACCCGCAAGGCCGTAGAGCGCGGAGCAGACGCTCGCGCCGAGTGGCAGGTGTCGTTCGACGCATGGGCGACCGCCAACCCGGACAAGAAGGAACTGCTCGACCGCCTTCTCACCGGTGAGCTTCCCGCAGGCGTCGAAGAGGCCCTTCCGGTCTTCGAGGCTGGCAAAGAGGTTTCAACCCGCGCCGCATCCGGCAAGGTACTCGACGCCCTCGGCGCCGTCATCCCCGAACTGTGGGGTGGCTCGGCTGACCTCGCAGAGTCGAACAACACCACGATCGCCGGAGCGAAGTCCTTCGTCCCCGAGCAGTGGTCGACCCATGAGTGGACCGGCGACAAGTACGGTCGCGTTCTGCACTTCGGTATCCGCGAGCACGCCATGGCTGCGATCCTCAACGGAATCGTCCTGCACGGCCCGACCCGCGCCTTCGGTGGAACCTTCTTGATCTTCAGCGACTACATGCGTCCGGCAGTCCGACTCGCCGCCCTCATGAAGGTGCCGTCGATCTTCGTCTGGACCCACGACTCCGTCGCACTCGGTGAAGACGGACCGACCCACCAGCCGATCGAGCAGCTCGCTACGCTCCGCGCCATTCCGGGTCTCGACGTCGTTCGCCCCGGTGACGCCAACGAGACCGCCTGGGCCTGGAAGACGATCCTCGAGCGTCGCAACGGACCTGCCGGAATCGCCCTGACCCGCCAGAACATCCCGGTGTTCGAGCGTGGAGCAGACGTCGCATCCGGCGAGACCTTCGCTTCGGCGAAGTACGTCGCAAAGGGTGCCTACGTTCTCGCAGAAGCCCCCAACGGAACCCCCGACGTGATCTTCATCGCGACCGGCTCCGAGCTTCAGATCGCCGTTGAGGCCCGCGAGGTTCTCAAGGGCGAGGGAATCAACGCCCGCGTCGTCTCCGTTCCGAGCCTCGAATGGTTCGAAGAACAGGATGCCGACTACCGCGAGTCCGTTCTTCCCGCGTCGGTCAAGGCTCGCGTCTCGATCGAAGCCGGACTGAGCCTGACCTGGGAGCGTTACGTCGGCGATGCCGGCCGCAGCGTCTCCATCGAGCACTTCGGTGCCTCGGCCGATTACAAGACCCTGTTCCGTGAGTTCGGGATCACCACCGAGGCTGCGGTCGCCGCAGCCAAGGATTCACTGGCCGCTCTGTAGCGAACTGGGGGTCAGCCCGTACCGGGCTGGCCCCCAGACCTGCATTGCCCCCGCAATAGATACACCGCCCCCACCGGGCACTTTCGATTTTCAGGAAAGAAGAAACCACGAATGACTACCTCCCCCACCGCTCAGCTTTCCGCCGCCGGCGTCAGCATCTGGCTCGACGACCTCTCGCGTGAGCGCATCAACTCGGGTGGTCTCGACCGCCTCATCGCCGAGCGCAACGTTGTCGGCGTCACCACCAACCCCACCATCTTCGCCAGCGCACTTGCCAAGGGCGAGGCATACGACGCACAGGTAGCAACCCTCGCCGCAGCAGGCACGAGCGTCACCGACGCCGTCTTCGAGATCACCACCGACGACGTAGCCGCAGCGAGCGACATCTTCCGCCCGATCTTCGACGCAACCGCCGGCTTCGACGGCCGCGTGTCGATCGAGGTCGAGCCCGGACTCGCGCACGACGCCGCCGGAACCATCGCACAGGCCAAGCAGCTCTGGGCAAAGGTCGACCGTCCCAACGCTCTCATCAAGATCCCCGCGACCATCGCCGGCCTCGAGGCCATCACCGAGACGATCGCCGCTGGCATCAGCGTCAACGTCACCCTGATCTTCAGCCTCGAGCGTTACCGCGCGGTCATCAACGCGTACCTCACCGGACTCGAGAAGGCCAAGGCCGCTGGCATCGACCTCTCGACCCTGCACTCGGTTGCATCCTTCTTCGTGTCGCGCGTCGACACTGAGATCGACAAGCAGCTCGACGCCATCGGAACCGACGAGGCCAAGGCCCTCAAGGGCAAGGCCGGCGTTGCGAACGCTCAGCTCGCCTACGAGGTCTACGAGCAGGAGTTCGCCTCTGAGCGTGCCGCTGGCCTGCTCGCTGCCGGAGCCAACAAGCAGCGTCCGCTGTGGGCCTCGACCGGAGTCAAGGACCCCGCCGTTCTCGACACCACCTATGTCGTCGAGCTTGTTGCCGCCGACGTCGTCAACACGATGCCGGAAAAGACGCTCGAAGCGACCTTCGACCACGGCGTCATCGCCGGCGACTCGATCACCGGATCGTACGCAGCAGCGAACGCTGTCCTCGACGCACTCGCCGCACAGGGCGTCTCCTACGACGACGTCACCGCACTGCTCGAGAAGGAGGGCGTTGAGAAGTTCATCGTCTCCTGGAACGAACTCCTCGACACCGTTACGGCAGCGCTCGAGGCTGCAAAATGAGTGCCCGCGTAGCGGTTTCCGGTGCTGCAGCTGAGGCTGTCGCCCGGGTTGTCCCCCAGTTGGTGAGCGACCTCGTCGCGAGCCGCATCACGAGCCTCGACGCGACGCTGTGGGGCCCCGATGCAGAAGAAGAGTCCGCGAAGCGCCTCGGATGGACGGAATCCGTTGCGGTCTCGTCCGCCCTGGTTCCCGACATCCTGGCCCTGCGCGAGCGCCTTCTCGGCTTCGGAGTCAACCACTTCGTCCTCGGCGGAATGGGCGGATCGTCGCTTGCTCCCGAGGTCATCACGGCGACCTCCGGCGTTGAGCTGACGGTACTCGACTCGACCGACCCCGGGCAGGTTCTTGCTGCTCTCGGCGACCGTCTCGAAACCACCGCCGTCATCATCTCGTCGAAGTCCGGCGGAACCGTCGAGACCGACAGCCAGAAGCGCGTCTACGAGAAGGCATTCACGGATGCCGGAATCGACCCGCTCGAGCGCATCGTCGTGGTAACCGACCCCGGTTCGCCGCTCGATGTTGCTGCGCGTGCCGACGGCTACCGCGTCTTCAACGCTGACCCGACGGTGGGCGGCCGGTACTCGGCACTCACCGCGTTCGGTCTCGTACCGTCTGGACTCGCCGGCGTCGACATCGAAGAGCTCCTCGACGAGGCTGAGGCCGCGTTGCTCGAACTCGCGGTCGACACCGACGACAACCCCGGCCTCGTGCTCGGCGCCGCAATCGCCGGAACGTCACCGCTCAAGGACAAGCTCGGAATCGTCGCCGATGGCACGCACATCGTGGGCTTCGGTGACTGGATCGAGCAGCTCATCGCTGAGTCGACCGGAAAGATCGGCAAGGGCCTCCTGCCCGTCGTTCTCGGCGTCGACTCCCCCGAGCTGGGCCAGAACATCGCCGACCTGCAGATCGTTCGCCTCGTCGGAGACTACGACGACACGCGAGAGGTCGCTGACGGCGAGATCGAGATCACCGGAACGCTCGGCGCCCAGCTGATCACGTGGGAATACGCCACCGCGGTCGCCGGTCGTCTGCTCGGCATCAACCCGTTCGACCAGCCCGACGTCGAGTCGGCAAAGGTCGCAACCCGTGGACTGCTCGACGCACGCCCGGAGCCCGTCGCCCCGGCGTTTGTCGACGACGGCATCGAGGTTCGTGGACCCGAGAGCGTGCTCTCCGGAGCAACCGACCTCGAAGGCGCTGTTTCGGCCCTGCTGTCGTTCCTCGAGGACGACGGCTACGTCGCGATCCAGGCCTACGTCAACCGCATCGAGTTCCCTGAGCTCGCCGCTACCCGCGACCTCGTCGCGTCCCGTGCAAAGCGCCCCGTCACCTTCGGGTGGGGACCACGCTTCCTGCACTCGACCGGCCAGTTCCACAAGGGTGGCCCCGCGGTCGGCGTGTTCCTGCAGATCACCACGGCCCACGAGAGCGACCTGTCGATCCCCGACCGTCCGTTCACCTTTGGCCAGCTCATCCAGGCACAGGCGGCGGGTGACGCGAGCGTGCTCGCCGAGCACGGCCGTCCGGTGCTGACGCTGACGCTCACCAATCCCGATCAGCAGCTCCCGGCGCTTCTCGCCGCCCTGAGCTAGAACGACTCACAGTACCTAGGAGCTGCATGTCCCCCGTGGATATTACGCCCGAGTTCAACCCGCTGCGGTTGCCCTCAGACCGACGACTCAACCGAATCGCCGGACCATCAAGCCTTGTGATCTTCGGTGTGACAGGAGACCTGTCGCGCAAGAAGCTCATGCCGGCCGTCTACGACCTGGCCAACCGTGGCCTGCTTCCGCCCGGGTTCGCCCTCGTCGGATTCGCTCGTCGCGACTGGGAAGACCAGGACTTCGAGAAGGTCGTCTACGACGCCGTCAAGCAGTACGCACGAACCCCGTTCGATGAGGATGTCTGGCGCCAGCTCGCGCAGGGAATCCGCTTCGTGCAGGGCGAGTTCGACGACGACGCCGCTTTCGAGCGTCTCAAGGACACCATCCACGAGCTCGACGAGCACCGTGGAACCATGGGCAACCACGCCTTCTACCTCTCGATCCCGCCGAAGGCGTTCCCGCTCGTCACCGAGCAGCTTCGCCGGTCCGGTCTCGCAGAGCAGAAGGAAGGACAGTGGCGCCGCGTCGTCATCGAAAAGCCCTTCGGTAGCGACCTCAAGACGGCTCGCGAGCTGAACGATGTTGTCGAGTCGGTCTTCCCGGCAGACAGCGTCTTCCGCATCGACCACTACCTCGGTAAAGAAACCGTGCAGAACATTCTTGCTCTGCGTTTCGCCAACGAGATGTACGAACCGATCTGGAACGCCAACTACGTCGACCACGTGCAGATCACCATGGCCGAGGACATCGGTGTTGGCGGTCGTGCGGGGTACTACGACGGAATCGGCGCCGCGCGCGACGTGATCCAGAACCACCTTCTCCAACTTCTTGCGCTGACCGCGATGGAAGAACCGATCTCGTTCAACGCCGCAGACCTGCGCGCCGAGAAGGAGAAGGTGCTTGCCGCCGTCAAGCTGCCGGAAGACCTCGGAAGTGCGACCGCTCGCGGCCAGTACTCCGGTGGATGGCAGGGTGGCGAGAAGGTCATCGGCTTCCTCGACGAAGACGGCATGAACCCCGAGTCGCTCACCGAGACCTTCGCGGCTATCCGCCTCGACATCGGAACGCGTCGCTGGGCAGGTGTGCCGTTCTACCTCCGCGCCGGAAAGCGCCTCGGTCGTCGGGTCACCGAGATCGCGGTTGTCTTCAAGCGCGCACCGCAGAACCTCTTTGCCGAGAGCCAGACCGGAACCCTTGGTCAGAACGCCCTCGTGATCCGCGTCCAGCCCGACGAGGGTGTGACGCTGCGCTTCGGTTCGAAGGTTCCCGGCGCCACCATGCAGGTCCGCGACGTGACCATGGACTTCGGGTACGGCCACGCGTTCACCGAGGCGAGCCCCGAAGCATACGAGCGACTCATCCTCGACGTCCTGCTCGGTGACCCGCCGCTGTTCCCCCGCCACGAGGAGGTCGAGCTCAGCTGGAAGATCCTTGACCCGATCGAAGAATACTGGGAGACCCAGGGACAGCCGGAGCAGTACCGCCCGGGCACCTGGGGACCCGACTCCGCTGACGAACTGATGGCCCGCGACGGCCGAACCTGGAGACGCCCATGATCGTCGACCTTCCTGACACCACCACGAGCAAGATCTCGAAGGCTCTCGTCAAGATCCGCGAAGAGGGCGGCGCTG
>Ga0247810_10002482_pt1 | contig 10187 bp, 9 predicted proteins | sample UWRJL119311C1_FD_179918 | JGI IMG/M metagenome (GOLD analysis project Ga0247810, IMG submission 179918) | Plant litter microbial communities from Arlington Agricultural Research Station in Wisconsin, United States - UWRJ-L119-311C-1 | ecosystem: Environmental > Terrestrial > Plant litter >...
AAAGATAGCCAGCCCGAGTACCAGCGACTGCAATATCAGCACGAAAGCCAAGGCAGACGCAGTTACTGGTGATGTATACAGATTGGAATATAACGTCTAGCCATGTCCACGGTCCCAGAATCCGATGCCGTTGAATAAGATAAGGGTAGTCTAAGTATCTCAAAGTATGCTGAAAGATATTTGGAGTGAGAAATACACGATGCTGGAGTAGTCTAAAAAGAATAGGCATCAGAAGAACCCCCCCTAAGCCAATAGCATAAATCAAAGTAATATCCATGAAGCCTTTGTGAAGGTTTATTGACGACAAGGCTGGCTTTATAATTATTGGGGACGTCAAATTAGCATTGTGCCAAAAGTGGCATCTCATACTGCAAAGATCGATTGCAAGTAGCATTGTACTTTATTCTATCTAACTTAGTCGATCTATTAATGCTTTCTGATAAACGAAGTGTTAAAATACCAATTTGCCAAGGAGAAATCCATGTTGAATGAATATTTGAGAGATAAAAGAAAGAGGTCAGAAATAACCGATAATTAAAATAATTCCACGCATCTAAGTATCTTAGCAGAGTATCATGCTGCTTTGAATTTCTGTTCGAACCAAACATCGAACGAAGCAAGAAAGCTCCCTATGTCCTGATCCGTGAGCTGATACGTGCTCGGGAAGCCTCGGAACATGCGCCATTGTGACTCATAGATATCCATCTGTTTCTTCCTTTCATCCATTGTCATCTCTTTTTTGCTAGTTTGCGTATCTGTTTGCGTGTCTGTTTGCGTATCTGTTTGAGTGTCTGTTTGAGTGTCTGTTTGCTTCCCCAAATTCACGTGCTTCGTTGCATCTGGATTTACATTTTCGGCCGACATTTCCCTGGATTCGGATCGTCCATTATCCGATATTGATTCTGTACTTCCTGCCCTTGGGATAGCAACAGAGAGAGGAACAGAGGATCCCCGAATTCCATGCTTCCTCCTGTATTTAATCTCAGCTTCTTGCGCTACTTTGAACAAGAAAGTTTTCACAATCTCCTTTTTCTTCCATATTGTATAACAATTTGTTCTGCTTTCCCAACTAAGGTCGCTTGGTCCTTCATCACCTGGGCAATGGACAGATTGCTTCCATTGAATTAGTAATTGTATATCTGGCTGCCTTGGTATCTTTTCTCCGCTTTTCTTTAGCTGTTCCTTTTCAACCGCTGATAATTGAGGTATCTCTAACACAAGATTTTCTGGCTTGTCCTGATAATCTGGTGGAACAGCAATTGCAATACCAAGCACTTTTCTTACGTCATCAGCACCCCATTTCACTTTGGGAAATCTGTAGTCTTTTGCCTTGCCTGCACGCCTCCTATTCATGAGGTTAGGTAAATCTTCGGGAGGGGCGAGATCCGTCCTGATTCTGTAAATCATTGCATCTGGGTATGTCCTATGGCAAATAATGACCGAATTATTGATACCGCCTTTGCATGCAACCATTCTCTGATCTGGTGGAAGATTGTATGCTTGATATAGCAAATTTCCCTGTGAGTTGTCGTTTGGGCCTCGCCCCAAGGTGAGCTTCTCAAAAAAATGCTCCAGATCACTTTGGGTCTCCGAAGTACTGCGGCCTGCTTCATGGTTGTCGGGCTTCTCCGTTGACGGTAGAGGACTGTCAGAGTTATCAGGCTTCTCAGTTGACGGTAAGGGATCATCAGGATTGCCGCCGACTCCAATGCTCGTCTCGGAGTCTGGATTATTATCGAACATCGCCACTTCGTCATCTACCGCCTGATCGAACTGCTTTACCTGTGCATTTGCATCTTCCAATTCTTTTTCTTGATCGAGAATTGCTTGCTCATTCATAGCAATACGCTCATTCAACGCGACAGCATTCTCACCGGAAGCAGTCTCTAGCTCCTTCTTCAGACTGTCCCTCAGTCCTTTATACTGTTCAAGATTCTGCCGAGCTGCTTCCACTCTTTGTAGCCCGTCATCCCTTCTAATCGTTGCCTCGCTCTCTTTCTCATTTCGCTTTAATTTTTTCCCCATTTCAGGTAAGTGGTATGAGGAAGAGAAATTTGACCATGGAAGCAGTCTCAATAGAGCAAATCTCGGAATTTATAAGTACGAAATGGCAATTTTGGCTTTGGACAAGCTAATTTTGGCTTTTGGTTCAAAGCCATTTTCGGTTCTTATAAGAACGAATATGTCGAACTAGATTTGACTGCCAATGGTTTCTCTCCTAAAGCCATGATATTGAGTCGTGCTCTACTAACTACCATTCTATTACTGATCTATGGCTCTTCCCAGTGTGCCACGGAAGCAACAGTCGGGATCCAGTTCAGCCAAGCATCTGGTATAGGAGAAGATTTAGAAAGTTGCAGTTGTGCAGAAACTTTGCCTTCAAACACAGTCACTTCGCATTTGCACAGCACATCGTTGGCCCAAATTTTAGACAAAATGCAAACCACCTCCTTCTCAACAACGAGCAGACCTTCTAATACACCACCGCTTTTCGGAGCAGTTAGAACACAAATGTTCAGCATGACAGCATCACCACAATTTCCGCTCCCAACAGCTACTGGAATATCAGCATCTAGACCTATAACTTCTCAAGCTTATTTTACCACAAGCGCTGGTTCCCGGGTTGACTACGCGTGGTGTCATGTTTTTCTTTGGGCAGTAGCAATAGAGCTGATTTCACAAATTTAATTGAATCTAGCGGCAAGATTTTAGATAGATAGTAGCTCATCAATAGTTATTGATTCAAACAAGAAATCTCCTCCTGGCTCCATTATTACATCTCGCGATATCGAGGTCTGGCGCTCTTGTGGCGACGGAGCATTAGACCGATGAAAACTTGATCTTTCTGAGACTGTCAAATCGCTTGGAACCGCATCTTCGCCGCATATTGTTATAATAGCTCTTAACCCGAGTCTTATGCACTCAAGCAACATTTCCACTATGTGAGACTTATTTGTTTTGAGCGCTGATAATCAAAAAAAATTGTCTACATCGATAGTACACATCATCTTATTCTGTTACTGTTTCCGTCTAGTCTTAGCTCCAGCCAAATTTGGAGCCAGTTTGGTTCTAGTCCTCACTATTATCCTGAGAGAAATCGCCTTCCTATCATATCTTCCACCACTGAACAAGGGCAATACTTTAGAATTCTGGTGACGATGCAGTCAACTCAATAAAAATTTAACTCTAGATAGAAGTGAATAACTTTACTAAAACCTTTAAACACAGCTCTTTGTTGTCAGATATTTGAGACGGAAGAAATATGACAGGATTTGAAGATGCCATCTTTAACCAGCATATATCTTCAATATCATTCCATGTTGGGTTTTTCCCATTCTTCCCTGCAATACACCCAAGCCCAAGCTGTCTGTATTTGTACGTAGAGGAAGTGTCAAGTTCCAAGTAACATGTCCCTACTTTATTTTCGTTATTATAGAAGAGTTGTTGGATTGTTGGTAGAAAATATGTCCCTTCGTGATAATGAGTGGGATAATATAATGTAAGGCATGATTGGGACAAGGTAATACTGCCATTAGCGTTGATTTTATATGGCTGTAGTGACTTCAGAAATTCTGAATATAGAAGGTTCCATTCCTTAGATCCTTTAGTAGTGCATAGCACCAAAGCAGATGCGAGTGTTGAGTCCGGTTTATTGAAAAGTGTTTTCAAACCTGGTCCAATTAATACAAGATCGAGCTTGAGCTCCTCGGTAATTATGCGCATCCATTTATTATTCCGAAATAAAAGACGCCATATATCTGTATGCTTTTGACGTGAAGGATCTAGTGAAGAAATTTGAAGCTTGAATAATTTTGAAGAAGTTAAAGCTGACCATGGTGGGAGTTGTTTGGAGATTTTATCCCAGATTTCCTGTGAAAGACTCATCGTATCCTCAAATGTATCGTGGTATGTTGACTTCAAAGGCTGGAAGCTACTTGAATATTTATGGAGTTCAGCGTTCTGTAACAAATACCATAAACATAGTTCCATATTTGTAGATCCGGAAATGATCAAAGAGCGCAACATTTTGCTGAAAGCCTGTTTAGGCTGCTACAATAATTATAATTGCTTACCGTTGCTAACGAAGCCAATAATTACGGGTGCTTGGAGCTGATAATGGAAGGAAAATTTCAGATGTTAAAGGTAGCAAGTGATATTTATCACCCGTTATTCTGTAATAACTTGCTGAAGAATTTACGAATTATCAATGCATTGGAGGTACGTAAGTTTCTGGATTTTGGGTAGCGTGAGCTGTCACCTTTTTGTTGGTCGCCCAGCCCCCTTCCGCTGGCATCAGGATATTTCTCTCCTCATTATGCCACTGAATGGAGATCCGAACGCAATACCAGCAATAAACCAACAGCCATTTCCGTGCAAGGGCCATCATATTGATATCAATGGACCTGGGGGACAGCCAGCTGCTATATGGAATGCGGGGGAAACGGTGACATTTTCGTAGGTCATAAAAACCCCCTCGAACTTATGGTGGCTAACAATCCAAAAGCCTCTTTGACAGCACTAATACCACAGGTACAACTATGCACAATCCAGGAGCTTCTCACTCAGGGGGTTCCTGCCAAGTCGCATTTTCTTATGATAAAGGTGAAACATGGGTCGTTGTTCACACCTGGGAAGGGAATTGTCCCAGAGTAGAAAATCCTGGCACCATCACAAATGTTTACGATGTGAACCAGGACTACACGTTTTTGATTCCCGAAAGCTTTCCAACTGGAAACAGGGTTATATTTGCTTGGTATGTAGTCTGGTTCCCTAGCGTCTTCGCCCGTGTTTACGGAGACAGGGTATGGATAAATGCTTCTGGGAACAGGGAGTACTATATGTCTTGTAGCTCAGTTGACATTATCGGGACCGGATGTGAAACTCAAACCACGCCACCTGGTCCACCTTTGTTTATCGCCAACCTCGACCCTCTAAGAGGTGAATGTTATACAAAAGAACAGACATCTTTGATATACCCCAAGAAATATGTTGAGAACACTCCTATTGAGCGGGCACCTGTTGGTTTGCAATTGCAAGAGTTTGCAGCAAGAAACCCAGATAGCTGCGGTTCGGACAATCAACTTTTCAGGAAGCTTGTGGGAGGAATCGCTGGAGAATTCACGTAACCGACCTCTTTATAAATCGGTAGGACGAACACGAGATCTAGTATGCTCAGCCAACTAAGTGTACATGTAGATGTAAAGTCTTCGAATTTGTATAGGCAATTCCTAATTTTAATATTGCCTATATTCTATAGCCAATTATAAATACGTTGAGACCTTCCTAAAAATCTTTTTGGTGATCTTGTCTCAAGCTTGATTTACTAATGGCTATTACGATATCGATGTAATTATGAAAAATCAAAAGCTGTAATTCTGTAAACCTTGCTTGGGTAATTAATCACTTTGCATATAGCCGAATAGAAATCAGTCTGTAACCCCCGTATTTTGACCAGCTGTCGTACGAATTATTCCAAACAAACAGCGGTGGGACTGATCTGATCTTGCAACTATTCTTATGACGCTTCCAGTCTATTGCTCGCACTCTTCTAGATTTGAGTTCTGAGTGACACTTCTAAATGCCTTAAGCTTAGTTTTTATTTGAAATAAGCAACTCAATTATTTGTACTTCATATCTTGAAACTTAGGCAACATATTCTTCCTAGATCAAAGATTAGCTAATGCTTGTGATAAAGCAGGGGGAACGCTAACGCAACTTCGTTGGCGGCACAATCCATTGCCTTGCTACAAGAGTAATGTTTTCCTATTGCAAATGGGCTACTGATAAAGAATTGGCTGATAGACAACGCCATAAGATTTCTAAATAGTATAGTCTTATGTAGGCAGAGTTCAAACTCCTTATTTTATTTATTTTATTGGCACGGCTTGTTTCTCGTTACGCATGGATAGACGTTAGTAAAAATGTCAAGTGAAAAATGAAGTTGAAAATTACCCCATTTAGATTTGAGGCTCTAGTGCTTAGTTCTTGGCCACTAATAGGGACCCGTGCCACTCCTCGCATATCTACGGTACACAGCCACACGCCATAACATCATCTAAATGGCTTACTTCGGTACATAGCGACAAAACCAGAGAGTTGCTACTTTTACAACCATGGGATGCCCAGTCATCTTTTGAATGCGTGTATGCTTGAATGCAAGTTGAATTACCATTGGGGTTACCTCCAGGACAGACTACAGTAGCGCACTCATTGCTTGTACCTTCGAGAATCAGGCCGTCTTCCTGGAACGGCCAGGGTAGTAATCCGTCCCATCCATTGTCTTTATCATATGCATACCCATTTACATTCGAAATATCATACCAGAGTCCAGGTGCCTTTAGTGGATGATACGTATACTCAAATTGCGTAATTGTGCTTTGAAAAAACGCCTCTTCTCTGTCAGGGGCCATGGCAATAGTCTGGTTAGGTGATAACATGATGCTGATTCCCCCGTATTTATCCTCCAAGTGATAATCATCACCAGAGTATCTCGATCTGAACTGCTCACGGTAGATTTCACCTGGGGCAAGAGTTCCAAATGAGCCAGTGTCTCCCATTGATACATAAAATATCGGAACTTCACACATGTTTACTACGATAGCTTCCCCATTATGCATGTGCTGACCGAGCGAGATTGCGCAAAGAGAAACAAAAAGACTGATTAGCTGCAAGGTGAACATTTGGTAAACGTGAGACCAGGAAGAGAGAAATGATGCACCATAGTATTGTATTCTACTTGTGCTCCCAAAGTGGCTTAGATTCTTGTCCATAATTAGATACAAAGTTCAAAAATGATCTGGAGATTTCTAGTTAACCTTTTTAATATTGTGGGCATGCTGAGGCTTGTGTAGCTTGGCAAAATGCAGAATTGGCGATGACCTCTCTTTCTTGCTCCTTTCCAATTGCGCCAAAGTCAGCCGCCCTCTGTGTCAGCCATGGCATGGCACCCATGGCACTACACGTAGTGTGTCGCGCAGAGGTCAGGTGGCCAGTTTCTTAGAGTTTGCCAAAACATAACCATCAGTAAGTTGCAAGGTAACTAAGGTCTACGTTCGAAGCGCGTGAGGATCGCGAGTTCTTATTGATAGTGGTATAGAGTGCTACTATGCTCTTACCAATTGCGCATTGGCTTTTCATGCCGTTTTTCCAGAGGATATTCCGCAGGTATAGGCAGCGATAAGATTGTACTCTCTGGTATAGTAGCGAGGTCTCGAGGCTAGAGAATGCGGGTTAATCTTCCAATAGCTGTGATACCAAGGTTTAGGGAAAGGGGATTGCTACTCTTCCGTACCTGATTGCATTTAAGAGCATTGGTCATATTGGGAATGAGCAAAGCCAACAGCCCGAAGCAGCCCTACGAGGTATATTAGACCAGCGAAAACTATCATAATATGGAGGAGCTGGTGGCTGTGTCCATAGATATCAAACCGGACAGGGTACCATCTTTCCGGAAATCTGATCGTATAGATAATAGCTGCTATGAGATCTATTCCAGCTGTGAGGATAATATACACGAGACCTATCCGCTGATTCTGAATCTTCCATCCATGTATAAGAATCCCATGGACTGTAGGTATAGTTACTGAAACGCCAAGGGCAGTGTAGATAACAGCTCGGTATGGCCGTAATTCTGAGCTTTGGAATCTTTGACTACACGTTGAAAGTATACAAAGTATACAACTAAGGGCAATGGAAGACAACACGATCCAGTAAACTTTCTGTAAATATGGATCACAGTAGAGACCATAGTAAATTGAAGGCATTGCAGCACCCCACATAAGAAAAACAATTCCTGCATAATCTAGGTGAACTCCGCGTATAGCGACAGTCTCACTATGGTTCGCGATCGTATGGAAAAGGGCAGATAGGAAGAAGCATGTAATAATACCGAAAAAAAACGCCACAAATACAATATAATCCCCGTGTCGGATAGTGGTATAGCGTTGACCGATTCTCCATAATACATGAAAAAACAGGCCGAGAAAAAGAATCCCACCAAGAAGGTGAGAATAGACATTTACAGTCTCGTTATGTATATGTTTCAGACTTTCCAGAGATTTCCAAATTGACCCAGAAAGAGTTCGATAACCAGATATAATGTACTCATTATCTTGGCGCCATGTTTCTAAATCTTTCCATTCTTGAAGTTGATAACGATAATAACCCTCAGATGTTGCGTTGACTTGTACCGCAGCAGTCGGTTTATGGGTGTCTAAGCCTGGGCTTGTCATTAATATTGACGGCAAAATTTCAAACAAAGAATTTTAATTTCTAACAATGGATGGATGTGACCTCTGAACTGATATTCCAGCGAGTTGTTGTTACAAAGCGCAAGAGAATAATTAATAATTAAAGTAGCCATCCAAGTTTTGTGGCAGTACTGGGAGGTACAATTGTGCAAGGATACATTAGCTACAGGTCAGGTATTGGAGTCGCTTTGAAGTAAACTAGAGGGCTAACGATGCATGTTTTGGCCTTTCACTATGAAAGGCGAATTGCGTGTCCATTCACAGATGTTGTAAGTTAAACCATCGTATTATTTGAAATACTTCGACTAAGAGATTGAAATGCAAAGACGATAGCCTGCTGTATAAAGATAGCCCCATGCCGCTGCTCCCGTAAAACGTGTGTAAAGGTTTCTTGTTTTGGTAAAGTCTAGGGAAGGAAGCTCTCCGTACGGGAGAGGTCTAAGTATGCTAGCTAATGAGGGTGTGTGCCTCAGGCCACAACATACATCCTCTTTTGCTGTGTTACTGCTGTCTCTTGCTATTCATATTTTCTCGAATGGCAGAAAATTCAAATGGACATTTCAGATGAAAATGGGAATATCGTGTATCGGTGTGCATATTGTCGTCAACCAGGGGCTTGCCCTTGAGCACTGCCAAGTCCATTATGGGCCAACGCTGGCTAGTTAAGATACATTCTTTTTATCAGATACAGTACTATGGTATAGAAAGATTTCTTTTTCTAGTCCAGATTTATAAGAATATAGGATATTAGACAAGGGTTATAGGCAATATTGGAGCTATCTAGAATTTCTGTTGTTTATCCGCTTTACGGGAGGTCTTTTCTTTCCTCTACTCCTAGTGTTCTTACAAGCAACGAGCTTGAGTTAAGAACCGCTCTTTTATAGATAGATGTATTATCTTCGAGAGCGAGTCGAGCAACCCCCGAAGAAAAGAACAAAATGATACTCGTAAAGCACATTGTACATCCTAGGAACTCTCCTAAATCGTTTTTCGCAACAGAGATAGAAATTCTTCTCGCTTCCTTCAAAAGGCGAGCATTATAAATCTCGAATCTGAAGATGGTTGTATGACTAGCACGCTCAAATCTGTATACTGTAAAATATTGTGCAGAAAGCATATCAAGACATCCGAAGCGGGTATGTGAGTCTAAAGTAAACTTAGCGGCTAGTTCATGGTCGCGGTAGAAGCGACAACGATCAGTGGCAAAATAGGTGTCAGGGTTATGACTCAATCCGAGATCTGCGGTAGTAGTCCAGGAAAAGACTTCTGTATCACTGATCAAAACCGATCTGAAATGCGTAATCGATGTCTGTAGATTTTGGGTGTCTTTTATTTGCCAATATTCCACAGAATAGTTTCGATCTGTCAACCCTACAATAGTCCATCCTCGAATATAGAGTTGGGAGATAGTGTGAGGAGTTTCTACAACTCCTTTCAAGACAAAATCTCTGCTGAACAACAGGATTTTTGAAGACTTGGGTGATCGATAATATTTTGTAACGCAGATAAACTCTTTATTGATTGCAATTTTTCCGATGTCTAAGCAAATAGATAAAAAGTCACCATGTGGGTAGATGCGGGTGATTTCTAGTGCTGATGCTGATGGAGATAGTTCGAAACAACGAAGGGGTTCACCATGTCCCCCATTAATAATTAGTCCGGAGTGAAAAGCTGTGCGATGGATTCCAATCTCTTCTGGATCTGTTGGCCACCCAATTTTATTAAGCTCGGTAGCTTGGATAATTGTCTTTCGGGCATTTACTACATCGAAAATCACAAGGTTTGTGCTAAAGTCTTCGAAACCACTCCCTAGTAATATATATAATCTATAAAGTCAGTGTTTCTAAAGCGTAGAAGTTTTATGTTTACCCACCCATCTGTAATAAAGTCTGGAGCAGCCCAATTATTGGCATGCCACCCTGGGATGGAATTGACGTT
>Ga0247810_10002483_pt1 | contig 10182 bp, 11 predicted proteins | sample UWRJL119311C1_FD_179918 | JGI IMG/M metagenome (GOLD analysis project Ga0247810, IMG submission 179918) | Plant litter microbial communities from Arlington Agricultural Research Station in Wisconsin, United States - UWRJ-L119-311C-1 | ecosystem: Environmental > Terrestrial > Plant litter >...
AATGGAGCTTATGTTTCTGGTGCGGCAACTAGCTTTACTGCAAATGGTGCGTGGCAGAGAGTTTCTGTGTTGAAAAATATTGTTTCAGCATCGAGTAAAGTAGCTGTTAATATTAGAACAAATTCCGTGTCGGCAGTTACGTATTATGTAGATGATGTTATGGTTACGCAATCTTCACAAGTATACAATTATGCTGACGGAACCTTTACTGACTGGGATTGGAATGGTCAAGCACACAATGCATCGTCTTCAGGGCCACCAATATAACTTCAGGCTGCATCCATTGCAGGAAGTGACACTGTAGCGATCTTAATGTCACTGCTAATTTGCTTCATGCTTTTCCGGTTTTCTCGCGGTGAAGACAACCAGGCCAGCAACATGGTCGACGTTTACCCTCGATAAGCTCATCGTGCGTCCGTTTGATACGACGATTACGGGTATCAATCAACTTCGCATTTTCTACCCAGCATATCCATTCATTACGGGCCAGTAAAGTAATGTTACTCCATGCAGCGACCGATTCATCAGAAGCAAGCAGTGCTTTCTGTAGATCAGCTGGCATCTTGTGGGCTACACCGTCTGCAACAAGCAATGTTTTTGTCATAGCTACACTGTACAATCATTATTTATAAATAGGCAAGTGTATAGTAAAGAGAATGACCACAAATATATCCATCAATATCTCAGCATTAATCGAAAAGTTTGGTATTATTTCTGATCAAGTGGAGCGAAATGAACTTGTCGCGTTACTTGAAGAATTCATGCGGGTGGTAAAAGATAGCGACGGTTCAATTGTAGAATTCGGCTGCTATATAGGTACGACAAGTCTGTATATTCGACGTATTCTTGACATGCTTAATCAACATAATGAATTTCATGTATATGATTCGTTCGAAGGATTACCAGATAAACGAAATGAGGATATTTCACCTCTTGGCACGCAGTTTGTTGCGGGGGAATTGCAGGTGACAAAAAAGCAATTTATACGTGAGTTTCATAGAGCAGGACTGAAGCTCCCTGTAATTCATAAAGGCTGGTTCGGTAATCTTTCTACAGAGCATGTGCCGGATAATATTTCATTTGCATTTTTAGATGGTGACTATTATGAATCAGTCATAACGCCCCTAAAGCTAATCAAATCAAAATTAACAAAAAATGCAGTCATTGTCGTCGATGACTATGGTAACCAAGCACTTCCTGGAGCTGCAAAGGCTGTGGATGAATGGTCTAAATCTAATGGGTATCAAATCCGAGTAATACATTCACTGGCAATTATTCGTACGTAAGGACTAATGTTAAGATAAAAGCATGAATAAATTACTTTCTTACGTAAAAATTGGATTCGGATTACTTGCGATCAGCGCAATCGTTAATGAGATTACGGTATTAGTTAGTCGTGGTCAATTCGATCTAGCAAATTTCTTTAGTTTCTTTACCATTGAAAGTAATCTATTTGCGGCAATTATTCTTCTGTATAGCGGTAATTATGTACTGACAAAGCATGCTCCATCCTCACGACTTAACTGGCTTCGGGGCGCTTCAACGCTGTATATGGCAATCACTGGTATCATATTTTCACTTCTACTTGCTGGTCTTGAGAATGTTCAACTTACAGCCGTACCGTGGGATAATACGGTACTACATTATATTATGCCAATTGCTGTTGTCGGACTATGGTTTATCGATCCACCAAAGCAAACATTTAGTTACACTAAGTCGCTTATATGGATTCTTTTCCCACTTGGCTATGGTGTATACACCTGGATTCGAGGAGCGATTACTGGGTGGTATCCATATCCATTTATGAATCCTGATATTAGTGGTATCGGTGGTCTAATAGTAGTTTCGATCAGTATAGCTATCGGTAGTGCGTTGCTCGGATTGATACTTGTATGGCGAGCCAATCAAGTGGCAAAATCAGTTTGATGCTTCTTTTTGAGTACTAAGTAAGTATTATCGGTTCGCGCTTTTTCATAGTACGTTTTAAAGATAGCTGCCGACTGTGCTTTTTCTGAGGACTTCCAGTCAGTCGCTTGTTTGCGAACAGCTCCGCTATCGTTATACTTTGTACCACTCGTATGATTTGCATATCGCCTCGCTCGTGTAAATCCCATTTGAAGAAATTTGCGTGCCATATCCATACCTACAAAGTCATCTAGTTTTCCATACTTTTCAAATAGTGCGTAGATAGTATCAGCACTTTTTTGGGCATCATCTGTAGTTTTAAATTTCCAATGGGGTAAGATTTCAGACTTATACGGCTCAGCAATAAGTACACCTTGTTCACCTCTACCGATCTTGTATTTCTCGGGATGCAATCGAAAATCAATGTCTCGGTAGTTATCTGCGTAAGACGTATCACTCATATAGCTAGTATAATTGAATACATGAATTATATTACCAGGCGAAAAGTTGGTAAAGGTTACCATTACTTTTATCGTGATGAGCGGATTACTGACAAAGTAGAAATCGAGCGAATAAATTATTTAGCAATTCCACCAGCATGGAAGCAAGTTGAGATTGCAAAATCTACACGCGCAAAAGTACAAGCCCGAGGGTATGATGCTGCGGGAAGGCGACAATCGATTTATCATCCGACATTTCGAATCAAGCAGGAGAAGCTAAAATTTGATCGTATTTTGCGATTCGCCGACGCACTCCCCGCATTGCGACGTCAGCTTAAAAAGGATTTAGCGAAAAAACGATTGAGTAAAGAAAAAGTTCTCGCTACGATTATTACGCTTATCGATGAAGCATATTTCAGAGTTGGTAGTGATGTGTATGCCCGAGAACACAAGACGTATGGCATCACTACACTTCGTTCAAAGCATACGGATGTCACAACAACGACTGTTACGTTTGATTTTGTTGGAAAGAGTGGCAAAGAGCATGTGAAGAAAATCAAAGACCCACAAATAGCTCGGATTATTAAACAACTTGATGATTTGCCTGGATACGAAATTTTTCGTTATGTGGACTCTGATGATACGGTTCATGACCTTCATGCGGCAGATGTTAATGCATATATAAAGCAGCATATGGGTGATGAGTTTACGGCGAAGGACTTTCGAACATGGGGTGGAACGCTTCTCGCAACAAGTGCGGTACTTGAAGAAGAACTCGCTGAGGATGCAGGAAAAACAGCTAAGCAGAAAGCTATCTCAAAAGTAGTAAAGCGTGTTGCCAAACGTCTTGGTAATACTCCAGCAATCGCGCGCGCGAGCTACATTGATCCTCGAGTATTTGTTGCATTTGAAGATGGAGTGTCACTTTCAAAAGTGCGTAAGGCGATGAACACAATGCAGCCAAAGCGCTACATGAGTGTCGACGAGCAATGCGTGCTACGCTTGCTTCAAACAAATAACTAACTTTTTCTTATCTCGCCAATGTATAATGAACGATGATGAAAAAGTTTAACTTTGAGATTGAACATTCACTCGGTGAGACACATCTTGCTCGTGCAGGAGTGATTCATACTGCGCATGGTGATATTAAGACGCCAGCGTTTATTCCTGTCGGCACCCAGGCAACAATAAAAGCCGTAACGGTTGAGCAAATACGCGAGTCTGGTGCTCAGGCGGTACTTGCAAATGCCTATCATCTGTATTTACGGCCAGGATCTGCCCTAGTAGAGAAGGGTGGTGGTCTCTCGAAATTTATGAATTGGAACGGGCCGACATTTACTGATTCGGGTGGATTTCAGGTGCTTTCCATGGGTAGCGGATATAAAAAAGTGATCTCAATGGACGCCGAGGCCTCAGAGAATACGCCGAAGTCTAAGCGCTATGCGTTTGTTGATGACGATGGAGTGAATTTCAAATCACATCTTGATGGCTCAATGCATCGGTTTACTCCTGAAGTGTCGATGAAGATTCAGCATCAGCTTGGTGCGGATATTTCATTTGCTTTTGATGAACTGACATCGTTAGCTGACCCGCATGACTATCAGATTGAAGCACTTGGTCGTACGCATCGATGGGCTGATCGCTCAGTTACGGAATTTCGTCGACTGCAACAACTCAATCCAGCACGTGAGTACCAAGCATTATTTGGTGTATTGCAGGGAGCAAATTACGAAGAGCTGCGTCGGGAAACATCTAAGCGTCTCGGATCAATGGACTTTGATGGGTTTGGTATTGGCGGGGCAATTGAAAAATCACAGCTTGGTGAAATTGTGCGCTGGTGTACGGAAGAACTACCAGCAGATAAACCAAAACACCTGCTTGGAATAAGTGAGCCTGATGATATGTTTGAAGCAGTCGCAAACGGTGTTGATACATTTGATTGCGTATCGCCGACGCGAGTAGGACGTAATGGTGCCGCATATACCCTCAATGGTCGCTTCAATGTAAAAGCAGCTAGATATAAAGAAGACTTCTCGCAACTTGATCCAGACTGCGACTGCTACACATGCACGAACTACACGAGAGCATACATTAATCATTTGCTTCGTGCGAAAGAAGTGCTTGGCTATACATTAATGTCGATTCATAACGAAGCGTTTATCATTCGGCTTGTCGCTGATATGCGAGCGAGTATCATTGATGGAACATTTGAAGAGCTGCGAAAATCATGGTTAGAGCGTTATTACGCTCTTAAGAATTCGTAGATATTGCAAGATGCGTGTATCATCATAGAAGATGATCAGCAACCTAAAGACAAATAAAGCCTCCGGCAAGATTGAAACCGTCGATACACTTTCGAATGGTATTTGGGTTCGCAGTGAACGACCGACTGATGACGATAAATCCATATTAATTGGACTCGGTGTTGATGAAGATATTTTGCACGATGCACTTGACCCTCATGAAGTCCCTCGCGTCCAAATCGAAGACGGATGGACGTATTTTATTACTCGACTTCCAGATACCGATGATGATTTTAATGATTTTACGACGCCAATTCTTTTTGCATTTTCTAATGATCTGACGGTGACGGTAAGTCGGGATAGTCTCGGAAGGTTATGGCAGCCATTTATTGATAAGATCACCGTACCAACTACTGAGCAGACTGACTTCTTTGTTGCAATGGTCGAGGAAATATCACGAAATTACCAGCGTCGAGTTGCAACGATAAATCGTCAAATGCGCGCAACGACGAGCGACGTCGTATCACTTGGTAGTAAAGACATTAAGACGCTGAGTGAATACGAACGAAAACTAAACGATTATCTCGATGCGCTGATTCCAACAAATACCGCACTTGAGAAGCTTCTTAGTGGTAAAGTGCTTCGGTTAGTTGAAGAAGATCAAGATTCTGTTGAAGACCTTTCAGTTGATTTTGAGCAGCTCATCGCACGCTGTAAGTCATTACTTCGTACCATTACGAACGTACGCGATAGTTACCGAGCAGTGATGGATACTCGTTTGAACGAAACGATTCGTTTACTTACGGTGATTACGCTTGCTCTTACCATCCCAACAATGCTGGCTGGATTATTCGGTATGAATGTTCCTCTGCCATTTGAGGGAGAGCAAACGTTTTGGGTCATCATTGGTATTAGCGTTGTCATGGCGATAACTCTCGGGGCATACTTTCTTAAGAAGCGCTAAAACATACTTGACATACATTTCATACTTTTGATACTATATGTATATGAAGCACTCAATGCATGGGAAGAAATTATTTGGAACTGCGACGATTGGTACAAAAGGCCAGATCGTTATTCCTGCAAACGCGCGTGAAGAGCTGAATCTCCAGCCTGGCGACAAACTTTACATCGCTGGATCAACCGAGAAAAAGGTCTTGTTTTGTCTTAAAGAAGAACAACTCGAAAGTCTCATCGCGAAGCTCACAGAAGATGCTGAGAGTGCCCAAAATCTTATAACAGAACTAAAAAAAGAAGGGTAGCACGCAATGCACCATCATTTAAGCCTTCGGGGCAAATTAATAATCATGTTTTCAGTTATGGCCAGCCTCTTTTTGGTTGCGCTAGACCAGACAATCATCTCTACTGCACTGGGCAAGATTGTCGAAGACTTTAACGCCTTCGATAGTCTTACCTGGATTGTCACTGCGTATCTACTGACAACTACTGTCACAACGCCTATCGCCGGTAAGATGTCAGATCTTTTCGGTCGTCGAACCATTCTTTTGATCGGTGTTGCAATATTTGCCCTTGGCTCACTCTTTAGCGGACTCGCTGGGTCAATTGATCAGCTCATTTGGGCACGTGCTTTCCAAGGAATTGGTGGTGGTATTATCACAGCCAATGCCTTTACGATTATCGGGGACTTGTTTTCGCCTCGTGAGCGTGGAAAGTGGCAAGGCTTGTTTGGTGCCGTCTTTGGTATCGCTTCTGTCATAGGGCCACTACTTGGTGGCTTCCTCACAGACGGTCATGGTATTTTCGGTGTGACGACTGACTGGCGCTGGACATTCTTTATTAACGTCCCAATTGCAATCGTAGCGTTTACACTCATAGCGATCTTTACTCCGTCACTACGTCATGAAAAGAAACCAAAAATTGACTATGCTGGTGCGGGACTTCTTGCAATAGCACTGGCAACACTTGTACTCGCCGTCGATAATACAGAGTCAACCTTTGCAGGACTCATGGACTGGGCGAATATCTCGGTGACGACGCTACGTATTATTATGGGTGGAATCGTGGTCCTCGCAGTCGCTGCCTTAGTCGCAGTTGAGCGTCGAGCATCACAGCCAACACTGCCGATAACTTATTTCAAGAATGCAAACTTCCTTAAAATCATTGGTATAGCGATACTATTTGGCATCGGTTTCATGGGATCAATTCTGTACCTTACGCAGTTCAATCAGCAAGTATTTGGCGCTACGCCAACGCAAAGTGGACTTATGTTACTTCCGATGATGGCTGGTCTTATGATTGCGAGTATTGGTTCAGGCCAAGTCATCTCTCGTAGTGGTAAATACAAAATATTCATGCAGGTCGGTATCGTACTTGCCGCTGTCATGATTGGACTCCTTACGACACTTTCACCCGAGACACCGTATTGGCACGAAGCAGTCATCATGTTCGTACTCGGTGCTGGACTTGGACTTGTCATGCCAGTGCTTAATATCGCAGTACAAGGTGAGTTCACACAAAAGGACCTTGGTGTTGCAACGAGCTCAGTACAGCTATTTCGTGGCCTCGGCTCAACAGTAGGGATCGCTATATTCGGTGCACTATTGACGTCTGGACTTGCTACAAACCTCTCTAATGTAAGCAATGACGCCTACATAAAGTCGCTTGAAAGCTCACCAGCAGCAAAACAAATTGGTGATCTCAATGAGACGAACACCCTTGTGACGCTTAATACTCCAGATGTAAAGCAAAAAATTACTGATGCAAGTGGAGCGGCGACAGCTCAACTTCCTCCTAAGGTTCGTGACGAGGCTCGTGCAGAATTTAAGACAAATCAAGACGAATTTTCAAACAAAATTACTCATGCCTTTAGCGCATCGCTCCGTAACATATTCCTTATATCGGCGGTGATGATGACACTCGCAGCAGTTCTCGTTTTCATGCTGAAAGAGCGAGAGCTCAAGCACGGTGATCCTGACGCGACACCTGGTGAAATGTAATCACAATTGCTCTTATGCTAACGTCGTCGTATACTAACGGATGAAATGTTGGCGTATTATACCAAACGCTCACAGGGTGAGGAATTCGAACGTTTAGCAAAACCACATACACAAAATATGTGGGTGGACGGAAGTGAGCTCAGTGAACAAGAACTCGACACCGTTGCACGGACTCATGATTTAGATATAAATGTTGTGTACGATGTACGTGATCGGCAAGAGCTCTCGAGGGTAGAGTTTAAAAATGAGACTGCCTATATCTTTCTTCGAGTACCGCACATGGCAAATTCTGGTCGCGTCACGGCCAGCCCGATGCTTGTAGTGGTACGACCAGATCTATTCATGACGCTTTCGCAGGGCGAGACATTTTCTCCTGATGAAATTGCGGCTACAACACTGCCTATTGATATAAATCATACAACCGATCTTTTACTTGGTGTAATCGCTGCGTGTGTTGGTAGCTATCAGGAACTCATTAAACATACCGAACGTGGAATCAATGACACAGGCACGCGGCTTAAGACTCATGAAGTGACAAATGCTGACTTCATTCATTTCGTGACCGTTGAGGATAACCTCACGGCATTTCGTATGAACCTCGACGGCATTTTAAGCGTTATCACGCGGCTAAGCGATACGCAGAGGGTTTCAGTCTCCGATGACAATCGAGAAGCCCTTGATGACATTACGCAGCATATCAAGCAACTACTCGTTGCCGTGGAAAGCTACGGAGGACGCGTGGAAAGTATCCGCAGTGCCTATAGTACGATTGCCGATAATTCGCTTAACCAACGTATGAAAACCCTGACGGTGCTAACTGTGCTCATAACATTACCAAATATTATTTTCGGTATGTTTGGAATGAACGTAGCTTTGCCGTTTGAAGGTAGCGCGTGGGCGTATGCTGGTGTAGTAGGATCGAGTATTGCAATCACACTTACCGTTTATCTGATAGGTAAGTGGAAGCATTTATTCTAAAGCAATAGCGTCTTAAGCCCGCATATTGACACTAGGACGTGGTATTGGTACTATTAATCTTGTGTTTCGCGCCATAACACTAAAAATAAACTAATGTTTAAAAGGTCGACAGTGCGCGAAGCTCGTACATAAGTACAAGGAGTACTAAACTACATGCCAATAAGCATCGATTTTGCCCCATCACGGAGCAAAAAGATTGCAGTGGATGTGGTGCCTGCCTCATGGCAACTGTATATCGCACACTAAAGAACGTGTGTTCTACCCGTTACCTCCCCCCGAGGTAACACCTCACAAAAAGAAATCACCCCAAGGCACCGGGGTGATTTTATTTTGTAGAAGATCAATCTGCTATTCTTTTGCAGCTGGAAGGTTTTTGTAGCCTGCTTTTTCAAGCGCAGGACGAACGAGAAGTTCATCAAGTGCAGTCGCGTTTGCCCAGATTGGACCAGCGCCTTCAGTGTTACTTGGTACGATCTTGCCATCTTTGACGTACTGCTCGACTTTTTCACCGTTGAGGTAGATAGCTGGCGTGCCACTGACACCAAGCTTTTTACCGAGTGCTTGGTCAAAGCTAATCTTTTGATTGATCTGCTTTGATTTTTCAGTCAGATTTTTAGTAAATTCATCACTGTTAAGTCCAATTTGTGCGGCGAAGCCAGCGAAAGTATTCGTCCGGTCTTTAGCTGAGGTGCTTTGCCAGCTTGATTGATTTGCATACAGAAGATCGTGCATTTCCCAATATTTGCCCATTAGTCCGGCAGTTTCTGCAGCAGCTGCAGCAGCACGAGCATTTGGGTGAATTGACGTAAGAGGGAAGTTCCTAAATACAAATGTCAGCTGCCCTTCGTACTTCTCAGTGACTGTCTTTAAAGGCGCGTAGGCAGAGCCACAGCCTGGACACTGATAATCACCGTATTCCATCAATATAACTTTATTGTCTTTTGTTCCCGTTGTATGGTCTGCAATGTTGCCTGACGCCTCAGCTGCGCCTTGCACTGTTTGTTCGTTAATGTTGCTTACATCAATAGCGTTTCTTGATGAAAGGTAGATAAGTCCACCAAAAAGAATTACCGCTATTGCAATAAAAATAATCCAGCCGTTACGTGTCATGTCAGTATTTTTTCCTCCTATACTACTATCTAGTGTAGACGAAAAATACTACAGCCACAAGCAATACTAGGGTACAATAGAGCCACAATGATTGTGGGATTTTTTATAGGACTTTTTGCACTAGTGGCGATCGCTAGTATCGTTGTTCCAAATGGGACGCTTGGAAAATTTGAACGACAACGACGGTCTGCGGTGAAAATAGACATTGAAGTCGAGCGTGAACTCTACTATGGTGATATCGTATCGCTTCGTCACGTGCTTGAAGCACTATTTCTAGTTGTTACTACAGCCTTTTCGGTTGCCTCATTTGGATGGGTGATTGGGATTATCGTTGCTGTAGTGATTGCACTGGAATACGGTGCGCTTGCAAGGTTGAAGGTAGTTCGTAGCAGTATGACAAAACAATACTATAAGATTGAGCCAAAACTGTTTGATTTTATCCAACGCTACCCAAAAGTCGTAAAGTATATTCGTATTTTTACGCCAGAAAGTCAAGAGATCGTACTTCACTCACGCGAAGAGCTACAGCACCTTATTGATAGTTCAGTT
>Ga0247810_10002485_pt1 | contig 10176 bp, 7 predicted proteins | sample UWRJL119311C1_FD_179918 | JGI IMG/M metagenome (GOLD analysis project Ga0247810, IMG submission 179918) | Plant litter microbial communities from Arlington Agricultural Research Station in Wisconsin, United States - UWRJ-L119-311C-1 | ecosystem: Environmental > Terrestrial > Plant litter >...
CCAACGAATTTATTGTTCATTTAACCTTGACACTTGATGATACTGAATTGCATAGCGGTAGATGATGAACCTTTAGCGCTTGGCCTGGTCTGCGCTTTTATCAAACAGACACCTTTTTTAAATCTAACAGGCAGTTTTTCCAGCGGGGTTAAGGCTATGGAGATGATCCATGAACAGCGAATCGACCTGATCTTTCTGGATATCCAGATGCCCGATCTTACCGGTATCCAGCTGGCACGCATATTAGAACGTCAGCCCGGCACCGCTGGTCCGAGGGTAATCTTTACCACCGCCTTTAATAACTTTGCGTTGGAAGGATATAAAGTAGATGCGCTTGACTATTTGCTGAAGCCTTTTAATTATGAAGAATTCCTGACCGCTGCAAACAAGGGCAGGGCATACGCAGAATTACTCAGAACGGCACAATCAGATAATGTGGTCCAGCCTCCGGAGCAGGATGGAGAGTATATCTTTTTGAAAGTAGAATATCAGTTGGTACGGGTGGCAATCAAAGATATTATTTACATTGAAGGGCTGAAAGATTATGTCAAGGTGTACCTGGAAAATAGTACAAAGCCTATATTAACCCTAACCAGCCTTAAGGCACTGGAAGCGAAGCTGCCAGCTAAACAGTTCATGCGGATCCACCGCTCCTATATTGTGGCGCTGGACAAGATCCAGTCTGTTACCAAAAACAGTGTGAATATCGGTGAACTGAGCGTTACCGTTGGTGAGCAGTACAAGGAGGGTTTCAGTGCATATCTGAGTAAATGGATGTAATTGCACATCGCAAAAACAGCACGAGCAACTAATAGATTCCAATCCGGTGGGTCCTCAGCATGTATTGTGAAGTTTTATTTTTCCCAGCAAGCTGAAAAGAGATAATATTTGACGGCTGCTCCGGCATATGGCAGTCAATACAATTCGTTTTCACCATCGCATTAGCCAATGTAGTTTCAGTATGCTTAATTGTAGCATGGCAACTGATGCAGCGCTGCGAATAAGCGGTCAGGTTGCCGTTCAGATTCTCATGTGTTTTATGGCAAGAAGAACAATCCATTTCCTTACTATTCATATAACATTTGCTCTGCTGTAATAAGCTGGTCTGGTTGCCATGTACATCAGGCTCCTTTTTAGCTACCGTGCCCGAAGCTTTAAAATGATAATTTCTCAGGTCATCGCCCGGCTTAAAGCCGAACGTAGATTTTTGCACCTCCGTGTCAGTCCCGGAATGGCATACAGCACAGGCATCTACCTTTTGCTGCCTCATCAAAGTTTTGTACACCGTAACAAACTGTGCTGTTTTTACCTGCGGATTTTCCTGGTGGAATTCTACATGTTTGCCCGAAGGGCCATGGCAGCGTTCACAGTCAATCCCATAAATTAAAGATGTTTTTTTAAGTTCGTCCTTCACTTTGAGAGGCCCGTCTGGTACCTGCGTGGCATCGGCGTAGGAGCTATGGCATTCGAGGCAGCGTACACCAATAGGACGGTCAAAATAAGCCTGGCCGGCAGGAAAGCCCGGGCTGTTCGCCCAGCTTTTCACCGCACTGAAATAAGAAAGCGGCAGTTGCTTTAATTCGCTGCCCTCCCAGGAGCCATACGTATACGCATCCTTACCGGACCCTATCGCAATATCAAATCTCCGGGCAATGGTTTCTTCTCCATCATAGTAGGCTACCTGGTAGGTGCCCCCGTTCCGCTCTTCTACTAAGATTTTTAGATGGGCATCAAACTCGTAAGCTGACGAAACGGGCATGCCCGCACCAACTACCTTTTCGTCATCAATAGGATGGGAGGTCTGCTGATGCGGGTTCTGCAGGTAACTGTCTGCAATTGCCGCATGGCATTGCTTACAGCTTGCTGCCCCGGCAAAGGTTTGCGCTGTTGCCGGCGGTTTTTTCGCATCCATACATTGTGCAAAAATGACCACCATTACGACGATCACAATAAGAATAGACACTAAACGTATTTTACCTTTCAAAATGATTCCGATTATTCGCTAAATGTTGTTAGTCTGCTATTGTAAACTGGAGGCTGCTGAGGGTAAACTCACCACGATCTGCATAAATCCTGATCACCTGTATGCCTTTGGCCAGGATAACGTTTTTAAACGCAGTTTCCTTAAACTGTGCTGGTCCGCCGCTAACCGGTACCGCAACCGCTTTACCGATCTTCGTGCCGTTAACCGTAAGCGATACCATTCCGCCTTCTTCTGCTGCCGCAGTTGCCAGTTTAAGGTTGTACACTCCGCTCGATGTTATGTCTACTGTATATTGCAGCCATTCGCCGGTTTCGATACTGTTCACATAATAAGCACCCGGAAGTTCTGGATCTTTGTTGATGTCTACACCATCATTCCGGTAAATACGCCCTTTATTTCCGGGCGTAGCTTTGCCGGTCACCACATGGTAATCCGCACTATCCTTATCACTATAAGCAGCACCACTGATCCCAAGGTCGTAATCTACCGCTTGTATGGTTGTGTTTTTAAGAATAACATGCTTTTTAAACGGCAAGGTTGCTGCGCTGAAAGGCTGGCGGATCATCGCGTCGATCACATCTTTATGAATAACAGTATTTTCGATAGTTGCTGCTGCGGCAAGTTCCATCAATCCCTTGTAAGCATCAGCTGCAGCCGGCTTTTCCCCTTTTCCATTCATATAATCGGCAATGGCATCGTAGCGGGGGTTCGACTTGATCTCGGCCGGGTTATTAAAGCCCAGTTTCTTGAGGGGCCACCACGACCAGCCAATGTTATTTTTCTCCAGTAATCGGATGGCATCAGTGAACCATACGTTCGAGTTTTCCCCGGTTTCACCCAGCCATGCTGGCATGTTGTACTGCTCACGCATTTTGAGGATATGGGCAACTGAAGCCTGGTCATTATAATTCCAGTATTTGTGGAAACTCAAAGCCATATTTTTGTCCCAGTTTGGTGTAATCCCATTATAATTATTTCCCCATCCGTTTCCTTCAATAATGATCATGTGCTTCTGGTCTACTGTGCGGATCACCTTAGTGATTTCAATCATCAGTTGCTGCAGCGGTGCATTTTTCTGCTCCTTTAACCCATTTTTATCTTCCGCGAGATTTTCAAATCCCCAGTTAGGTTCATTGATCAGATCGTACGCACCAATCCACGGTTCATTTTTATACCGCTCAGCCAGTTTTTTCCATAACGCAATAGTTTTTTGCTGGTTTGCTTCGCTATCCCACAGGGATGGTTTCGAAGGGTCGCGGTCGGCAATATTCAAATCATTGCCTTGTCCGCCAGGTGCGGCATGGAGGTCCAGGATCAAATACATTTCATTGGCTTTACACCAGGCAAGGAGGCTATCGGTCATTGCAAATCCTTTTTTCAGCCATGTGTTTTTCCCTGCTACAGGCTCTTTATCCACCGCCAATGTGTAAAGGTCATAGTGCATCGGTAACCGCACTGAGTTAAAACCCCATGCTTTTAAAGAATCAATATCCGCTTTGCGGGTGTGGTTGGCCAGCCATTGATCGTAAAACTCTTTGGCCTGCTTCGCACTGGTCAGCTCCGTAATGCGTTCCCTGATCCGGTACTGCTGTGCTTCCTTATTGATTTTCAGCATATACCCCTCTTGCAGCATCCAGCCGCCGAGCCCTATCCCGCGAAGGAGTACGTTGTCGCCTTTTTCATTCACAATCCGCTGTCCTTCCGCATGTAGAAATCCCTGGGCGGTAACGGTCGGCAAAATACTTCCGGTAAGTAGCCCCAGCAGCAGTACTGGTTTTTTCAAGTTTAGTTTCATCTGGTATTTTTTAAAAGCAGAAAGGCGAATGTAAACACTCGCCTCCTGATAATTAAAATTCAACAACAATTAATTACTATATGCTTCTGCTTGACTATAAACTTCCGCCGTATTCTTTGCTCTGTTTGATCTGGGTATTATCCAGCTCTAAAAGCGGAACAGGTAATATTTCATTTTTACCAGCAATAAAACCTTTAAAACCAAGTACCTGAGCGGCAGTACCCCATCTTACAAGGTCAAACCATCTTTGTCCTTCAAAAGCAAGTTCTAAATGGCGCTCAGTCATGATGTTCGCTAAAGTAGGGGCAACAGGGTGCTGTAACCCATCCGCATAAGCACGGTTTCTTACTGCTGTGATCAGCGCAGTTGCACGGGCGATATTACCGCCGCCAACAATAATCGCTTCCGCTTCCATCAGGTAAGTATCCGCAAGACGGATCTCATACATATTCTGAGGATAGTTTAATACAGGTTCTCCGCCACCAGTAGTACGGTCAGATACTCGGCCTGAAAACTTGGCCATAGCAAAACCCTGTCCCTGGTAAGATTCGCCGTAATTGATATCGCCAGCTTTTTTCAGACTGTCTAAATTGATGATAGACGCTGCTTTACGCGGGTCATTTCTAAAGGCATCAAAAGCTTGTTTGGTAACAGTTAAGATTCCGTAACCAGAAATATAATCTGGTGCAGTTCTTCCTTGCAAGATCGTGTAATCTCTTGGTGCAACCATAATATTTAACAGGTTACCTTCCGTACAGGTCATACAGTCCCATGTTCCGTTAGATTTGCTGGTATGCGCAATCTCCAGGATAGATTCAGAGTTAAATTTATTTGACGCTTTCCATAAAGATGCAAAATCTGCAACCAGCTGGTAACCGTAGGTTCCATTGGCCTGTCCCGGTGTTCCGTTTACCAGGGCAAGTTCTGCAGCAGCTTCTGTATATTTTTTCTCAAATAAATACACTTTACCTAGTAACGCATGTGCGATACCTTTAGTCATTCTTCCCGCTTCAGTTTTTAAATCAACTTTATCCGGAAGGTTGCTTTCGGCAATCGCTTCTTTCAGGTCTTTCTCAATTTGAGCGTAAACCAATGCTGGTGCTACCTGAGGTATGCTGTACGCTTGCTCAATATCCACAGGCGCTGTCATCAATGGTACGTTTTTGAACCAGCGTACCAAGTCAAAATAGTAGTAAGCCCTTAAAACTTTAGCTTCAGCTACATATCTTGCTTTCACTGTTTCAGACATCGTAACGCCTGTTAGTTTAGCAAGCAATATATTTGTTCTGAACACACCCTGGAAACCAGAACTCCACAGATCTTCCTGCGGGCCCCTTGCCGCGTCTAACGAATAGTTAGAGAAAGGCTGTAATGCAGGCACATCACTGGAACCCCCGCCACCTGCGTAGTTATCGTCAGAACCGGCATCCGAAGCAGATACTTTAGTTACATAGTTACCCGATTGGTAACCCAGTATGTCATAGGCAGCAACGAGTCCGTTAAAAGCTTCTGTCTGATCCTTGTAATAGTTAGATTCTGTAAATACACCTCTGGGGTCTACTTCTACAAATTTCTTACAAGAGTTAAGCAATGGCAATACAACTGTGATCGCTACCGCAAATTTGATATATTTTTTCATTCGTATATTCTAATTAAAATCCAACTGATAAACCGAGCATGAATGATCTTGCCTGAGGATAAATACCACGGTCAATACTCATTACACCACCACCAATTTCAGGGTCATAACCTGTGTACTTAGTGATTGTGAAAAGGTTCTCGCTCATTACGTACACTCTTGCACGTGACATGCCGATTTTGCTGATGGTAGTTTTTGGAAGGTTGTAGCCTAACTGAACTACTTTCACCCTGAAATAATCACCTTTCTGCAGGTAGAAATCTGATGGGTTGCTAAAGTTACCGCTTGGGTCACCGTTTACAATTCTTGGGAAAGTATTAGTTGAACCCGGACCGGTCCAGCGTCCTAAAGCAGCAGTCTGGTAGTTGGCGTTACTAATATCCAAACGGCGTAAGCCCTGGAAGATCTCATTTCCGCCAACACCATTACCGAATACCATAAAGTCAAACGCTTTATAAGCCAGGTTGATGGTTAATCCATAAGTGTATTTAGGGGTCGGGTTACCGATAAAGGTACGATCGGCCTCACTGATTACACCATCTCCGTTTAGGTCTTCAAAACGGAAATCACCTGCTTTTGCATTGGGCTGAATTTTACCGTTCGAACCAGTATATGCATCAGCTTCTGCCTGAGTTTGAAAAATTCCGGCAGTTTTAAATCCGTAGAATGAGTTATAAGGCTGGCCGACCGCAGTACGTGTGATCGGGTAATTGCTCGACTGGAATGTTTCGCCACCGCCAAGATAAGAAATGCCTTTACCTAAATTGGTCACTTCATTTTTAAGGAACGAAATGTTACCGTTAGCGCTTAAGGTAAAATCACCCATCTGCTTGCGGTACCCCAGTTCAATTTCCAGACCTGTATTTTTCATGTCTGCAACGTTGGCAGCAGGACTTGATACAGCACCCAGATAGTTAGGAATTCTTGGATTTTGCAGGATGTCTTTTGTGAACTTCCTGTAAACCTCCATAGTCAGCGTCCAGTCGTTCATAATTTTCGCATCAAAACCAATGTTGGTAGATCTTGTCTCTTCCCATTTCAGGTTATTATTTGCGAATGGAGCATTAGGGCTGTAACCAACAAGGTAATTGCCTTCATTTCCAAAAGGATAACTACGGCCTGAACCTACTACAGATACATAACCAAAATCATCAATATTATCGTTACCAACAACTCCGTAACCAGCTCTTACTTTTAAGAAGTTCAGCCATTTACTGTCTTTTAAGAAATCTTCACTGGAAACTACCCATCCACCGGATACTGAAGGGAAGTAACCGAATTTATAGTTTGCACCAAATCTTGAAGATCCGTCACGACGAATTACTGCTTCAAAAAGGTATTTCTAATCAAAGTTATAATTCAAACGTGCAAATAACGACGCCAGTTTGTGCAGCTGACCTTCAGATCCGCTTGCCGTTCTCAAGTCGTTAGATACGTTAAAGTTCAGAGAGGCCTGGTCAAATGTATTAGCCGGGATATTAAAATACGTAACGTTGGTATTTCTGTTGTTGTTATCTACATAGATACCCTGTCCTAATAAAGCACTGAAACTATGTTTGTTAATCGTTTTACTATAAGCAACAGTATTCTCCAGGTTGTAATTTACCTGGCGGTTTTGCTGGCGGTTAAAGTTATTCTGACCAGTGATCGATGATGCATTCAGGTAAGAAACAGGCGTAAACGCCTCTGTACCGTAATAAGAAATTTTAGTACCTAAAGTAGATCTGAATGTTAAACCTTCCATCGGTTTTAATTCTGCAAATACATTACCTACAATATTATCACTCCAGGTATAGTTACCCAAACGCGTCTGAATGTAGGCTAAAGGGTTACTGATCTCCTGTGCAATACTTTGAGAGATACCATAAGGGTTTCCGTTTGCATCTCTGTAGATACCTTTGTTGGTATATGGAGCAGCATTTGCAACAGCAGGATCCGTGATAATCAATGGAGTAGTCGGGTCAAGGTTAATCGCCGAGCTCAACGGTCCGCCGAACTCACTGTTCGTATTACCTAAACCAGTTGATTTCTCATGAGAAAATCCTAAATTCTGGCCTAAGGTTAAAAATTTAGCCAGTTTATGTGTAGAGTTCAAACGGATGTTTACCCTTTTGTATTTAGAGATATCCGAAGCCACAATACCTTCCTGGTCGATATAACCTACCGAAGAATAGAAGGTAGAGATATCATTACCGCCACTGATGCTAAATTCCTGGGATTGTCTTTTTGCACTGTTGTTAAAGATCGCATCCTGCCAGTCTGTTCCTTTGCCCAGCGCTGCAGGGTTTACAAAAGGAAGTACCGGTGTAGTACCAGGAGCAGCTGCATTTGTAATGGCCTCATTTCTGATCATCGCATATTGCGAAGCATCTAACAGGTCAAGTTTTTTTGATGGTCTGGAAATACCGTAAAAACCGTTATAGTTAATCTGCAGTTTACCGGATTTACCTTTTTTTGTGGAAACAAGAATTACACCCGCTGCAGCTCTTGCACCGTAAATTGCTTGTGAAGCCGCATCTTTCAGTACTTCGATAGATTCGATGTCAGACTGGTTGATGAAACCAACACCGCCGTTATCTACTACTACACCGTCTACTACCCATAATGGCTGGTTGTTATCACCACCGCTTCTGTTAAATGTAGTGATACCGCGTACCCTTACTGACGATGCCGCACCCGGCTGACCCGAACTGCTGGCAATAGTTAAACCCGAAGTTCTTCCCTGTAAAGATTGTTCGATACGTGTAACAGGCTGGCTTTCCAGATCCGAAGCTTTTACGCTGGATATAGCACCAGTTACTACACTTTTCTTTTGAACACCGTAACCTACTACAACAACCTCGCTCAAGGCTCTGGCGTCTTCTCCTAAAGTTACATTAACTACACTGCCGGTAACAGGAACTGTTTTAGTTGCCATTCCGATCAGTTTAAAAACAAGCTTTCCGCCTGTTGGCGCATTGATGGTGAAATTACCGGCGTTATCCGTTAAGGTTGCGCGTGTGGTACCTTCTACTGTAATTGTAACACCAGGCAGCGGACCCGAGCCGCTTTGGTCTGTTACTTTTCCTGTTACTTTAATGTCCTGTGCAAAAATAGCAGCGGGAAAAAAAAGCACACAAGACATTAAGAAAATAAGAGTAAATCTTCCTCTCATAAGGATGCAAATTGATAAGTAAATATTTGGTTAATTAATGGAAATGCTTGAACGAAAATGGTGGCTATTTACTCTCGTGAATGGGCTCATACAGTTTATATTTGGTTAGATAATGTTATTGTTATTTTAACACTAACCCAAAGCTATAACTAAAATTAATTGCGTGTATGTAAAATGTTGATAATTGTTTATTATTTTATTAAGTTGCTGTAAAGCAGTTAATTATTTTTTATTCTGGACTAGAAAAACCGTAATTTTCATTGGTTTTTGCAGTTTTTGCTGCTATTTGAAACAGTTCTTATCTAATGTGTTAATAATACACTATGTTAAAATAGTATCAATCCTTGATTGTCCCTTAAAGAACCTTGTTTGGCCTTTTAAGTAGGCAAAACCTTTAAGCGTTAAAATAACATTTATTAATCTGGAAGGATAAAATCGTATTAGTGGGCGATAAAATGTGAAAAGCGCAATATGTTGCTTTTTTTATCGGAATTTTGATCAAAATATTCGATTTTTCGTCAGCCATTTCGAACAAAACCACGGGTGATTTTCTTAATAATACCATCCTGTGTTCGTTGATTTAACAGACATAAGTTATTTTAGCGGATCAAACCTGTTATCTATGTTAAAACTGATCCGAATTAGTGCAGTCTGTTACCTCTTTTTTGCTGCATCCTGCTCCTCTGTTTATATACCTAATGTACCTAACACACCGATGCTGAGTGCAAAAGGAGAATTCAGCGGTGGTGCGCATATTTCCCTGAAAGGAAACGGGAATTTTAACGGGGCTTATGCGCTGACCAATCATCTTGGTGTGCTCTTGAGCGGCGCTTATATGAATAATGAGAAGATGCGGAAAGACTTTAATCACAAACTCGTAGAAGTTGGCGGAGGGTATTTTAATACTTTTGGGCCTGATCATAACAGGATCCTGGAAATTTATGCGGGTATAGGTACAGGAAGCACGAACCGCAGCTACCGGGATTATGATGGCGAGACCTTGCTCCGCACGGAACTGCAAGTAGTAGATTACAGCAAAACGTTTCTGCAGGTCAACTATAGTTCTAAGAAAAAGAACAATTTCCACCTTTTCGGGAACAACTACCCGCTAAACTACGGCACCGCTTTACGGATCAGCCATGTCAGCATGGATAGCTTTTTTATCAACGGAATGGCTACACCAAAAGAGGATAATATTTACCTGGAGCCCATATTTTTTACGCGTATGCGGTTAAGTGATGCCGTTCAGCTCCAATATACCTCCAGTGGTAATTTCGGATTAAAGAACCGGAAATATATGACTGCCGGAAATTCTATTTTCAGTGTAGGCGCGGTGATCAATGTAGGAGGGAAGAAGAAAAAATAAACCGGCCCCTGCCTGTTGCATATAACCGGATAGTAAATCAAGCCGGGTTTTGTATTAAACAAACAGCCTGGTGCCCGAGAAATTTTCCCTGAACTCTTTCGGCGTACAGTGCTTTTTACTTTTAAACACCCGGTTAAAGTTCGAGATATTGTTAAATCCGCAGTTCACTGCGATTTCGGCAACAGCGTCAGCGTCTTCAATCAGCATTCGCGAAGCATGGCCAATCCGGATTTCATTA
>Ga0247810_10002487_pt1 | contig 10163 bp, 6 predicted proteins | sample UWRJL119311C1_FD_179918 | JGI IMG/M metagenome (GOLD analysis project Ga0247810, IMG submission 179918) | Plant litter microbial communities from Arlington Agricultural Research Station in Wisconsin, United States - UWRJ-L119-311C-1 | ecosystem: Environmental > Terrestrial > Plant litter >...
GTCATGTTTCCGGGATTTGAACTTTTGGCAATTGCTACATTTTCTACCGGCTCCTTAAGATCACCTACAATCTGAAATTTTCCTTTAGAAACCTGAACGGAATCAATAGTGTTTTCTCTGTAAACATAAATTTTACCTTCACTGAATCCTGTTACAATACAGTCAATTTTATATTTCCCCTGTGCTTCACATTCGTTTGCCAAACCTTGAAAAAGCAGACTCAAAACTGCTGTTTTTATTATATTTAAATGTTTCATTGTTTATGTTTTATTAATGCCGATTTAAAAATTTTGATGATCATTTTACCTCGGTTTAAAGTATAATCGATTATTTAGCCCCAAAAATAGCGGCCAAATCCTGATCCATTTTTTTGTCATCTTCTTCACTTCCATCGTATCTTGCTACGATAATTCCTTTAGGATCAACTAAAATTTTGGTAGGCAGCGTGCTGATATTATATCCTTCGCTGATATCCTGATCCACGTTTATTCTCTCGTAAGTACCTTCTTTATACTGTAAACCTCTAAGAACATGACGCCACACTCCAATACCATCTTTTTCAACCGCTTTTTTCCATTTGGTTTCGTCCCTGTCATCATCTGAAACGCCTAAAATTTCTAATCCTTTTGGTTTATATTCAGCATACAATTTCAATAAATGCGGATTACCTTTTCTGCACGGTACGCACCAGGAAGCCCAAAAATCAATTAAGACATATTGTCCTTTAAAATCTTCTAATTTCAAAGAATTGCCATTAATATCTTTTGTATTGAAAGGTCCTGCCGCAGCACCCGGAACTCCTTTTTTCATGTTTTCGATTTCAGTAACTAAATCTTTAGCCAATTCTCCATCACTGTATTTCGGATTAAAACTGTCAAATATTGATTTTGCCTCTTCATATTTAAGATTTCTCAGCGAGAATCTAAACAAATACAGGCTGTAATACGATTGGGAATTATCTTTTATAAATTTAAGCGTTGCTTCCTCCATCTCTTTATACATTGGTCCAAGCTTATCTCTGGCATCATTATCCTCATATTTAATTGCCTCAAGCACTTCTTCCGTTTTTTTAGCCGTTCTTGCATCGGCATATTTTTTCCTAATGGCTTCAAAATGATCCAGTTCTTTTTTATATTTTGCCTGAATCTTATCTGTCATGGTACTATATCTAAAAGCATCATCCTGAGTTTTGGACCCCTTTAATTTTGATTTAGGGAAATCAGCATAATTGATTTGTAAAGTCATTGGTGATGGCTCAACAAAAAGTGACAGATACGATTTTTCATCCATCTTGCTACGATCTGAAGTTTTGACAATTGCAATGTTTTCTACAGGATGTTTTAGTTCTCCATTAATTTGAAATTTCCCTTTATTAACCTGAACTGAATCTATTTTACTTCCGTTAAGGACATAAATTTTACCTGTGGTAAGACCTGTTACGGTACCATCAATTTTATATTTTCCCTGCGCTTCGCAATCACTGGCAAAACCTTGAAATATCAGACCAAAAATTGCTGTTTTAATTAAATTTAAATGTTTCATAAAGCTATCTTTTTATATTAATTTCTTTTTATAAACTCTCAATTTTAGATTTCAATTCGAGTACTCTTGCATCAGGTTCGACACCTTTATCAGAATTTTTTTTGATATAAATATTTACATTCTCTAAGGCTTTCGCTTTATTTTTTGTTTTAAGATATAAGCTGGCAAGACAATAATTTACAGCAAGATATTCCGGATCTGCATCCTTGATATTTTCAATCATTGAGATCGCTTTATCATCTAATCCTGCTTTTTCTAAATCTGGATTTACGGCTATGCTGTAAGCTGTATTAATGTAAGTTGACATTGCTGATTTCTTATCTTTTAAAAACGCTTCATCAGCTTCTTTTTTATTGATTTCAAACCATGTGTCATATTGTTTATTAGCTAAATAAAACTGTCCGTAATAATAATTCGCAATTTGTTCCTGTTGCGGAGAAGTACCTTCCTTTTGAGTTTCAGTTATGGCACTTTTTAACTCTTCTATTGTTTTTGCCTTAGCAGCAACTTCTTTTAAATAACCATTTACAGAACCGGAAATCAAATAATCATAACTTTCCTGTCCGATGTAGGGTTTATCGATAAAAGCTTTCTTGTTTTTAATAATATAATTGTAAGCTTTGCTTTTATATTCAACTCCACCGAATGAAAGAATGGTAAATCCGTCTTCTGTTACATATTGGTCTGGTTTTAAAGCCGGTATAATTTCTTTCGTCACTTTTTCTAAAACTTCCATGTTATAAGAATTACCCAGTGCTTTTACGTATTGCGCTACAAAAGGCAAATCACGTTTTCCTGACTGATATTGTTTTTCAAGATTCGTTATTTGTTTTGTTGGATCAAAAGCGATTTTTGCCTGTTCTATAAAACCTTCTGGTTTTTCTGAACCTACAAACTTGTGTGCCACCTTTCCATCAGAATCTATAAAAAGTAATGTTGGATAAGCCTTAACATCATACGTTTTTGCTAATTCAAGCCCTTCTCCTTTTTCCATATCTATTTTGATACTTACAAAATTGGCATTTAGATAATCTCCTACTTCTTTTTGCGGAAAAACATCTTTACTCATCATTTTACAAGGTCCGCACCATGTGGTGTAACAGTCCATAAAAAGTTTTTTATTCTCTGCTTTTGCTTTTGCCAGCGCTTCTTTAAAAGTTCCGTGCTCAAAACTTATTCCCTGAGCATTCAACTGAAAAACGGCTGATAACATCATTAGTAAAACTGTGATCTTTTTCATTTTTTTTTGTTTTTTGATTGATTATTTAAATTCATTTGTCTTTTTCATTACAAATTGGGCAAAAAAAACCTGTATTCATTTATTTGAATAAGTAAAAACTTACTTGATAAATGACAATTGAAATAAAAAAGGGTAATTGAAACTCAAAGCACTTTTACAGTACTTTGAGTTATTTTTAAAATTTTAGTAAGATGGATTTTGTTTGATTACATTTCCTCCGGCATCAATAGATTCTACCGGAATTGGCAAGATAAATTTATCTGAATTTGTTGCAGTTGCTTTTACATCTGACACTTTAAATCCAGTTCCAAATCCGTCAATATGATCGTATCGGATTAAATCGTACCAGCTTTCTCCACCTTCAGCATACAGTTCGGCTAATTTTTCAAGACGAACTGCCGTTAAAAATTGGTCTAATGCAATTGTATTTGGATACGTTACAAAACCATTTCCTCCAGAAGTTGCAGCTCCCGCTCTTATTCTAATGGTATTTAATGCCTGAAGTGATTCTGTGGTAACGGCATTGTTTGCTCTTGCACTGGCTTCAGCCAAAATTAAATATACTTCTGACATACGCATATGATACACCATTTCATAACCTCCGGTAATAAAACTAGAAGTATATTTTGTCGTATAAAAACCTCCATATTGCGGATTTGCGATAAAAACAGAAGTTCTTCCGGTATCAACAGTAATAGTTTGTGCTCCAACTGTCAAACTTCCTGATAATGCGTTTTTGTAATTCTGGGCAATGGTTGCCGAAAAACCGCCATAAAAATTTCCAATTAAAATATTTGCATTGTCCTGACCTGCTGTACCAAATAAAATTTCAGAACTCGTAAAAATTGCCTCCGAATCATGCTGGTCAAATATGGCACCGTAGGTTGGTTCCAATTTAAAGTTGGCATTAGAATTTGCGATAATTTCCTGACATATCGAAGCTGCTTCCTGATATTTACCCTGATACAACAGAACCCTTGCTTTTAATCCTTTTGCAAAAGTTTTATTACTGTATTTTTTGCTTCTAAAATCAGGACCACTTACAATACCTTCATCTAAATCAGAAATTATAGATTCGTAAGTTTCTTCAACCGTATTTCTTTGTGTAACGGTACCGTTTTTTACCGGAGCAGTTCTGATTAAAACGCCATATTCTGAACTAACATCATAAAACTGTCCAAAATTGCGAAGCAGATAAAAATGTCCCAATGCTCTTAAAATTTTAGCTTCAGCGATAATTTCTGCACGTCTGCCCGGAGTTTTAAAAACAGATTCATTTAATTCCCCTACCTTTTCAATAAGCCAGTTGCTAAGGTTAATTAAATCGTACAAACCGGTATAGATATTTTTGGTATCAGTTGCTCCAATTGCCAGGGGAGTATTAGAATACCATCCTAAAGCTTCAGGAGTATTAGAATAAGAACCATTGGTACTATATCCACTCATGATATCAGGAACGAGATACATCGTTGGAAATGCAGCGCCGGTACTTTTTTGTCTAAAAGCTGAATATACACCAACAAGAGCCAACTCTGCCGAAGACTCACTTTTAATAGCCTGATCAGCTTCTAATGCGTATTCTGGTTTATAATCATCAAGGTCTTCTGTCAACTGGCATGAACTTATAGACAGTATCACAGTTAGTAAACCAGTGTATATATATTTAAAATTTTTCATCTTTATGTTTTTAAATTAATCGTGCGAAATTTATTTACTATTTACTAGAAAGTAACATTTAAAGAAAACGTAAATGTTCTCACGTTTGGATACGAATTTCCATTATCACTATTGAATCCGGTACTTCTATTGGCGAATGTAGTAGAGATAACATCTTCCGGATCTAGTCCAGGATAGTTCGTAATCGTAATTAAATTATTGCCGCTTAATGATACTCTTGCTCTGCTGATTCCTGTTTCTTTAAAGATTGAACCTGGAAGACTATATCCAATTGAAGCCGAACGCAATTTGATATAAGAAGCATCAACAACTGATCTTGATGTAGGGGTATAACCATTTGTAGCCGAAGCATAGGTTGCATAAGGCGCATTGGTATTCTCCGGAGTCCAGGTTTGAAAAACTTCAGAAGTAGGATTTGAAATCGCATCAATGTAATACAGATTCGAAATTTTTTCATATTGTCTCTCTGCACCTTGAGAAAAATTCCAGTTCATACTCAAATCCCAGTTTTTGTAAGTGACACTGTTATTCCATCCTCCAAAATAATCCGGATTTATATCTCCAATAGGGCCTCTGTCAAAACTATTTACTTTTCCATCATTGTTGATATCTCTAAAAATATAATCTCCGGGTTTGGTTAAAGTGCTTTGATAAACACCTCCCGCAGCTGTATTTAGCGCATTAATTTCATCTTGAGTCTGTGCAATTTTAATAACATCATAGCCTACAAGTACACCAAGTGGCTGCCCTTTGATTAGGTTTTGCCCCAATGAGGTTCCGCCGTATAAATCATCTACATTATTTTTTATTGTTGAAATATTAAAAGAGGAATTCCATTTGAAATTTTTATTTCTTACAATATCAACACCTATTATAAATTCCCAACCTCTGTTTGATACATCTCCTACATTGGTATTCCAGTTTGCAGCACCCGTTTCACTTGCCAAAGGAGTTAATAAAATGATTCCTGAAGTACTTTTTTTAAAATAAACCAACTCACCCGTAACTCTGTAATTGAATAAACTAAAATCAAGTCCAAGATCTAATTGGTCTGTCTGCTCCCATCTAATTTTAGTATTAGGAACACCCGTTACGGCAATACCATTTTGTCCGTCATAATAAGAATCATTGTTTTCTAAACTTTTATAATAGGCCAGATAAGTAAAAGACGGAAGGTTGTCTAAACCTGTTCTTCCCATAGAAGCTCTTACTTTAAGCTGATTAATTGCTGTAACTTCTTTTAAAAATGATTCGTTATGAATGTTCCATGCCAATGCTCCTGAGGGGAAAAATCCGTATCTGTTATCCGGACCAAATTTGGTTGATCCGTCTCTTCTTGCTGTGAAAGTAGCCAGATATTTTCCTTTATAAGCATAATTTACCCTTCCAAAAATAGAATTCAACCCTTGCTCTAAGCTTTCACTTTCTACATCATCAATAAAGTTAGCCGAATTTATATCTACTAAAATATCATCATCCGGAAAACCTCTGTAATGTTGTGCCTTTGCATCATAATGAGTACGGTTCCATGAAACTCCGGCAACAGCATCAATTTTATGATTTTCGCCAATTAATTTAATATAGCTTAAGGTATTCTCGAATGCTGTTGACCAACCTTCGTTTTGCTGTGTATCTAATCTCGCTCCTGGCTGACTGTAATACAATCCATTAAATAAAGCAGTAGTACTTTTTGAAGTACTAAATTGCTCTGATTCATCTGAGTTTACTCCAATATTTATTTGTGATTTAAATTTAAGATCTTTAAGAATAGCTATTTCTCCATATATAGATCCGATTAAGTTTTTTGAAAGTGCTTTTTTTCTCACCTGCATACCATCTCCTAAAAGGGTATATTGTTCTCCATACGTACCTATGGTTGTGGTATAGGATCCATCAGCATTATATGGTGCAAGATCCGGACGATAACTTCCCAGACCAAGAGAACCAAATCCTTTATTTCTATTAACTGAATAGCTATAATTAACAGATCCTCCCACTTTAAATGACTTCGTCACATTTGCATCTAAATTTGAACTGAAGGTGTAACGTTTAAAGTCATTTTCAATCATAACTCCCTCCTGATCGGAAATTCCGGCAGACAACATATAATTTACATTCTCACTTCCTCCATTTACATTAAAATTATACTGCGTCCATAAAGCATTTTTATTGGTAATTAAATCTTGCCAGTCGGTATTAGCATTTCCAAAATAAGTATCCGGACTATTCACAATTGCGTATTCCTGAGGAAAATATGGCCAATACATTTCCGGATATGCATTTAAAGTAGCCTGAGCCTGAGTTGTGGAGAACTTTTTATAATCCGCAGCCGATAAATAATCATACATTCCTACCGGATTTTGGAATGTTGAACTGGCAGTAAATGAAAATTTAGGCGCTTGTCTTCTTTTACCTCGTTTTGTAGTAACAATAATAACTCCGTTAGCAGCTCTGGAACCATAAATTGCAGCAGCAGAAGCATCTTTTAAAACATCAATTCTTTCTACATCATCAGGATTAATGGCTAGTAATGGATTTTCTCTTGAACCGTAATTAATCAAACCTAAACTTTCAGAATTAGGGGTAATACTTATGGGAGTTCCATCGATAACATATAACGGCTGATTATCACCTCTTATTTGCGTTAAACCTCTAATGTTTACAATAGCGCCGCTTCCCGGAGCACCGCCTCTGCTCTGTACGTTTACGCCGGGTAATTTACCTACTAAAGCATTATCTATAGTTTGTGATTTTATTTGCTGTATATCTTCAGAATCAATCGAGCTCACTGATCCTGTAAGATCTTTCTTTTTAGTGGTTCCATATCCCACAACCATAACTTCTTCCAATATGCTTACTTCTTCTTTAAGCGTAACCGGATAAGTAGTTTTGTTTTTCACTACAACTTCTGTATACAACTCAAAACCAACACCGGTTACCACTAAATAATAACCTACTTCAGATTTAATCGTAAAACTTCCATCAAAGTCTGTAGTGGTTCCTCTTATTACAAAGTTTTTTTCCCATCCCTTTCCTTTTGGATTAGCGCTTGACACATAAACGGTAATTCCTGGAACCGGCTGTCCGTTAATATCGGTAACTTTTCCTTTGATTTCAATTTCTTCTAATGGCAAGACTCGAACTTCCTTAATAATTATGGTGTTATTTGAAGCCAGTTCATACCTGAATTTTCCATTTGAAAGACTTTTTTCTAAAAGTGTATTCACATTTATAGTCCCTTTTTCAAGTTGAATCTTCGGGATTTTGTCAAACATATCTGATCGATATACGAATCGATACTTTGTCTGCTGTTTTATAAGATCAAACACCTGATCTACAGTGGCTTTTTGATTATTTTTTATTATAATTTTAGCATTCTGAGACAAAGCATCTGAAGGAGCAAAACTAAAAAAGGTTAGTGATATAAAGATAATAAATGCTCGCATAATTAAAGTTGAAATGCTTTTTCTTTTATAGAAAACCGCTTTAATAATTTTAATTTTCATAATTTTGGTTTTGGTTTATGAGTTAATCTTGAATTAATTATAAGTCCTATCATGGGAGAAGCTGGTTTGTATTTCGACGTCCGAACCACTTTTCCCTTTTTTTAATACCTTATAATTTTCTTTTACTTAAAAATTACAGTCTTTTGGTTTATTTCATATGGTATCGTATTTGTGTTACTAATTATGTTTAAAATTTCTTCTATCTTTTGATTTTTATCCAATATTCCGTTGAAGGTGATTTCCTGAGTTGATTCCTTTTTAAAAATCGTTTTAATATCATACCATCTTTCCAGCACTTTCATAATATCCTTCAGAGGCATTTCCTTAAAACTGAAAACGCCTTCTCTCCATGAAACCTCATTAAAAACATCTACAGCATGAATTTGAATATGATTGCTGTTTCTGTCCATTATCGATTGATCACCAGGCTGTAAAACTCTTGAAACAACATTATTAGACAAGCTTACCTTTCCTTTTACAAGAGTAGTTGCAATTGTATGGGTATCCTGATATGCTTTTATATTAAACTCTGTTCCCAATACTTCTACATTCTGACTATGTGTCAAAACATTAAAATTCGATCCTTTATGAGCCGTACTGGGAGAAACATCAAAGTAAGCCTCTCCATAAACCAACTCCACCTGACGGGATTTACCGTCGATAAAAGCAGTCGGAAATTTAAGTTTCGATTCAGAGTTGAGCCAGACTTGCGTTCCATCGGCCAGTTTTATGAAAAATTGTCCGCCTCTTGGAATGGTAAGATAATTATATGAAATGGATGCTTTATCATCAGGATTATTGCTGTATACAATTTCTTTTCCGTTACTGTGAACATTCCCTGCATTGTACTCCTCTTCTTTTCCGAGCACAATTTGTTCTCCATTAGCAAGCACTAAAATTGCTTTATCTGTTCCTGGTTTAATGACGCTTTTTACCGCTACAGTCGTTTTATTGTTTTGCTTTTTCTCTATAGTTTGTTCCTTTGAGAAGTACATGGTGCCGGCAAAAATAAGTACTGCTGCTGCATATTTCCAAGGAAATATTTTTCTGACGGGAACATCAATAGCTTCCTGAATTTTTTTCCAATCTTTTTCAAGATTAATTTCAGACAGCAACTCAGAGCGTTGTTTTATAACTTTTTTATCGGTAAGATTCTCTACTATATATTTTTTGTCTTCTTCAGAAAAAAGTTTGGTATTGCGCAACTTTTCCGGCTCTTCATTTTTCAATAACGAAGAAGCAGTAAGGGCAGAAATTTTTATAATTTTTTTTAAAATTCGCATCTTTATAATGTGGTCTATATTACTAAGACGATAAAAAGTAAAGACAGGGTTAAAAAACGGTTAAAAAAAAACGTTTATTTTGTAATCTTTCACTTTTGTGCAGATTTTCGGAGCAAATTGCGGACTTATGCTTAAAAATTAATTTCTCAATTCAAAAATAAAAGCAATCAGGAAAAAACATTCTTTCAGCATAGGTTTCAATCTCTTGTAAGCGATCTTCTTTTGTGTTTTAATCGTATTTACAGAAATACCTAATTCCTCTGAAATTTCAGTATTTGTTAATCCTTTAATACTTAATTTGATGATTTGAGCACATTTATATGGTAGTGAATTCACCGCTTTATCAATTAACATTGAAGTCTCTGAGATCATAACTTCACGTAAAAAAAACGAATCTGTTTCGCTTTGCGGTATATCTTCTGTAAGAGATTCTTCTAACTTATAACGTCTGCTTTTTAGATAATCCAACGAACGGTTTTTTACAGAAGTATACAGATAAGACTTGATTTTAGTATTATTTTTGAACTCAATCTTGTCTTCCCATATTTTAATAAATACCTCCTGAACGATGTCTTTTGAAATATCTAAATCTTCAATATACTTATTGGAAAATAAACACAGAGAGGGGTACAGTGTATTGAAAACACTTTTATATTCTTTTAATGTTAAATGTTGTACTTCCATGTTTCCTGTAGACTCTTATTTAAGCATAACAATGTATAGATTTGTTTCGGTCAAGATGTATGATGAATTAAACTAACACTTATTTACTGCCTAATACTACGCTAATATAAAAACAAATTCTCACTTGCAAGACTTTATGCATTCTCCAGAGAGTTAGTACGATTATTATATTTTGCTGTTTTTTTTTTGAATTAATTTCCTGTATACTAACAAATACAGTTTTTTTATGGT
>Ga0247810_10002488_pt1 | contig 10162 bp, 6 predicted proteins | sample UWRJL119311C1_FD_179918 | JGI IMG/M metagenome (GOLD analysis project Ga0247810, IMG submission 179918) | Plant litter microbial communities from Arlington Agricultural Research Station in Wisconsin, United States - UWRJ-L119-311C-1 | ecosystem: Environmental > Terrestrial > Plant litter >...
AATCTATTTCGCTGTAAAAAACATTGTCTTTGAACTTCTTTAATTCCTGAAAAGTTTCGCGATTTTCTTTTGGTGTAAAAAACAAATCAGAGTTGATTCCGATAATATGAATCGCTGCATTTGTTCTGGACAATAAAGTTTCGAAATCGTCGCTATTTCTGGTTATATCTATGGTTTTGAGCAATTGGTTCATCAGTTTATAGGATGACAATTGGTATCTCTTTTGTAGTTTTGCGCCGTGGTGTGCCAGCCAGCTTTCGATATTAAAAATAGAAAGCTTGTCGTTGATCGTACGTTGAAATTTTTCTTTGAATGATTCAGGAGATCTGTAACACAACATAGCATGTATTCTGGCATCTTCTATAGGTCTTGAAGAATTGTTCAGGATTTGCTCTTGTAAATAACAATTAGCAATCATCCAGTCGGTCGATTTCCAGTCGGTGGCAATCGGGATTAAGTTTTGAGTAATACTAGGTTCTAATGCAAGAATCTCCCAGGCAATTCCTCCGCCAACAGAACCTCCAATAATGGTGTGCAATTGGGCGATATTTAATGCCTCCAGACCTTTTATAAAAATTCTGGCAATATCTCTTGTGGTGAAATCCTGATAGTTTTCTATTACAAACGAATCGTTTCCGTTTCCGGGAACGTCGAATGCTAATACGGTATATTTAAGGGTATCAATTGTTTTTTCGTCGCCAATTAAGTCATTCCACCAGCCATTTTCACCAGTAACCTGAGCATTTCCGGTCAAAGCGTGATTGACCAAAACTATAGGCGCGCTATGCAATGGTAAACCAGAAAGCGTAAAACTCAATGGCAATAATGGATATGATGCACCACTTTCTGTGATGAAATCTTGAATTATAATGGGACTTGGTATATTTTCCAATTTCAAATCTTTTTATTATTGATTTGTATGTGGAAATATTAGAAAGAAAGTACTAGAGTGAAACTAGAAAATTCTTGTTGTTATCTTTCCACGTTTGGGCGTGGTAGAATGCAGCACCTTCTTCGATTTAACGAAGGGTTGCTAAGGATTCATCGGGTCTAATCCCTCGTCCTTTCTTTATAACATTTCAATACGTTTTTGAACTTAAAGGTGCAAATTAACTACTTATTTCTTAAACTAACAAATTTTATCGAAACTGATTGCTTAATTTCTTAAACATAATTCAAACAAAAACTATTGTACGCAAAAAATTACCGAACAATTTGCCCAGTAAAATTAAGCAGGTATTCCCCTATTTTATGATACTTTTTGATTTAGATAAAAAGTGTTTCATTCTCTTTTGAATACATCAAAAATAATAATGAATTTGGTTCTTTTTTCTCCGCTACTTTATCTGCCTCCGTGATTCCAAATCTTGGGTGTACCAATTCATTTGTTGGTGGTGGCGCATTATTTCTTTTAGCTCTTAAGTTTTTCAATGTAGAAAAAGTTTTTGTTATGTAGTTTAATTTGCTCATGATATTTAAGTTTATGTTAGTTTGCGTTTTATAATCTTTATTGTTTATTTAATTTTTTGTTATGGCAACCAAATGGAATAAAAAAACCCTTTTGGATCACAATACCAAAAGGGTTTAAGTTTTATACAACTTACATATACTTTTAGTATCAACAGACGCGTACACAAATACGTGCGACGTTAAACATCTTGTTCATCTGTAGGGATTTATTCATCTTGGATTTACTTGCTATTTTAAAAAATTCTTGCATTTGTTTTATTTTAATAAGCTTCCCGGAAACTGCCAAATATTTTAACTTTTATCTTTTTTTTAAAATCAATTAAGAAAGAAAGTTGTTTCAACTTTTGTCCCGATCGACATAACTATATTCAGAATACTAAGTTTATTTTACTGGTAATTTTGAGGTATTACAAATGTGCGAATATTTTTTCAATTATGCAAGTGAGGATCAGCAAATTAATCGTAAAAAACGTCAAAAAACATCTTTTTAACGTTAAAAAACATCCTACAAATTAAAGATCTCAAAAAAAGAACGTTAAAACTTACAAAAAAAACACATCACGAACTTTCCTGTTTCATTATATCAAAGACCAACTAACTACTATTAGAAACCACTTACAGCCAAACTGCTTCTTTATTTTTAATTTTTTCGGCCACTTTTAAAATGTCAGTTATTATACCTCTTGATATGGCCTGCTTACATGCCGAAGCGCTTTGAATTGCTATTGGAACATCTGCATACGATTGTGTATAAATTTCAAAAATAGTATCTGAGCCTTTTAGCTGTCCTATGGCAGACCAGACTGGTTCTGAAACTATTTTTACTTCTAATGTATTTTTCTCTAAATCAAATTCGCCTACGTATCTTAGCACATGATTGTCTGCCTGGGTAATTTTTGCAATTTTAAATGATTTGTCGATCGCTTCTGTATTAAGAATGCCGTTTTTCTCCAGATGTTCTTCTGTAATAAGCGAATTAATTTTTATATCAGAGAAATCAAAATCTTTTCCAATTTCCCTTGTCAAAATCAATAACTTCCTTGCTGTATCATTTCCTGACAAATCTTCCTTAAAGGTTGACCGCATTAAACCCAATAAACTTGCATCTTTGAGCAGAGATGAAAAAGAACTATCTTCTGTCGCAAACCTATTAAAAACATAACTCAGATTATCTGAGAAAACACCTCGTATCTTAGTAATTTTCTCGCCTGAAGAATACAAATCTCTTAAGGTTTGCAATACCGGAAAACCTGTGTCTACTGATGTTTCGTACAAAAATTCTTTGTCGTATTTTTTAAGATTCTCTCTGATGCCTTTATACAAATCAATTGGCAGTGTATTGGCTTTTTTATTTACCGCTACAATGTTAAAACCATTCTCAATCAAAGTATTATAATGATGAATGAGCTCGTCGCTCGCTGTTGCATCAACGGCTATTAAGTTCTCAAATTCGTTTTCTTTGGCAAATTCAATAATATCCTGCACTTTAAACGGAACAGCCAATTCTAAGAAATTGGTTTCCCAGGCATATCCAACGCCTTCTTTCTCGAAAAACGCTACTGTTGAATTGGTTATAATTGGAAAATGAAAATCAATATTTTTACTTTCGAGAAAAAACTCCTGACTTTCGATAATTTGATTGATCAAAGTACTTCCTATATTTCCAATTCCAAAAAGGATGATATTTATTTTAAGCTTTGACATAATTTTAATTTTATGGGGTTAATTAACCCATATGAGATAGACGCACTGCTGTGCGCCTCTACATATATGGTGAAATCTTTATGTTGAATTTCTTCTATAAAAAATCACCTCTAGCAGAACTCACGCTGCTAAAGGCAATTTTTCAAACAAAAAACAAAAAAACCTAATTTTTATTAATACTGTATTGCGATTGGGTAATGCTGGCGAAAGCAGCTTGCAAATCAGCTATTAAATCCTCGATATCTTCAATTCCGACAGAAAGTCGAACTAAATCTTTTGAAACTCCTGTTTCCAGTTGGTCTGCATCAGACAATTGTTGGTGCGTTGTACTTGCCGGATGAATAATTAATGATTTTGTATCACCAATATTGGCCAAAAGCGAGAACAACTTAGTCTGATCGACCACTTTTTTAGCGGCATCAAAACCACCTTTTAGTCCAAAAGTGATCACGCCACTTTGTCCTTTTGGCAAATATTGTTGTGCTAAATCATAATATTTATTGTTTTTTAGACCTGGATAATTTACCCAAACTACCTCATCTTGTTTTTCTAACCATGAGGCCAGAGCCAAAGCGTTTTCGCTATGTTTCTGAATTCGGATTGGTAAAGTTTCTAATCCCTGAATAATCTGAAAAGCATTAAATGGACTCAAAGCTGCTCCAAAATCACGTAAACCTTCGATTCTGGCTTTTGCTATAAAAGCTGCATTTCCTAAAGCTTCATGATACACCAAACCGTGATATCCTGCAGAAGGCTCTGTAAACTCAGGGAATTTTCCGTTCGACCAGTCAAATTTTCCTGCATCTATAATAACGCCTCCTAATGAAGTTCCGTTTCCTGAAATATATTTGGTTAAAGAGTGAATTACGATATCTGCTCCGTACTGAATTGGATTCAATAAATAAGGTGTAGCAACCGTATTGTCTACAATAAAAGGAACTTTGAAGTTTTTGGCTTCCGCCGAAATTCCTTTCAGGTCTAACACATCTAATTTTGGATTCCCTAAAGATTCTACAAAAAAGGCTCTTGTGTTTTCTTTAGCTGCTTTTGTAAAATTTTCCGGTTGAGAAGGATCTACAAAAGTGGTTGTAATGCCTAAACGAGGTAAAGTTACATTTAGCAAATTATAAGTTCCTCCGTATAAGCTATTAGAAGCCACAATATGATCTCCCGCTTTTAGCAAAGTCAATAATGTTGTAGAAATTGCCGATGCTCCAGATGCTGTCACTACAGCTCCAATCCCGCCTTCGAGTGCAGCCAGTCGTTGCTCTAAAATATCGTTTGTCGGGTTATTTAATCTCGTGTAAATAAATCCGGCTTCGGCAAGACCAAATAAATTGGCAGCGTGATCTGAATCGTTAAATACATAAGATGATGTCTGGTAAATAGGCACTGCTCTTGTTCCTGCATTTTTAGTAACATCGTGTCCTGCGTGTAGTGCGTTTGTTGCAAATTTTTGTGTGCTCATGATCTTAGTTTTTTAGGTATTGTGAATACTATTATATATTGTTATTTGAAATTGATTTTTGATTGTAATCGTTATTTGAAATCGCAATTAAAATTGATTTTTGAAATTGATATTGTTATTGATATTGATATTGTTACTTATTGAATAAAAAAGTCTTCTCCTTCTTCTTCAAGGTTATACATTAAGAGCAGTAATGATTTTTGACTTCTTATTAACTCCTGCTCCGCATTTAGTCTTGTAACTTCTCTTGTTATGTCTTCGGATTTATTATTGTTTTTTTGAGAATCGTTTCTCAATAAATATTCTATTGCGATTGAGTTTAATGTTTTCATAATATAAAATTTAAAAATATTGAAATAAAAAAAAGCCCTTTCGGATGGCTACCAAAAGGGCTTATAGTTCTAACTATAACAAAGATTTTATCTTTTACTTTTGGCAACAACGAATTGGGATGCACATTTGCATCATCTCACAACATATCATCATATTATTCGCTATTGTTTTCATTTTATATTATTTTAAATTAATGCTTTTTAAAACTCGACTAATTCGATAGAGTAAATATATAAACTATTATTATATCTACCAAATTAAAAATTGATAATTAATACATTTTTTTAGAATCCCTGAAAATACAGGTGTTTTACTTTATAGATTAGCCCACGGGTTTTACGGATTAAACGGGTTTACACAGATTCTTTTTATCCTCTTCTATTGTCTCAAAAATTTAGCCACAGATTGAATGATTAAAACGATCAAAAAAATCTGTGAAAATCTTTTAATCTGTGGCATGTTTAATTGAAGCCAAAATAAAAAAAGTTAAGCCACAGTTTAAATGATTACAAAAAAAATCCGCTCAAATCCGCTCAAATCCGTAAAACCCGTGGGCCAATCTTTTATTTTTAGAATTTAAAACTTAATCTGGCAAAACCAAATCTTCCGTTCAATCCAAATTGTGATACTGCTCTTGAATAAGCAAACTGATTTGCATTTGTTAAATCTGTGCTTGGCGCAGGAGACAATGTTGGCGTTGTATTGGTAAATGCCGGAGTTGACGGATTGTTTCTGTCCGGATAAACATCTCCTATATTATTAAGACCAATTGTAAATCTGAATTTCTCATTGATTTGATATCCTAAAGATAAATCGGTAACAATTTTCGCACTGTATTCCGGATGCTCATAAACTGATGATGATCCGTCTAAATTTACATCTGTCGCTCCCGGATCAGTCACTTTTCCGAAATAAGTATTTCTTAAATAAATATCCAGCTTTTTGATGCTGAATGTTGTCATCAAATTCGCTTTCAATTTAGGAATCGCTTCTTCTAAATAAACTCTGCTTGATTCCGGGAAAAATGAATACACATAAGGATCTCCACCTGCATCAATAATAGATTGAGGAACATTTAATTTCCCTACTCTTTTGGTGGTATTGTAACTTAAAGCAAAATCATTTCTGATGGTAAAATCCTGAATTACATCGTATTTTTGAGAAATCACTACATCTATACCTTTTGTTTCAGAATCGATTCCGTTGGTCCAGAACGAAGCTCTTTCAACTCCTTTTAAATCAAATGCTTGTTGAAACAATGTCAATGCATCTTTTTGTGTAGCAGATGTAGCTGCATTTATCTGAGCATCTGTTGGTCTTGAATATTGTCCAGTAAGCACCACTCTGTCATCGATTCTTGTAAAGTAGGCATCGGTTGCAATGGTAATATTGGCATCAGGAATTTTAAATGTAAATCCTGTACTAATACTTTTAGATTTTTCAGGTTTTAGGCTTTCAACTCCAATACTTTTAGCTGCCTGAGAATCATTTGTAAAATAACCTACTTGGTAAGGTGCTCCATTTATAAACTGAGTAGAACTTGATTCAAAATATTTTTGTTGTAATGATGGCGCTCTAAAACCAGTTTGTCCTGAAATTCTCCAATTGATATTATCATTTATTTTTAAAAGAGAAGCTAGTTTAAAAATAACCGTGCTTCCAAAATCTGAATAATTTTCATAACGAACAGCTCCGTTCAAAAGCCAGTTTTTAGTAGCATTCAATTCTAAATCAAGATAAGCTGCACCACTTTTTCTGTCTTTTTCTTTAGCATCAGATGGTTGAAAACCTGAAAATCCCTGTGCTCCTGCGCCACGCTTGTTACCAAAAAAGTCTGTTACTATTAATGGTGAGTTACTTGGCAAAATTCCAGGAACTATGTTTCCGTTGGTATCATATAATCCATAAGAAGCTTCTTCTCCTGCTTTAATCTGATAATTTTCATATCTGAATTCTCCGCCAAAAGCAACATTCAGTCCTTCTAAAACATCAAGCTTTTTACTGAAATCTAAATTAGTTGTACTTTGTAAAAATGAAACTTTACCGGCATCAAAACTAGAAGGAGAATTTACTCCTAAAGTCGCATTGATGGTATTGTTTACATCATATTGAAAAGAGTTTGACCCCAGGTTGGTACTTAAATCAGTATCAAAACCCAATATATTGGTAGTAACCCCAAGTGCCGCCGAAGCATCTAATATAGATGATTCTATTTCTGGTAGAAATCCGTTTTCATACACTTGCGTGAAAGTACCAGAACCGTTTGGTAATCTGTTGAAAGCATAAGATTTACCGTTTCTATACGAAACTCCACCAAAAGAATACAAAGATGTAATATCAGATAATGGATATTTTGTATTATAATATAGTTGTCCTGAAGCCAGTTCTGACTGACCAACACTCATATTATAATCACTTCTTTCCTGACCTCTGTAAGCAATTTCATTATTAGTCACATCAAAATTCAAAGCCGTTTGCATTTGAGCCAATGTTGTTGCCGAAGAAATTGCAGTTTGCTGCGCCGGTGTAAAATAACTTACTTGTGGTGCATATTGCTGTAATGAGCTAATAATTTGCGCTGAATTTGAAGTATTATTAATATTGCTAAACAATGAATTGATAGCAACACCATTTTGAGCTGCTCTGTTTTCTACAGCATTGTAAGCATTAAAAATAGGACCGTTTCTAATTCCGGCTCTGCTTGTGGCCTGTCTTGTTACCGCAGTTCCGGTAACATTCAGAAAACTTCCTTCTTTACCTAAAGAGGTTCCGTAATTCAAATCTACTTGTACGGTTTGTCCGTCAGCTCCGCCTTTAAAGTCATTAGATCCTGAAGATAAGTTGGTACCATATTGAATACCTCCCGAAATAAAATTAGCATTCTTTTTTAATACAATATTAATTACTCCGGCAATAGCATCTGAGCCGTATTGTGCCGCTGCACCATCACGTAAAACTTCGATTCTTTCTATAGCAAATGACGGAATTGCATTTAAATCTGTTCCAACAGATCCTCTTCCCGGAGATCCGTTTATATTTACCAATGCGCTTGAGTGCCTGCGTTTACCGTTCACCAATATCAAAACCTGATCAGGTCCTAAACCTCTTAATTGCGCCGGATCGACGTGATCTGTAGCATCTGCGGTAGAAGTCGCATTACTGGTAAAAGAAGGCGCAACGTAATTTAAGATCTGAGTAACACTCGTTTGCGGAGAACCTTTTGTAATGTCTGAAATATTAAAAACATCTACAGGAACAGGAACATCAGTTTTTACCCGATTTTTACTTCTCGATCCCACTATTGTTACTTCAGATAATTCATTGTTTTTCAGACTATCCTGTTCTTTTTCATTTTCCTGAGCATAAACACCTGAAAACGTGAGAAGACCTAAAGCGATTAGTACATTTTTTTTCATTGCTTTTAAGATTAATTTAGTGGTTTTGGCTTAAAAATTATTTGCAGTTATTTTTTATCGGGACAAAAAAAAACCTCTGCGATCTGCAGAGGTTTCTATATATATTTTTGAAAAAAAATTACAATAGCGTCTCTGCGGAGAACTCCGGCATCTTACAAGACATCATATTGCAAACTGTAAATTTCATTTCTTTAATTTTCGTGAGGCAAATTTGCGAACTATTTTTTTATCGGCCAAACAAAAATCGAAATATTTTCTATTACCCTATCAAATTAGTATATTAATGTTAAATTTATGCTATAAAAAATAAAAAAAGTTGAACTTTAATTTGCAAATCAAAATGGTTTTGTACTTTTGCACCCGAATACGGAGGAAAAATTTGAACTGATTGCAACCTCTTCATAATGAAATGGTTCGTTATGAATGCTGAAAGATAAATTTCGGCATTAAAAAATGCTAAAGCAGACTATCTCCTTTAGCCCTTTTTAAGCAATTTTTTTCCTCACTTAATTTTAATTTAATAAATTATTATGGCTTATTTATTTACGTCAGAATCTGTTAGTGAAGGGCATCCAGACAAAGTTGCAGATCAAATTTCGGATGCATTAATTGATAACTTTTTGGCATTTGATGCTGACTCAAAAGTAGCTTGCGAAACTCTTGTTACTACAGGTCAGGTAATTTTAGCTGGTGAAGTAAAATCGAATACTTATCTTGATGTGCAGCAAATTGCCCGTGATGTAATCCGTAAAATTGGATATACAAAAAGCGAGTATATGTTTGAAGCAAATTCTTGTGGAATTCTTTCAGCAATTCATGAGCAATCTGCAGATATTAATCAAGGGGTTGACAGAGCTAAGCCAGAAGAGCAAGGTGCAGGAGATCAGGGAATGATGTTTGGTTATGCAACTAACGAAACTGAAAACTACATGCCACTGGCACTTGATTTATCTCATAAATTATTACAGGAATTAGCAATTTTAAGACGTGAGAATAACGAAATCACTTATTTACGTCCTGACGCAAAATCTCAGGTAACTTTAGAATATAGTGATGATAACAAACCAACTCGTATTGATGCGATTGTAATTTCGACTCAACACGATGATTTTGATGAAGAAGCTACTATGCTGGCTAAAATCAAAAAAGATATCATCGAAATTTTGATTCCAAGAATCATTGCAAAAAATCCAGCTCACGCGCATTTATTCAATGATAAAATTAACTACCATATTAACCCAACAGGAAAATTTGTTATTGGAGGACCTCACGGAGATACTGGTTTAACAGGAAGAAAAATCATTGTTGATACTTACGGTGGAAAAGGTGCTCACGGTGGTGGTGCATTCTCTGGAAAAGATCCAAGTAAAGTAGACAGAAGTGCTGCTTATGCAACTCGTCATATCGCTAAAAACTTAGTGGCTGCAGGTGTTGCCGACGAAATCTTAGTTCAGGTTTCTTACGCAATTGGAGTTGCTGAACCAATGGGTATTTTTATTGATACTTACGGAACTTCTAAAGTAAACTTAACTAACGGTGAGATCGCTAAAAAAGTAGAAGCTATCTTTGATATGCGCCCTTACTTTATCGAGCAACGTTTGAAATTAAGAAACCCAATTTATAGCGAAACTGCTGCTTACGGACACATGGGACGTAAACCAGAAGTGGTAACTAAAACTTTTTCTGCTCCGGGAGGAAATGTAAAAACAGTTACTGTTGAGTTATTTACCTGGGAGAAACTTGATTTCGTAGACAAAGTAAAAGCAGAATT
>Ga0247810_10002489_pt1 | contig 10161 bp, 5 predicted proteins | sample UWRJL119311C1_FD_179918 | JGI IMG/M metagenome (GOLD analysis project Ga0247810, IMG submission 179918) | Plant litter microbial communities from Arlington Agricultural Research Station in Wisconsin, United States - UWRJ-L119-311C-1 | ecosystem: Environmental > Terrestrial > Plant litter >...
GTATTGCCGAAACCAAACTCGAAGCCTTGCTGAGCCAAATGAATCCGCATTTTACTTTTAATGCTATCAACGCTATTCAGGATTTCATTATTAGTAACGACATCGAAAACTCACTGCTTTATATTAGCGAATTTTCGAAGTTAATTCGTAAAACACTCGAAAACTCATCAAAACAAAAGATTACTATTGATGAAGAAATAGAATATCTCCAGGCTTACATTAACATTGAGAACATGCGTTTTGATAATCGAATAGATTTCGAAATTCAAATTTCACCAGAAATAGATACTTGTTTTACCAAAATTCCAACAATGCTTTTACAGCCTTTTGTAGAGAATGTTTTTGTTCATGCTTTTAATGAATCAAGTGTTGGTCCCCAATTGATCATTTCGTTTAAAATGATTTCAGAAACTATTTTAGAATGTAAAATCACTGATAACGGATTAGGAATTAAGACGTCAAAAAAAAACAAACTACATCAGTCAAAAGGAATTCAGCTTACAAAAGAGCGACTTTCACTTTTGCAGGAATTAAAAGATCCTATCGAAATTACTTTTACCGAAAATAATGGTACAATAGTTACTATTTTACTTTTGGTTTAATTTCTTCTACTTAAAATTCAAATAGCACTTGTCAAGTTTTGACAAGTGCTATTTTCGTTTATAAACTAAAAAGATGCTTTCAAATTAAATAAAGATGCTTTTATAAAGTAAATTAATTAGAAAAGGAGTGATCATTTATTTTTGAAAGGAATTAATAAATTAAAAAATATGGCAACTTATAAATGTCGACGATGCGGAATTATTAGAAACGACTTTCAAAGATTACTATTAGCATTAACACCGCAAAGATGTAAACCCGGACTATTTAGCTCTAGCGGATCTGTTTCATCTCATGCTTGGTACAAAATTTCTAATGATAACATTTATTAATTGAAATGATCTGTTGATCTAACTACTATTTAATTAATGAGTAAAAAATTAAAAAATATCTTTATAAAGAAAGTAAATTATGATTAAAAAAATACTATTAGGGTTTATTTTAATACTAGCATTATCAGTACAAAGTCAGACAAAGAAAAAGGCACAGCCCTCTTATGAAAATACAGTAAAAAATTACGTGAAATGGTTTGAATCCCTTCCAGATTATAAAAAACGTGAAGAATCAATCATATTGGTTAATAAATTAAATAGAATGTCGCCACATGATAAAGGATTGTGGTTAGCAACGATGTCTAAATATAGTAAAGTTGAGGAAGTCAATAAAAATGTCATTGATAGTTTATCTAATGAAGGTGTAAAGAAGAAACTACTTGCAGAATTAAAAAATACTACATATGTAAATGGTGAGCAGAAAATAGATACAATTATAATATTACGCAGTACAACTGGTAAGGAAAGAACATTTGCCGAAAATACCAAAGTACGAGAAGAAATTGCACGACTAAAAGAAATAATTATCAAAGCTGATAAAAAAATGGATAGTATCGGTGGGTCTGTGGACTATCATTATAGAAACGGTAATAAAGAATATATGGATGCCTACCATGACTCTGAAAGTGCTAAATTCAATCTTCCTCACTTGAGAGATAAGATAATAACTTATCGGGGTGCTGGTGATAATAATTGGAATTCTTACTTAAAAGATCTTTATGAATTAGAAATCCATCTGTCAGTTCCTCATATATTGACGGATGATGAATTAGATAACGGGATAACCAGTACCAACAAATATGATAAGTTGAAGAAAATATATGTTGCTGAATTTGTCAGAGGTATTAATTATTATAAAGATAAAATACGTGATGATAAAAAAAGTACATTTAATATTAACGAAGTTGCAGAGAGAGATCAAATTGATGATTACAACGATTAATTGAAATAAAGATTTACTTACTATAATAAAAGAAAACATAGAAATAACTAAACTAAAAAACGTCACTTTTGATTAATTGATAGAAAATAGAAAATGAAAAAAATATTAAAGAAAATAAAGCTGAAGTGTAAGGGATGGTTGTGTAATTGGGAATGTGGAGGATGTAACAATTGTGGCTGTTTTTGTACTTGCGATGATTAGGCATTAAAGAAAAAAAAGAGCAAGAACGAAGATATTACGTAAAGAATTGAATTAGAAAAAATGCTAATTTTAAAAAAAACCACAAAAAAAACTAACGTTATTTTGTTACTAATTGTAACATAAAGTTTTGCTATCGAGCACAAAAAGAACAAATCAAAGTGGTAACTTTGCGTTTTGCTCAAAATTATGTTAGAAAAAGACAATACTATTGAAGTTCTTGGTGCAAGAGTTCATAATCTAAAAAATATAGACATTTCTATTCCGCGTGAAAAACTGGTGGTTATTACCGGTTTATCAGGTTCGGGAAAATCGTCTTTGGCGTTTGATACCATTTATGCCGAGGGACAACGTCGTTATGTGGAGACTTTTTCGGCTTATGCCAGACAGTTTCTTGGCGGTCTAGAACGTCCGGATGTTGATAAAATCGATGGTCTTTCGCCAGTAATTGCGATCGAACAAAAAACAACCAGTAAAAGTCCGCGTTCTACGGTGGGGACAATTACAGAAATATACGATTTCCTGAGACTTCTTTACGCTCGTGGTGCCGACGCCTATAGTTACAACACCGGCGAAAAAATGGTTTCGTATTCTGATGAACAAATTAAAGACTTAATTATTCAGGATTTTAAAGGAAAACGCATCAATATTCTCGCTCCCATTATTAGAGCCAGAAAAGGTCATTATGCAGAGTTATTCCAGCAAATTACCAAACAAGGTTTCATTAAAGTTCGTGTAAACGGCGAAGTTCAGGATTTGGTTTCAGGAATGAAACTGGATCGTTATAAAACGCACGATATCGAAATTGTAGTCGACAGAATGTTGATCGAAGATACCGAAGACAATCAAAAACGTTTGTCTGAAAGTATCAATACAGCTATGCATCATGGCGAAAATGTTTTGATGATTTTAGATCAGGATACGAATGAAGTTCGTTATTTCAGTAGGAATTTAATGTGTCCTACAACGGGAATTTCGTATCAAAACCCAGAACCTAATTTATTCTCGTTCAACTCTCCAAAAGGAGCCTGCCCGCATTGTAACGGATTAGGAACAGTTCACGAAATCAACGTAAAAAAGATTATTCCGAATCCGAAATTATCAATTAAAGCGGGAGGTTTTGCTCCGCTTGGTGAATATAAATCATCGTGGATTTTTAAGCAATTGGAAGTTATTGGAGAGAAATTCAGTTTCAAGATAACTGACCCGATTGAGAAAATTCCGCAAGAAGCCATGACCATGATTTTGCATGGCGGAAAAGATAAATTCGTTGTTAATTCTAAAGATTTAGGAGTTACACGCGATTATAAAATAGATTTTGAAGGAATCTCGCATTTCATTAAAAATCAGTTTGACGAAACATCTTCAACCACTATAAAACGTTGGGCTAAAGATTTCATGGATGAAGTAAATTGTCCCGTTTGTGACGGTTCGCGTTTGAAAAAAGAAGCTTTATTTTTTAAAATAAACGGAAAAAATATCGTCGAATTATGTGATATGGATATTTCTGATTTAACCATCTGGTTTCAGGATTTAAACAAACATTTGTCTGATAAACAACTTTTGATCGCTTCAGAAGTAGTAAAAGAAATCAAAGACCGTTTGAACTTCCTCATGAATGTTGGTTTGAATTATTTGGCTTTAAGCCGAAGTTCAAAATCACTTTCAGGTGGTGAAGCACAACGTATTCGTCTTGCAACTCAAATTGGTTCGCAATTGGTTGGTGTTTTATATATTCTGGATGAGCCAAGTATTGGTTTGCACCAAAGAGACAATGAAAAACTAATTCATTCCTTAGAGCAATTACGAGATATAGGAAACTCAGTTATTGTCGTTGAACACGATAAAGACATGATCGAACGCGCTGATTATGTTATTGATATTGGACCAAAAGCAGGTAAATACGGAGGAGAAATCATTAGCATTGGAACTCCTGCTGAAACTTTAAAATCAGATACAATTACTGCTCAATATTTGAACGGTAAAATGAAATTGGAAATTCCGAAAGAGCGTCGTAAAGGAAACGGAAAGTTTTTAAAATTAACCGGAGCAACCGGAAACAACCTTAAAAACGTTTCTATCGAATTGCCTTTAGGGCAATTAATTTGCGTTACAGGAGTTTCAGGAAGTGGAAAATCGACCTTGATCAACGAGACGCTCTACCCTATTTTGAATGCGTATTATTTTAATGGCGTAAAAAAACCACAACCTTACAAGAAAATTGAAGGTTTAGAACATATTGACAAAGTAATTGATATTGATCAAAGTCCGATTGGGAGAACGCCACGTTCGAACCCGGCAACTTATACAGAGGTTTTTACCGAGATTAGAAACTTGTTTACGATGACTTCCGAAAGCATGATTCGTGGTTACAAAGCGGGACGTTTTAGTTTTAATGTAAAAGGCGGACGTTGCGAAACCTGCGAAGGTTCCGGTGTAAGAACCATAGAAATGAACTTTTTACCGGATGTTTACGTAGAATGTGAAACCTGTCAGGGAAAACGTTTCAATAGAGAAACTTTAGAGATTCGATACAAAGGAAAATCAATTTCGGATGTATTGAATATGACGGTTGACGAAGCAGTTCCGTTTTTTGAAAACATCCCGAAGATTTATAGAAAAGTAAAAACTATTCAGGATGTTGGTTTAGGATATATCACGCTTGGCCAGCAAAGTACAACACTTTCGGGTGGTGAAGCGCAACGTATCAAATTAGCCGGAGAATTGTCTAAAAAAGATACTGGAAATACGTTTTATATCTTAGACGAACCTACAACTGGTTTGCATTTTGAAGACATTCGCGTTTTAATGGATGTAATCAATAAACTGGTGGATAAAGGAAATACAATTCTGGTTATCGAACATAATATGGACGTTATCAAACTTGCTGATTATATTATTGATATTGGTCCTGAAGGCGGAAAAGGCGGTGGACAATTGATCGCTAAAGGAACTCCGGAAGAAGTAGCGAAAAATAAAAAAAGCTATACTGCGAAGTTTTTGAAAAAGGAATTGGAGTAAAACCTTTGTATGGATGGATTAAAATCCATCCATACAAAATTGGTCGATGCTACCAATCTTTTTTGTATGTCTTCATCTTTCGACGGATTAAAATACTTCGCTACAAAATGAATCGAGCCTAAGACTCTTTTCATACTTATTATAAAAGTTCCGAAGGAACGAAATGTTGGTAGCAACGGATTTTAATCCGTTGAAATATTACGCGTCCACACAACCAAGTTCCGTAGGAACGAAATATTGGTAACATCTCGACACAAAGATTGGGGATTTTGATTGAGGAGTTTCTTGCGGAGATCCCTCGTTCCTCGGGGATGACAAAAATGGAGATAGATCCATTTTTATAAAAATTCATTAATCATTTGATAATGAATCACAAACCAAAAAAAAAGATTTAACATACGTTACATTTAAATTAATAAATGTGCATTTCTGTCGCAATTCTCAAAAAAAGACTTAATTTAGCTAGCCGTTTTTGAAAAAAAAATTGATTTTGGCAAAGACTAATATAAAATCTATGAATCTAAAAGAAAAGTTCGGTAACGTTGACAATTATTTTTCGCCCAAAATAATTGACGAAGTAAACGATCAATATATTAAAGTGGCTAAAATAAAAGGCGATGAAGTTCCCTGGCACAATCACGAGAATGAAGACGAATTATTTTACATCGTTGACGGTGAACTTTTAATGGAAATTGAAAATAAACCTTCATTTATAATGAAAAAAGGCGATTTATTCGTTGTAAAAAAAGGCGTAAATCATAGGGTTTCATCGGTTGAAGAATGTGCTATAATGCTGATCGAATCGAAAACTACTGAACATACCGGAAAAGTTAAAAGCAATATTACTAAGTCAATTGAAGAACAAACGTATTAAATGAAAGAATTTTTCTTTTTATAAAACAATGTTTCAATTGAAAACTGGTCACTAGCCCTGATGGGAGCGGCATCCTTTTATGGTGGGGTTCACCATAAAAGATACAGTGGACAGCAGGAAATAGCTCCTTCTCCTTCGACTACGCTCAGGATGACAATTTAAAAACGACACAGCTAAAAATAAAAATATAAATAATTAAAATACCTAAAATGAGATTAGAAGATTTTGATAATGATGAGGACAAAGTAATTCAGGACCGTTTGAAACAAAAAACGTGGAATGAAATTAGAACAAACGATAGCTGGGCGATTTTTAAAATCATGGCCGAGTTTGTAAACGGTTACGAAAGCATGGGACGTATTGGTCCTTGTGTATCTATTTTTGGTTCGGCGAGAACGAAACCAGATGATAAATACTATTTATTGGCAGAAAAAATTGCTTACAAAATCAGTAAAGCTGGTTACGGTGTGATCACAGGAGGTGGCCCCGGAATCATGGAAGCTGGTAATAAAGGTGCGCATTTAGGAGGCGGAATTTCGGTGGGATTAAATATCGAATTGCCTTTTGAACAACACTTTAACCCTTATATCGATCACGATAAAAACCTGAATTTCGATTATTTCTTTGTGAGAAAAGTAATGTTCGTAAAATATTCGCAAGGTTTTGTGGTAATGCCAGGAGGTTTTGGAACTCTTGATGAAATGTTTGAAGCGATTACGTTGATTCAAACCAAGAAAATTGGTAAATTCCCAATTATATTAGTTGGCGTTGAATTCTGGTCAGGATTGATCGAATGGGTAAAAACGGTTTTAGTAGAAAAAATGCATACCGTTAGTCCCGAAGATTTGAACTTATTTAAGATCGTTGACACTGAAGATGAAGTAGTTGATGTATTGGATAAATTCTACAAGAAATACGATTTAAGTCCTAATTTCTAATATTTTTTTCACCATATAAGTGATATAAGTTCATTTAAAAATACCGCATAAAGTATTAACCTTAAATTTTCTTATATCACTTAATGGTTAAATAATCATAAAATCTTACAAAAAATTAAAGCTGTTTTTTTAAACAGCTTTTTTTATGTTATTTTTACAAAAAACCAAAGCAACTGAACACTCGTAACTTAAGTTATATATTAATTATCCTAGGCCATCATTGAAACTATTATATAAAGTTATATTCTTCGTTTTTGTCTTAATGAGCTCATTAAAACAATATGCACAACATCAGTCTAAGATGGAGGTGGCGGTTAATCTCGAGCTTAAAACACTGAACGTAAAACAGGATATTACTTATTACAACACGTCTAACGATTCTTTGATTTCGATTGTTTTAAACGATTGGAACAATGCATTCTCTGGAAAGAATACGCCATTAGCCAAAAGATTTTCGGATGAATTTTATCGCGGTTTTCATCTGGCAAAAGCTGCAGAAAGAGGAAATACTACGATTTTGAATTTGACCGATTCAGATAATAGGGCACTTGAATGGGAAAGAACGGAAAAGAATCCTGATTTTGTGGTTGTAAAACTGAATCGAAAATTATATCCTGGTGAGAAAATCGATTTGCATCTGGTTTATATTTCAAAAATTCCGAGTGATAAATTCACCCGTTATGGCTTTGATCAAAATGGCGGAATGAACTTAAAAAACTGGTTCCTGAGCCCGGCACGATTTGAAAATCATCGTTTTACGAAATCTAACAATTATAATCTGGACGACATTGCAAATGCAGGCGTTGATTATGAAATTGCTATAAAAATCCCAAACCAATACGCGATTACTACCGATTTGAATTCGGTATCAGAAGATGCTACGAATTCGCTTTTTAAAACCTACTCCTATTCCGGAAATAACAGAACTGATTTTAATTTGTTTATCGAAAAACAAAATAGTTTTGCAAGTTATGACAATGGTTCTCTGGAAGTGCTCAGTGATCTTAAAAACAAAAAACTTAGCGAAATTCAGAAAGCTATTATTATTAATAGAGTGGTGAATTTTGCCAGTGCTTTTATAGGGAAATATCCGCATCAAAAAATCACCGTTTCGCAGGTAGATTATGACCGAAATCCGTTTTATGGACTGAATCAGTTACCGTCATTTATTAGTCCGTTTTCTGATGATTTTATATTTGAAATTACGTTCTTAAAAACCTATCTGAATAATTATTTAAAGAATAGTTTGCGCTTAGATCCCCGAAAAGACAATTGGGTGTATGACGGGATTCAGATTTATGCCATGATGAAATATATGGAGGAAAATCATTTGGATCAAAAGATGCTTGGAAGACTTTCTAAAATGAAACTCTTTAAAAGTTACAACATTACCAATCTTACTTTCAATGAGCAATACAGCTATTATTATATGCTGATGGCTCGCAAAAACCTTGACCAGCCGCTTGGAGATCCAAAGAATACTTTAATAAAATTCAACGAACAAATTGCCAGTAAATATCGTGCGGGATTAAGCCTGAGTTATTTAGATGATTATCTGGATCACGATATTGTTCCCGAAAGCGTACAGGAATTTTATAACCTGAATAAAACAGAGCAAACGAATCGCTATAACTTCGAAAAAATATTAACCAAAAACAGCCGTAAAAATATCGATTGGTTTTTTAATACAATTATTGATTCGAGAGATATTATCGATTACAAATTTTCTAATGTTTACAGAACAAAAGACAGCGTTCAGTTTCAGATCAAAAATAAAACCAACAACTTTGTTCCTATTCCGGTTTACGGACTTAAGAAAAATGAAGTCGTTTTTAAAAAATGGATTGAACCTAAAAACACCGATTCTATTTATGAAGTAGACCGCAAAAATGCGGATAAAATTGTCTTAAACTACGATAATGAAGTTCCGGAATACAACCAAAGAAACAACTGGAAATCATTAAAAAGTGTGGTGATAACAAATCGTCCCATCAAGTTTAATTTTGCCAAAGATCTTGAAGATCCGTATTACAACCAGATTTTGTACATCCCAACAGTTACTTACAATCTGTATGATGGTTTTACGCCCGGAATACGTTTTCATAACAAAACTATTCTCGATAAACCTTTTACTTTTGATATTAATCCCGCTTACTCTATTAAAGCCGGAACAATTTCAGGTTCGTCAGCATTTGTATACAATCAATATTACCGAAACAGTACACTCTATAATGTTAGATATTCTGTGAGTCAAAATTATTTTCATTATGCGCCTGATGCAACCTATTTAAGATTGAATCCGATGGTTCAGTTTAGAATTCGGGAAGAGAATTTTAGAGATAACAGAAAACAACTTTTTACGTTTCGACAAGTCATTGTAAAACGTGAAGCAAGTCAGTACATAACAGATAATTCTGAACCCAATTATTCTGTTTTTAATGCCCGGTATTCAAATACCAAAACCGAATTAATCGATCACTTTAATTTTATGACCGATGTTCAGTTTGGTGGAAACTTTGGAAAAATTGCCGGAGAAGTTGAATATCGAAGATTATTCGAAAACAATCACAAACTGAATTTGAGATTGTACGCCGGAAGTTTTTTATACAACACAACAAATTCAGATTATTTTAGTTTTGGTTTAGACCGCCCAACAGATTATATGTTCGATTATAATTTTTACGGACGATCAGAAAGCACCGGATTTTTTAGTCAGCAATATGTTATGGCCGAAGGTGGTTTTAAGTCAAAACTAGCGCCAGCCTACGCCAATCAATGGATGACGGCACTAAACGCCAGTTACTCGATCTGGAACTGGATTGAGGTTTACGGCGATATCGGTTTTATGAAAAGCAAACATCAAAGTGAGAATTTTGTTTATGATAGCGGAATTCGTTTAAATCTTGTTCCTGATTATTTTGAACTTTACTTTCCTGTTTATTCAAATAACGGATGGGAAATTTCTCAAAACAAATACAATGAAAAAATACGATTCGTTATCACACTTTCGCCAAAAACATTAGTTAATCTTTTTACTAGAAAATGGTTTTAATTGAATAAATTTTAAAGAAAAACATGCGATATTATCAATAAATTACATTTTATTATAAAAATAACCCAAATAAAATACGTAGTTTTTTGATTTTAAATACAAATAATTAAATTATATTTATTTTAAAGAATTATGATTATTGATTGTTTTTAAGTAATTTCGCAGTCTAACATGACCCCTCAAGATTATGATAAAAGAAAAAA
>Ga0247810_10002492_pt1 | contig 10159 bp, 7 predicted proteins | sample UWRJL119311C1_FD_179918 | JGI IMG/M metagenome (GOLD analysis project Ga0247810, IMG submission 179918) | Plant litter microbial communities from Arlington Agricultural Research Station in Wisconsin, United States - UWRJ-L119-311C-1 | ecosystem: Environmental > Terrestrial > Plant litter >...
GTGAAATGAGGTGAAAGAAACAAATGGTAATGAGTGGTGTCCCTCGTCAAGGATCTTCCCTGCCGAGATGTGTAATGATGTGTTTCCTGCCCTTCAATGATGCAAAAAGTTCGCAGCGCGAGCCACTTTTATATTCCATCCTCTTTATGATAGAACATGTTCATGCCTTCTCCCGTCTTGATAATGCGCCTGAAAAATTACCCAACAAATGAAATTTCTAATTGTGTCCCCGAAAATCTGTTAAAGCATGTTTGTGTGTATTCGATGAGATGCTTAAAGTGTGTACAAGAATTGAAGTTTGTGTGTTGTGATCCACATCATTGGTGGCCACTATCCATGGACGATTTAGGTGACATGGGCGTTCGATTAAAGACGGACCTTCCGATAGCTTTGAGAACGTTTGGGCTTTGGTATGCCTCGGGAGGATTGATGAAGATCGAGGTTGCAGCCTCAATTTTGATGCGGCAAAACAATGTTGAGAACAGGAACTGGTCACCGTTGTTATCAAAGAGTGGCAAAGTGCGATAACCCTGCTTCATGCTACCAAGTTTGGCCGTGTATGTCGCGAGTGCGGGTCCTCTGTCGCTGTAGTTCTGACCATCGGGCGAGCAGCGGACCGTGAAGCGAACAAAGACGAGCTCAGGGTATTTTGTAGTCAAGTCGAAGTTGAACTTCTTGTCAAAGATGGGATTAAATCCATTCTCTTGGACAATTTGTGTGCGTCTACGATGTGGTGCACCAAGCCCTGAGAGCCCGTCCTTGCCGGATGCATCGAGTCCTCCCTCACCGACTACACCTTTGGAGTCCTTGGTCTTATCATCAGCGTGGTAGACTTCGACCTCGATGTAAGGGTCGACACTGCGATGAGGACCAAGCCCTTTAGGTCGCATGAGTTGCTGAGCTGAGATCACATCGATAGAGAAATTGACGTTCTTTCGTTCACGCTTCATCGCTCCAATCCTGGCCTCTTCTGGCACATGAGGAAGAACCTGGATCTCGCGCAACTCAACTGGCTTGAGCACGTATCCGGATTGATCTGTTCCAGAAGCGAACATTGCATCGTTCATCTGCATACCAAGGTCGTATGTTTGCCAATTCAAGGCCGTCATCTGCACGCCACGACGCCAGTACTTAAGAGGATCGAAGTTGCTGGATGCTACTCGTAGACCATTGGGGTACACCCGCATCATGTGTCGCATGTTGTGTCTGCTGATATTGTGTCTGTCCATAGTAGTCCTTGAATTCTTGTCGAATGTGCTTTCCATAAATGAATAGATGTGATTGTAACTTCTTCCTTCAGGATTATCCCAACCATGGAACTTAAGGCCCATGCTATAGACACCGAGCTCCCCAAGAACCTTGATGATGTTGCTCGTCTTGTAACGATTCTTGCTGTCTTGTGCTCGAGCAACGTCGTCAGTGTTGAACTCACTTTCGCTAGCGCTAGTTGTAAGACTGTCCATGGTTTCGTTGCCATTGTTTCTGGCATGATTATGGTTGACAAAGCGCCCAGTCCTTGGATAGCCATTGGCGGGAAGCGAGTTTGGTGGAATGGTAGAATTGTCAACTTGGAGCGGCTTCATATAGGGCGAAGTAAGACTGTTTCCTCGCCTTCGGCCATATTGCTCGGAAGGTTCGACGTCGGGGCGTGGCTTCTTAACTTTAATGAGAATCTTCTCACGAAGTTGAGACGGTGAAGGAAGCTGATCAGTGAAACCCTCAAGCGGCTGCGTAAGTAGCTTGTCTCCGCACTTGGACTTGATGATTTCTGCCATTCTCTCCTGTTGTTGCGGACTGCAGTGGACTTCCAACGAGACCCAAAGAGGATATGGTGACTTTGCGAAAGCATACTTGCTGATGGCTGACATGACATCGGCGAACGATACGTGAGTCGTGAGGGAGTGGCCGTGCATGACAATAGGTTGACCATCTTTACCGTCCCAACAATCGACTTCGACACAACGGCAGCCTTTATTGAGAGCAGAGATGTAGGCTTCCACGCTTGATTGGCCTACCACTTGTCGCCCAAGGAGATAAGTGTTGTGTGAGCTCGAGATAAAGTATTCATTGAGGGGACGATCGAGACTGTACTCGGCTGGCTTGTTGTGTTTGGGAATGTTGAGAGTCGAGATCAAGTAGCTTGCTAGAGCGGACTCGTTCATGCGAGGAACTTCAATGTCGGCGGTTTGTTGATCTGAGTCTTTCGTTCTCGGCCGACGAGCGAACTTGGCAAAGGCATTCTCCCAATGCACTCGCCTATCGTCAATATCTTCAAGCTGAATGTCCCTAAGAAAGACCAAGAAATCCTCAAGCGTCATACCCTTTGGAACATCAGATGAAAGCTCGCGGTAGATAGCGCGAACATCCTCGCGCTGCTTCATGTAATTGACAAAATCTTGAAAGGCATTGAAATCTAGTCTCCCGCGTCTATTTCGATCAGCTTGATCGAATTTGGCACGGAGATAGTTTGCAGATCCATGAATGTGAAGAGAACGACAAAGCCGTTCTACCCCTACAATATCCAAAGTCTCATTCGCGGCAGAGTGAGGGCGATCTTGGAATTGTCTGTTCATTTCTCCTTGCCAATACTGCTTGACGGCTTTCTCGTTGAATGATGACAAAGATGTCATCAGCTCTTGACGATGTTTGGAGATCGCATCGAGAGTAGTGGTCCACAGTTCCAAAATCTCTTCACTCTGCGCAATCAGATGCATCAATTTGGTAGAGCGACCCTTTGATCGGTCGGGAACAGCATAGAGAATGGTGAAGAATCGTGGCTCATCATCGAGAGAAACACCAAGCTCCTCTCGATAATTGCGGGCGTCTTCGCAAAGTCTGATCTCTTTGATATCGTCAATGTAGAATTGTTTCCATGAGCGTCTATCCCATGGTCCCCAGGTGACCTTGGCTGATTCGTTGTCAAGAACAAATTTCATCTGCTTTCTTCTCTTTTTCGACACCTTCACCATTCCGGTACCTTGCAGTAACAGCCCGGGAATGACTGGTCCAGGTGAGCTTGGTGGGGAAACGGGCATTGATGTGGTGGTGATTGTCGCAGTGGTGCTTGATGTGTAATCAAGATTATCCAAATTCAGTAATGAGACGGGTTCCTCATAGTAAGATAGCTGTTCGTCATCTGACTCTAGGAAGCTGTTCCCACGAAGAGTCTCTGGAGCGGTGTTGGTGCTATCACTCCGTCGTCGCATGATGAATGGACCAGTGCTGTGGTCGCGGCCTGCATGATTGGAGGACTGTCGCCTTCGACCCCTTGCGAATTGTGAAGCTTTGTTCGAAAATCTTCTCATAAGACCTGGTGATTTGCTAATAGCCATAGCCTCACTCATGGCATTGTGACTTGACTTTCTCGAGACCGGGGGAATAATGGCTTCTGGAAGTTCGAGAGGTGTAGGTAAAGACGATTCTAACTCACGACCTCGTGGTCCATCTGGGGAAACTTGAAGCGAGGAATTGTTTGTGGTGATTTGGGTAGATTCTGGAGTCATCATGGGCGAAGCTTGCGCCGAATTTGAGTTGATTGATGAGGCACTGAGGGTAGCCGGTATTGAAGTATATGACGGGACGGATGTAAAGGATGTTTGTACATGAGTTGGCTTCATGCGTGGAGTAGAGGACGCAGAGGATCGAAGCGGTTTTGAAGGGTTTGTGTACGCTGCATCGTACGTATTGTGATGTATTGCCGACATGGTGGGATTTATTTCCTCCAATGCACCTTTCGACATGTCGAAATTGCCCAATGGTATAGCCTTGTATGCAAGTCGGTCGATTTGGAATGGTCAAGGCTCTATGGGAAAGTCTGGCGGTAGAAGGGTGAAGGCATTTCGTCTCTAATTGCCCGTCGAAGGTATATAGAGTGTGGTTGGGTCGTAGGACGTGGGAGGTATTTGAGAAGCGATGACTGCAGGTCGATGGTAGTATATGCTGCCTTTCAGATCATGTGGTGACCAGCAGTTCGTCTATAAATGAAGTTGCATTCGGTCGCAGGCTCAAGGCAGATGCATGAGGCTTGTTTCGGGGTGGCTGCTTCGGTCTCTGGGGATTGTGTGGACGCGGATGAGTCTTCTGATATTATCCTGCCCGGTCGACTTTTTTCGAGATGGTTATGACGAAATGGGTGCAACGTTGGCGAAAACACGCAACAAAACAATGGTCGCAATTATATATAGATATTGTGATAAGAATATAGAAGGAGTGTAGGGCTTCCAAAGTCCAGTTCGGAAGTAAAGGAATGCGTAGTAGTTGGTTAAGAATGGTTGTCGCGGCGGAGGTTGAGTTTTGAAAGGGGGGTGGTGCGAAGGGAGACTTTTTTTGTTGTTCGCACGGCAGGGTAATAATCTTAGCTTTCGATCGAAAACCAAGGTACCCCCCGTCAACAAGTGTTGGAATATGTGTAAACTAAGGACCGTTAGGCTGTAGATTAATTACACGATTCTCAGGTAAACGTGCAAATTGTTCCCCGGGTGGTGCTTTTCTCGTGGCGTCGTGGATCAATGATGATTTAGTCCAGGAACACCTGCGATGATCTTGGTGGAGGGGACACGACGATACTTGTGCACGTTTCGAGGAGAAGAGATGAAAATGTTGGCATGTAGGAGAAGGGCGAGCGCAAGAGCAAGCTATGCCGAGTGTTGGTTTCTAAAGTGTCCAAGATCGAATCCGAGGACGGTCAGCTAGGACAATGGATATGTCGGCTTAGGGAATGCTTGATGTGGTTGTAATGGAAAGACACTTTCTCTGGGCTGATGATATTTACAATTAAGGCTTTGTAGATCTGATTCCTGCTTGCGGATGTGCTTTGTATTGACGAGTCCAGGAATCAGGTACACCACCGTCGACTTCAAAATTCTTGTGGTATTCCAAAGGAATCCAAAGGAAGAGGCGCAGTGTGTGATCAACGGCAAAGTGTATGTCTTACGGCCTCAGAGGCGCAAGGTTGATATATATCACATCGTGTCACACTCATCACAATTCACGTCTGCGTATTTATTGGCTGCAGGAGGGACATGACCTTCTTACACTATCTTTCTTCTAATGGTTGACTTACACATACACCGCCTCGAATGTTACACCACTGCTGGCATTGTGTGTTTGCTGCAGTCTTAGGCGTCCAAGAAGGCGAACTCGTGGTCTCATGACACCCTTTTCCACACTTTGACAGGGGCAATCAAGGACGTTCAGGTACGCGGAATTTTGCTTCGTTGGCAGCGAAACCACTCAAGCCGCCGAGAGAGGCCGTTTTCCTTTCTTTCTGGCTTCGTCTCACCGCATATGGATCATGATGTGATGAAATGATCATTCTGGTGGACCTCTCGTTGGCTCAACACTGGGAAGCTCTTTTACACCAAAGGGAATTCCTGTTCCTTTGTCGAAGATGAATACCGTCGCTTTCGATCAGAATAGTTTACCCCTCGGCTCGGACCACTATGACTTGACAGTGCACTGCTTTTCCGCCAACTTGGCAGCTGTTTATTTTCTGCGGGCGCGTCATCAGTGCAAGGATGGAGACTGCACGCTGTTGTTTCACTAGTTTCCTGCATGAAAATCCCCATTTCTTGCCTTATCGCAATCATGGATCAAATGGAAGGAGTGGAGACGTTGAAGGACTGCATGGCGACGAAGAATTTTACGATAAACACATCACCAGAGTTCGTCGTATGTTGGCCAGTCTGTCAATAAAGAGAGCGGTGCGAAGTCCTAGGAGTCTTCCTGTTGTTGGATTGTCATGTCCCTTTTGGCATCCACTAATAACCCGTATATGCCCTGCTTCAGCTCGATGATCGGCAATCCAGGAACATAAGGCGAAGGGAGTGACCAATTATGAAGCAGCTTAGGCACACAAGCCCCCTGCCAAAGTCTAACCAGCACTCTAAAGCAGCAGTGATACATGTGAGCCCGTTATGACTGTCTAACCTGTTATGCTCAAGTCGCAACGTCGCCCGAGTGATCCTCTATGAAGTAACTGGCTGATCGAACTTAATTACACGAAGAACTTCTCGCTCTCCTTTTACACACAAGAAGGATAAAATCGTATACGTCAGGAGGAAGGCGCACTGTATATCGTGTTGGTAACGCCTCCGATTGCTTGAGGCTTATAGAAGATCCTATCTTAATGGTAAACAAGGACTGTATGATGGATACGAGTCCAATCTGGACGTTGTCTCGCATGTGTCCAGCTGAAAATAGAAACAAAAACTCCAATCGCAAGGATCCCTTCGATTCCAGCTGCCACAAGCACAAACACGAAAAGCACTGGAAGATTTTTGGCAGTGATTATTTCTGCTTCACAAACCTTCCTTGCTTCCGTACCGCCATATCCGGCTTGACTTGAGCGGGATATGCATTGCTGTTTTAAAATCCCTATCTTCATCGAAGTGACACCCCGGCTACTCACCACGCTGCTGGGAATTGTGTTACTCACACGCCCACGGCCGGATGATTTCCACGTTTCCACACAGTGTGGGGAAGTCGTGGGAAACATGATTTTGGGATAGTAGTCGTGGCATGTCTCCAGGTTGTTGTGGTCTGCCAGGCTTCTCGTAAGTTACTTCTTGGATGCGTCATCTTAAAGGATTCGTGGCTGTATTCTATGGAGGAAATCCTGCTGGGAACTTGTTGATGCATAGGTCAGGTTTCTCTTGCAGATCCTTTGGTGTTATGGTGCCATTTGACATCGCACCATGTCGAGTCTCACAAGACTTTGAGAGCTCGCTGACTGCGTCGCTGTCGTGTCAACATGACGAGTTTTCGCCGAATTTCTTGTCAAATCACAAATTGATCATCACAAGGAAGAAATCTTTGTTGGCATTTGTTCTACGACTAGCTTGTGCTGTCAGCAATGTCTTCTTGGGTATCCTGTATGCGATACGAAAGGCCGCGCATTCCTCGCCAGGTACCCCGACTCATCTTGTCGTCAACATTGATGAAGTGCAATTATAGTTATCTCCAACAAACCCCTTACAACTGAACCACAATTGTGCGCTTTAACAGCCCGCGGACTATAGTTTAATCTCGGCTCACTAACATCAGACGAGTCGAAACATTCCTAGGGGACCAACTACAACTACCACAGTACGATCCCAACTCAGGTGTAAGGGCTGTTCAGAGCACCGTATAGGGATCGATCTAAGACTACTGTGGATCATCCCCTTTCTTTTTTCTCCACGGACATGCAAAGCTCTCTTGTGGTCACCGTCGAACCATTAGGAAAATCTTGTGGTGGTTAAATTGGTACAATACGACAACAAACACTTTCCCAGTCAAGCTTTGGGAAACATACCATATATGCGACCAGAATAACATGAAACCAGGAAAGCTGATCTTCTTTTAAAATAGCTGTCATGGTTACTCATCTTGTACAGTTTTATCAGAAATTTATTTTTACGTGTTTACAGAAGAAATCTGTGAAGATTGCAAGTCAAGGATCATTGGCAACGAATACAGAGTCACGACACGACACGCCTTAGCATATCGCATCATGTCATACATCAGGAGCTGCTAGTTTTACTAGCAATTGCTTCGCCCCCTCATCATGAGCGTCTTCTTGGGCTACAGTGCTGTCATATTATGACACCCGTACAATACATTTAGAGAAGAAAGAATCATGGCACGAAGTCAAGTACAAAATATACTTATCAAAGTCCTAATTTGGATACGCCAACAGCTCGCATGCTGTTGGCATAACTTAACATGTTGACCACATGATTCGCTTTCCTGCAAGCTGCAACGAACACGTACATATGTGCATGTATGCAGAGTGGTTTACTTATGGTGCTTGCTCATGCAGCACTCTGTTGTCAGACGTTCGTCAGCGGCATTTCACCCAATCTGTCTTAAGTGATGGATGTTTGCGTAAGATAGTCTGCCATAATTCTCTGCGGATTGTTTCGAGCCATGATAATTCGCAGCGTCCTTCAGATTTTCCCATCATTCAACGGGCATGTAATATCAAGCAATGCACATTCCTTTCTTTTGATGTTAGCGACGTTGCATTCCTCGCTGCAGAAGACACCCCGCACTTTGTGTAACACCGAGCAGGCATTGTTGGTTGTCTCGGCGCAGATGGCCTGACCTCCTACAGCCATTCTCAAGCAAGCGAGTACGATATCTTTAATCTATTACCCATCGATTACTTCCCAAAGTCGCCCAATTATGCATGCTACAGCAAGGATTGATTGCCGTTCGCCATGGTCACACAAACCCAGTAGGCAGCAAGGTGCGATTTCACAGGAAGTGTCCGTGTTTTAGAGCTCACAGCAGTCTAGTTCGGAAGACTACCTGATTGTCTTCAATAACCCTAGTTCTGATGGCAGAGAATTCTCCGCAGCCATATCGCTTTGTTTCGTTTGCTTAGCCACACAATTGCGTTGCATCAAGCACGCGACAGCGATTATTCATGGTTTTGCTGCAACTTGCCGCTGTCAGATGTAGACGTGACTCTCACACCAACATGTCACATCACAACCAACGTTTACCCCACGGGCTTACTTTTATCTCACAGACATCGCATCTCAGCATATCAGCTTTTCTTGGAGCCTTGAAATGTCTTTGTACACGATTCAAGGCGTTACTCGTACTGTCGTTGATCCGAAATCAAGTAGTGAATATGCACTTTCATACCTATTGTAAGTGAAGTGAATGGTTGCGGCATCTGAGCATGTTTTTTGTTGCAAACTACTTGCGCATTTGCTTCGTTTCGGTAGATGCTGAGGTGACGTGAGACATCAGCTATTGTCGATCAGTGTAAGTCACACTGCGGATTTCTTATGCTGTGTAAGCTATGGCGTTGTTACCTGCTTCAAGACTTGGACCTTCAACTTCATCGCATATTGGCGTTGTGACATCAGGAGACTGCCCGGTATCGCTCATGATATTCTGTGTCTGCGTATCTATCGAAGGTTTGTAACTCGCTGCGTCTGCGCCTCTGGTGAGCGGTATATGATTGTGAAGCGAGTAGAATCTTGAATATCCCCTGTTTGTGCCAGATTTACAGCTCTTCTTGACATTATACGGATGTCACATTTCCCTGCCTTTCTTCATGCCTGCCTTCATTCACAGTGAGTCTGAAGCAAGATATGAACCGTCATAACGAAGTGGCCTAATGCCGGGCGTTCTTCTTCACTAATGATCACGTCTATTCACTCAGCGTCTCAGCCCTATAAGGCGTAGCTCGAGACATCGACTTCGACGTCATGCTCTCGAGGCTCGACCAAGGCTCTCAGGTGGTGCGACATGTCCTTCAAGTAAGCAGACAATGCACCCGCCCGTATGTGCTGGCTCCATATTCAGCTTAATTCTCTAGGTTTACATCCAACATGTCTTGTACTGTACACCGTCTTCTCTGTGTTGCTTTCAAGGGAGAATCAATTGAATGGCGTATGAACTGTCAACTGCTTGGTGATCAGAGAGAGAATGATGCGAGTCTCCGTCAAAATGAGAGATTCTCTCAACATCCTCTGCAATTCGTACTGCTGTACAATGTACTGCATATATGTTGCACAGCTTTGAGTCTTTGATATATGAAATCAAATAGTGTGGTTGGTGGCATACATGTTTAGCTGTAAGTTACTACCTGTATTTCAAAACTTGTCATCGTTAAGACTTCGTTGCAAAGAAATTCATGGACTACCAAGATAAGGTTGAAAGATGGTACACTGACTCTTTTGAAGTACAAAGTCATTGGCATACTGCCAGCGTTGCTATCGATCACGATTCCTCAACTCAGATTCTTAATGGAGCACAAAGGAATAGTACATGGTAGGCAAAACTAACAATAAGTCGCTTCATTCCTCCTTCGCACTTATTCATGCTTGTTGCAATGCCGAAATTGTATGCGACACACTAAGTTCACTGATTATGTGCTTATCATCATTCTTCACCGGAAGGTTCTGGGAATGTAGCATCCACCTCAGCGAGATAATCAACAGATTTCGATCCTTGCTGAATCACGCATTTAACTTCAAGAGGTGCCCTGGTGCGATTTCTCAACTCGTCATGAGGGAAATAGATGTCAGCTCAAGGCATGTGTAAAGAATTTGGCCTGCATGATAGCCTTACTTTACTAAAATAGCCGCCGAAACGAGCAACTACACTAATACTCTTGAGTATAGCACCGGCTATCGTTGCTGATGATTCAGCAAGTCCA
>Ga0247810_10002496_pt1 | contig 10154 bp, 11 predicted proteins | sample UWRJL119311C1_FD_179918 | JGI IMG/M metagenome (GOLD analysis project Ga0247810, IMG submission 179918) | Plant litter microbial communities from Arlington Agricultural Research Station in Wisconsin, United States - UWRJ-L119-311C-1 | ecosystem: Environmental > Terrestrial > Plant litter >...
AAGAGACCATCAAGCTTACATACACGCCACGAAGCTTCGTTCGACATCCTGAATCTCCTCTCTTTTACACTATAGAATCCGACAACAATGTGCTATCGACTGCCACCAAGACGAAACTCCTTCAAGATCCATCTATTGTCAATGGCGATGCAACTGTACTACCAGCAGAAGACTTTGGCTATCCTCGTGGTACTGGACACTGGGCTTCTTGTATCTCGATCGTTGACCCTGTAACTGAGAAGGCTGTCTTGTCCAAGATAGAACTTGAAGACAATGAAGCTGCCGTCAGTATTGCTGTTGTTCCTTTTGCAGGTCAGGAGAATGAGGCTTTCCTGGTGGTCGGTACTGGAAAAGATATGATCATCAACCCGAAATCGTCAAATGGCGGCTTCCTACATGTTTATCGATTCCACGAAGATGGTAAAGAGATTGAGTTCATCCACAAAACCAAGGTTGAAGAGCCGCCATTGGCGCTGCTCGGCTTCCAAGGTAGATTACTTGCTGGCGTGGGAAGAAATCTGAGAATCTATGATCTTGGAATGCGACAGCTTTTGCGAAAAGCGCAGACAGAGGCGGTCGCAAACTTGATCGTTGGCCTACAAACACAAGGTAGTCGTATTGTGGTCAGCGATATACAGGAAAGTGTGACAATGGTGGTTTACAAATTTCAAGAAAACAAACTTATACCATTCGTGGACGATACTGTCGCTCGATGGTCATCATGTTCAACCATGGTGGATTATGAGACGGTAGCTGGTGGCGACAAATTTGGCAACCTGTGGATCGTGCGTTGTCCAGCAAAAGCTAGTGAAGAAGCAGATGAAGAAGGATCAGGAGCACATCTCACCCACGAGCGACAATATCTTCAAGGTGCTCCGCACCGTCTCAACCTCATGGCACACAACTATTCTCAGGATATTCCGATGGCCATCCAGAAGGCGTCGCTGGTAGCAGGTGGTAAGGACTGTCTGTTGTGGGCAGGTCTTCAAGGCACACTTGGAATTTTAATACCATTCGTCAGTCGAGAAGATGTCGACTTCTTCCAAACTCTGGAACAGCATATGAGGACGGAAGATGCACCTCTAGCAGGAAGAGATCATCTTATCTATAGGAGTTATTACGTGCCTGTGAAAGGCATTATTGATGGAGATTTGTGTGAGCGATATACCCTGCTGCCGACTGATAAGAAGATGATGATTGCTGGAGAGTTGGATCGTAGTGTGAGGGAGATTGAAAGGAAAATTTCTGTAAGTCCTTGATGTGTAGCTTGATTCTTCGAAGTCTGCTAACTCGTATACTAGGATATTCGAACTCGTTCAGCATATTAAGGAGAACGCAACGCGGTGGTGATGGCGTTATATAGCGATGTATACTACACAAAGCAGTAGTTCGAGCGGTTGTACTCAAATGAGATGCTACAAATTCAAGCCACGACCGGACTTGGTGCCGTTTTCCATCGGCATCATTGTTCCTACATATCTTACAGACGGATCAGACAAATTACCCCCATCGTATCAACTCTTCTGTCCTGTAAATCTCCTTCTTCCCACATCACCTGGCGTCCTGGCTTTGCCCTTTCCTTTCCCATGTATCGGGTTTTCTTTTTCCCACCTTTCGTCATCCTTATACACATCACTCGCAAGATCTAAATCATAATTCGCCTGCTCAAGATACAGCAGCGCCACATCATATCTATCTCTGCATTAGCCTCTGTTCACCTTGCCCAGCTCCGCACATACTCAGCGACCTTACACCCAACCATGAATTTTCTCACGATCACCTTCCGCCTTTCCTCCTCCTCTCCCTCTACAGGTCTCGCGCTTAGACTTTCTCCTTGGTAATATTCTCCAGGTATCAAGATTGCTCGCCGGGCTAATAATAAGTGGTCAGACGTGATGTTGTTGTGTTTTCGGAGGATCGACAGAGGGACGTCGTAGCGCAGAGACAGAGAGAGGAGGGTGTCGGTGTTGTGATTCAGGAAGTGGAGGACATCTTCGTGAGATGAAGCTGGCGGGTAAATTTTGGAGTCGACAGGTAAGGGATCGTGGGAGGAGTCGGTATACGATGGGAGGGGTTCATTGTAGGAAGGTGGCGTGGGTAGATGTGATTTGGAGGCATCGTAGGATGGTGGTTCGTGGAGTCGTTGTGGGAGTGATGATGGGTATGTTGCTATTTGGCAGAATGGACCTGCAACGTTCGCATTAGTCCTTTTACCTTGGTACCATACAGTCTGTTTCTTGGCTTAAGTATTGACATACAGTATGTAGCAAATCGTGCGTTATCCTATTACACACTCAGCATCAGCACATACGTTGACCACCACCGCGAGTGGCGACTAGAATACAACAAGACTAGAGGAGGAAAGAGACATACAGCTATGCAGTTACCGCATATGACTCTCCCGCAACAATCCACATTCCTGTCTAATGCAATAGGTTTCTCGGTCTTTTCATCATACTGTAATCGTACTTCTGAAAGTCTGGTGGCGCATGTACAGCAAGCTTCGTCTGAGAGGTGTGGTTTCTTGCTTAGCGACTCCATACGTGTAGACTGGATATTTGCGATGATGCTGAGAGTGAAGTGTATTAAATTACGAGTCTATGGAGGTAACGTTTGATCAACAGTGTGCTAAAGGTGGACATTGAGTATTGAACCTCGAGTATGAATGACGATGGTGATGATATCTTGGCATAGACTACTTATCGATAAGCTCGTGGTCAAAGTACGAGTACGAACTCTTCTACCAAGCAAAACGTGACATCTATTTACCTATCTAGAGAATGTGCACATCAAAAGCTAACCACCACCACTCTGTAAATGCATTCGAACTGCGGTCTCCTTGTATTGATGACTTGATGAGAAGAAACAGACTCCAGCTTGGCGAAACATGCCGAACGCCGCATCATGGCTCAACTTCTCTCACAAAATACCTCTAAGCGCCGACCAATCTGCGACCCCAGCTATGTATAGATCTTGCAGATTTGCTATCACCATTGGTTGTGTCTTCCACGATCCGAGGAGCCTATGCCTGCTCGACGCGTTTATTCTTCTTGGAATGTTGGAAATGGTGCGTTTAGATGGTGGCTGACATTGACGATAGTATATTACTGAGGGTGGAGTGGAAAGGTTGCCAAGCAGGTGAGTATTTGACTTGGGATGATTTTCTGCCTGGCCGAGACTTTTGAGCAAGGCGGATGCCCAAATTGATGGCTGTAAAGGTGTCGTTTCTGCCAACAGATTCGCATACAAACAAATGTGCCTTGCAGAATTCGGTATGGCAGAGCAGCTGCGTACCGCAAGAGTCCTTGCTACAACATTCCACTCTACACTCTCTCATCAGTGTGCACATCATTCAATGTGAAAATGAATCTCGTCATTATTCTTACCCACTACTAGCGTTGTTAAATACCTTCACTGGTACCATCTCCAGAGTCCTAACGATTCAAACTGCCTCAAACCAACATCCACCCCAGCATTCATTGTTGACATCTAAACGCCCAACCGCATGCCCAGACATAAGCGAAAAGAACACAACGCCTCTTCGTCATCTGACTGGTCACCGGGGAAGTACGATCAACAAATCCTCATCCAATCCACAGCACTTCAACTCCACAGAACATCAACCAAGCTTTTTGCAACCACCAGGATAGTCAGAATCTGTTTTTAGATACAGAGCGTTAGCCGCCGCAGAGGCATACACGACAGCGAGGAAATGGAATGATTTTGAGATGGCGGCTGGTAGCATGACAGGGTAATTTGCGTCGTAGTATTGGCGTGTAGAATGTATAAGACCACTTTGCGCGAAGCACATATGTACAACTCTCTTCTCCTCTTTTCTTCATCTTCACATATTCATATCCAAAATCCATCATCTTCTCTTTTTCCTTCATCTTTTTTCGTTTCTTTGGTCAATCCATTTCCTTTTCTAGATTTCCTTACCACGGGAAGTGCAACATCTCAGGTTTAGCTTTTCTTCTCTCTTATTCCAATTCTCGTTCTCCAAAGACACACACGATATCACAATGCTTTCTAAGTTCTGGATAGTTTCTGCGCTGGGCGCACTTGCTGTCTCCGCCGCTCCAACACTTCCCACCTCCAAAACCGCCGGGTCAACCAAGCCAGCAGAGATGACTATCATGGCCGATTACTTCAAATTACTCGGCGAGAACGTTGCGAGTCTGAGAGGTGGACCAGCTCCTGTTTGTGACTTCAGCAAAGCTTCAATGCCAGTTGCTTGTGCGTATTTCACGTCTCCCTTTTCATGAAGAATCCGAACTGACTGAGATCACATAGCACCGACACCACTGCCGCCAGTTGGACCAGGTCTCTTCTTGAAACACGTCGCTGTCGGTAGAGGAATTCAAAACTACACATGCGATACCACCAACGCTACCGCACTCCCAGTGGCAATCGGTGCAATTGCAACACTCTACGACGCCACGTGTCTTGCATCAACATTCCCATCACTGCTTGCCTTTATCCCACCAGTTTCCTTGCAATTCAACCCCACCTCACCTCTTCAAACCTCACTCGCACCATCCAATCTTGTCGTCTCAGGCCAACACTACTTTGACTCAACCGGAACACCAATCTTCGATCTCGACACAACAGCTAAGAAGATCGGAACGATAGCGTGTTCGAAGCAAGCTGGTGTGAATGCCCCAAGTGACGCTGTTTCGGGACAGGGTAGTGTTGGTAACGGCAGTGTGCAGTGGTTGAAGCTGGTTGCGAAAAGGAGTACCGGTGGTCTCCAGGAGGTTTATAGGATCAACACTGCTGGTGGAAAACCGCCTGCCACTTGTGTAGGGCAGGAGGCTACTTTTGAAGTTGAGTATGCTGCTGAGTAAGTTTTTTCCACGTCCTGTGACAGAGTTAAGAACAGAGACTAATTGTTGTCAAAGATACTGGTTTTATGGCTTGAATGAGTGACCAGAGGGTGCCGTCGTCGGATCGTAGGATCTTGAATAATGTGTTGCAGTCGGAGGATATCTTAGACTTGCTTTTGTCCGAAGTACCCTGACCGTAACACTGTTTGCGTGCATTGCGTGGCGTTATATTTTATTCTCATAATCCATTATTCCATTGATCCTTGTTCTGTGACAAAGTCGACGGCCTTTGAATTTTCGGCCAGAAAGTGTTGAATATACTTTTTAGAAATAAAAAATGATTCGGGAGCATCTAGCAACGTGCAATGTCGGACTTGACCGAAATCGGGATCCATGAAGTATGCCTGCGGAGCAGAGAATCGAATCCGTCCTTGACACGGTCTACGAGATATTGCTGTAACTGCTCGGGTGTGAAACTCTTACGGTCTTTGTTTGTCAGATTTTAATTCGACTTTAATGACTCAGGGTATCTCCTAAGGGCTCCTCCTGCCACGCCTTATTTGCATTACCAGCAGCTGCAGCCGCACCGGCCACTACAGAATGGCTGATACTTGTCGCATGGCTCTCAGCATCGGCACTACCCAGCCAGTAGAGCACGAGGAAAACCAATAAATGGAGAGCCACGCAATACGCTGCAAAGAGATTCCTGCTTGTCCTAGTAGCTAGAACCATTCTTGTTATGGAGAATACCATGCGTTCTGGCAGACTCATTCGTTTGTACGCACGCGTGGATTCGCGACCCCGGAATGCTGCAAATGGAGATATGTTCGATTCGTAAGCTGATCGGTATCGATCTAATCCCATCTTGTCCTTGCCAGTAGAAGCAGATCCTGATATCTGAACTGTACTTGGATTACCATTTCCTGCATAAGCCGAGGATCCTGCATGTGATGCTCGACTGTATGTGGAAATGTATCTTGTCTTCTCGTAAAGGCCAAGATTGTCTTTCTGCAGTGCCGCAATTTCTTGTCGCAAAGACGAAACTGTCCTGTGCGAGTCGGAAAGCTCGTTCTCAAGTTGTGTATTTCGCTTTTTGAATCGATCTCGCTGCGCAGTGATCATTGGAAGAATACCGGAACCTCCCCCAACAGGTTCGCCGGAGCGAAGCGCTTCCAGTGAGGTATGTCCAAGATGTGCTTGAGATCTCGGATCGAAGCCTGAAATGATTGAAGATGTTGGTGATATGCCTCTCTTGTTTCTTCCAATAGTTGACTGTGGATATCGAGACGGCGCTATGGATGCACCTGATGGAAATGCATTGACTCCCTCTTGCACGTTTGCAAGATCATTCTCCAATGTTGTTGTCAAATGCTGACTCCGTTCGAGCTCCAAAGTTGTCCTTGCCAAGTCACCTTGGAGTGTTTGCAGACGAGCTTGTAGATCTTGATGCGAGACTCTAAGAATCGTGAGCTCGTCACTCAGCTTTTTGTTCCGGGCCAACAGCAATTGCTCTAACGTATCATTCTTGCCTTTCCCATCTGATATGCCCTTTTGGTCAGAAGTTCCTGTGTCTTCATCGTCCCCAGTCGAGAACTCTATACTTTTCAGAACCTCAAGTTCCTGTTTTACATCCTCATAATCACTCCACTTCTGCACTTTACCCTTCAATGAATCCCTTTCCTCCTTCAGATTACCAACTTCGCGCTCGAAAACTCTAAGCTTGCCATCTAGTTCTCTACCTCTGGAGTCGCGTTCGAGACGTGCCGCATCCAGCTTTCGCATAAGGGCTGAATTTTCAGATCGGATCCGCATGAAAGCTGGCTCTTCTTCTAGGTTGACTTCTGGTTTTGGTTGGACATGAGAGGCAGATTGTGCTAATTCAATACGAAGTTGTTCGTTTCGTGCCTCGACTTCAGCCAGTCTTGTGCTTGTTCTCTCAAGATCGGAGTTGACCATATCAAGTTCAGCACTTGTGACATGGCCGCGTCCACTCTCCACGCCATCAGATTGATCCAGTCGCTGATTGACTTCGTAACTAGCTTTTAATTCGTTCAATAGACGGTCCTGGCTTTCGGCTTTCTCCTCGAGAAGTTTTTCTTTTGCTTCCCAATTGTCCTTCTTCTCTTCCAAAACCGCAGCCCAGGAGGTTTCTACATCTTTGACTTTGCTTTCCAGACTGTCCTCTAATGATCTGCGAGCAGTTCTCTCGGTCTCCAACCTATGTTCTGCCTCTTCTAGTTGTGTCGTGAGCTTGCTGACGTTCTTCTGCAGAACTCCGTTCTCCTGGGAAATTTTGGGAAGTGTATCCTCCGAAAGTAGTAGGGAATCTACTGATGCTTCGAGAAGAGGGTATGGATCTGGGGCCTCGGATAGGGAGGAGTAGACTTGAAGAAAAGCTGAGTTTGTAGATTTCGAGTGATTGGTGAGTAGATCGATGAATGTCTGATATGCTGCGAAGGTTAAGTGTCATTCCAACGCAGAAGGAAGTCGGCCAATCAATCATACCCTTCAACAGTGCCTTAACTTCCACAAGCTTTGCCGCGTCATCCAATTTCCTGAAGTCCTTCGTCTTCTGTGCGAGGTCCTTTCGTTGTACTGTCGAGTCTCGTTGGTATTGTACAATTTCCGAAGCTGTGTTATCCAGGTTGGGGATCATCGAAGTCAGGTCGATTCCTGAGTGGCTAGTCAACACGTGTTCGAGAAGTACAACCAGATCTACTCACTCCGCCACGCTGAGATGGCTTTCTGGAACTTGTTGTCACCATCTCGACTTATATCTTTACTGTCAAGGATCGTCACCTCTGGGACAGAAGCTAGCCCATCCTCAACAGCATCCGACATCGTGTTTTGACAAGGTATATTATTTGAGTCTCTTGCAATCTGATCGTGATCAGCCGTTGGCAAACATCGGCTTCTGGATATATTGGGACTTGTGTTGAATATCAGTCAAGAGGAGTTTGATTTCTAAAGCGTGTCAACAATTAAGGCTGGGGAAACATGCAGGGACGACGGGAGCTACAACCACCCTTGGCAAACCTACTTTGAGCTCTATCCCAAGATGACGCGCATCCACCAGATACTCAAAGTGTTGACCACAATGCTCTATGTTCGATGATAGTCGCTCGAGATAATGGACGAGAAGAGTCCTGAAGATGTCGTCGATCCCAAGAAACGCAAAGGAGTCGATCTCGAGACGGGGCCATACGTACTGCGAACCCTCCTTGCGAATGTGCCTCTATCAGCGGAGGGAGATGGGGACGATACCAAGATCAATTGTGTAGAAGTTTTAGGCAGGTCATATACTACATGCTGCCATGTTTTGACTAATTGGTAGTAGAGCAGAACCTTTACATAGGCACTTCTGCTTCTGAGATCCTTCACTTCGTCCAGATACCTCCAGATTCCTCCGACCCCTCCTCGAACCCAACTTATATTCTTGCTTCACGACTCCCTCCCGCTTACCATGAACCGCAGACATCAGCTAGACCCGGAGTTCAGCAGATCTTGCTACTTCCTAAAGTCAACAAAGCATGCATATTGTGCAATTGGACTGTGACTTTCTACTCTTTACCAGAGCTGAGTCCAGTGTTCGGGACCACACAAATTCGACCTTGTAACTGGATTGGAGGCACCGATTTGAATGAGGTCGACACGGAGGCGCAAAATGGGAAGACACCATACGTGACTGTACTGGCATCGCTGAATAAGAAGATTAGAGTGATCAAGATCAGTGAAGATCCCAGGGCTTTGAGGACGATCGATTACGCTGGGAGCACGATTTCAATACGGCGAGACTCATTCGCATGCGTGGCGGACGCAAGATCTTACGCCTTGTTAGATGTAGATAGGCTGTTGAAGATACCTTTGTTTCCCATATCGCCATTAGATGAAGCTGCATCTGGGAATGTGGGTGGGAAGGTTGAGGATGTTTCAGGGAATGCTAGTGAAGGTCTTTCTCGAAGTACGTCGACTGCTCAAGCCAGGACAACTTCTCCACAAGTAGATAAAGGTCACTCACGGAGCACAAGTCTTGGAACTTTCATGCATGCGCCTCAGAGAGCGTTATCGCCAGGGGGCAGTGGAGAGTACTCTGGTAAAGACACCCCAGAACGTATGTTCCGTGATGGTTCGCCTCATCCAGTACGAACCTCCTCGCGAGGAATCCAACGCGAACATAGTCCGAGCTCGAATAAACCTCTTCCAAGTACACCAACGGTAGTTGAGGCCACCCCAGCGCCTTCCACGCCGCCCATATACCTCAAACCCCATATCGCATCACCCACTCCCCAAGAATTCCTTCTAGTCACAGGAATTGGGCCAAAAGAACCTGGTGTAGGCATGTTCATCAATCTGGAAGGTGATCCATCTCGATCCTCTATCGAGTTTGAGCAGTATCCAGACGATATACTAGTGGATGGTAGAGGATCGGGTGTCGATCCTACGCCAGCAACATTCGAGGAAGATGAAGAAGGTTACGTGATAGCCTCAATGCGGCGCAATTTCGAGGATGATGTACGATCTGGATTGGAAATACAAAGATGGGATGAAGAAAGGGGCGAGAGGTCGACGATGAAATACTGGCTGGAGGCACCAGCCGATCATTATTCTGTAGATTGCGTATTGGGACTTCGATCCGTTATGGAGAAAGGGGACGTCTATTTCAACACCGCCGTGGAAAAGTTACGACTCAGAAGGTTTCGTCCTTTTCCATCACAAACAACAGGCTCTCCGCTCTTGCCAAAAAATCAAGATTTGCGTACGTTAAAGTCGATGGAAAAAGTCTCTGTGGAAGGACAATTCGACGGTGGGGCACCACATTCAGAAGATGACGGGGAAGAAAAGCGCAATGAAGATGAATATCAAAATGCGAAAAGACTTGGCCATCATCGAACTCGATTGGTCGCATGGTCCGGCAACCATATATGGTGGCTAGTAAGGAATCCTTTAGCTTTACGACTGGATTCATCTTCGGGAGTAGTGATTGAGGAGGATGAGACCCTCCCAACCCTCGATCGGCGGAAATTGAGCGAGCTTCTTCAATCTTTGCGATATAGGGAAGCCAAAACGGAGGTAGAGTTCTTGAGCATTGGCTATGCTCGTCAAAGAGCAGGACTGTTGTTATTCACGACATTCTTGAGCCAGCCTGAGGATCTCCCCATCGAACTTGATCAACGACTTGCCGAAGAAGCGATTCTGGATGGAGGTCTCGATCCTCGTGTTGTGCTAGCCTTAGTTCCATCTTTGCACAACGAGATCATTGAAAAAAGAGATGGCATCTGGATCCATGGAGGGGTCAAAGATGTTGCCGATTGCCTGTTACGAAGCAAT
>Ga0247810_10002498_pt1 | contig 10138 bp, 3 predicted proteins | sample UWRJL119311C1_FD_179918 | JGI IMG/M metagenome (GOLD analysis project Ga0247810, IMG submission 179918) | Plant litter microbial communities from Arlington Agricultural Research Station in Wisconsin, United States - UWRJ-L119-311C-1 | ecosystem: Environmental > Terrestrial > Plant litter >...
TTTCTCCAGCCCCCATATCTGATACTGAAAATTCATCGAGTAAAAACTGAGCATATAAATTCACATTATTGTTCCATTTGTATTTTCCTGACATTCCTAAAAGCGCATTTCCGCTTCTTGAAGATGATGAAAATTCTACTGAACGATAAAAAATAATCGGGTTCACGAAATTAATATCAAAACCTCTGTTATTAGTATCTGTCCAGACTACAGATTCAAAAAATCCTAAATTTAGTTTGTTCGACACATTCCAGCTTAAATAATGATTCGCCATGAATTTTGTCGCGTAGGTTTTTTCTAATGTAACATCGGGACGAACATCCTTAAGCCACATATAAGTATTGGTATATTTTATTTTCCAGAAATTGGTATTAATTTTAAAATAAGGATATGGACTTGCACCGTCACTTTCGAACAAAGAACGATATCCGTCTCCTATAAAATTTCTTCCGTATCCTAACTGAAAATCAAAAAACTTACTTGGAGCAAAAGTAATATTCGCTTCCGCTAAAGGGAAATCGTAAGCATCAGTTTTAAATCTTTTTGCGATTCCCATACCCGGAATAATTGCCGGATTTCCTCCTGAAGGTTTTAGTGTTTCGGCATAATCATTATAATAACCCGCAAATCGTCCCTGACTTTCAAAAACAGTTGTTGTAAAATTAAGGGTCTTTCCTAAACCTCCTCTAAAATTTAAGGCTCGTGTATTTACGTAAGTGTACGAAGCCTCAATATCTGAGGCTTTACCCAATTGCAAATCAAGAATAGGATTTAAAGACAGCCAATAATCTTCGCCCTGAATCTGCACCAGATTTTCGTTCCAGAATTTTCTTCCTAACCAGGTTGAAACATTTTTTTGAAGTGATTCGTTTACTGCTTTTAAGTTGTAATATTTTGAAACCTCAGCATAGGTATACGGTTTTGATGCAGTATGATTATTACTCCCCACCTGATTCATAGCGCCATCAAATTGTGCATAGTAACTGTGTGAGAAAGGGATATTCAAATGACTTTCGAACTCTGGATTATTGTATTTTTTATATACAATACTATCCAGTTCTGTCATTGGTTTTTCGACCGGTTTTAAAATTTGGGCTGCCGCCAAAGCTTCTTCAGCAAGTTGATCTGCGCTTTTTAATGGAATATCAATCGAAATGGTATATTTCGAATAGGTTGGTTTTCCATTATAGGTTGATGGTTTTATTTTAGGAAATTTTCCAAAAACACGTTTTGCTTCTTCTGATAATGCATCATTTGCAGCATTCACATAAATTACTTTAAACTCTCCATTGGCATCTACTTCAAAAAGTACTTTTACTTCGCCTTTATAATTTGACTGTTTTAAATTTTCGGGAATTTCAAAGTTTTGAAAAACAAAATCCTGAACTTCTTTATAAAAACAATTCTCTATTTTTTTTGATTGTAAATTTTCGCAATTTGGAAAAACGGGAAATTGTTCTGATGTAAAACCCTGCTTAATCGAAGAATTATTCTCTTGTGAAAAAACAGACAAGGCAAAGAATGTCAAAATAAAAGATAAGAAAATCTTATTTACGTAAATGTAGGTTTTCATTTAATATTGATTTGTGGTATTTTCTCCGTTTGCAATTGCTTTTGCAGCCGAAGTTCCGATACGTTTAACTCCTAAACGAATCATTTCTATCGCATCATCATAAGATCGAACTCCTCCGGCAGCTTTTACTGACAAAGGCGATGCATTTTCTAACATTATTATAATCGTGGGAACCGTAGCTCCGTTTGGCAAATTATCCTGAGTTTCATAAAAACCGGTTGAAGATTTTACAAAAACCGAAGCATAATCATCTTCTTTAAAATGCGATATAACAACATTTTTTATCAAAGCCGAAAGCTGGATAATTTCTTTATCGCTTAAAGCTGCAACTTCAATAATCCACTTTACTGTTTTATTGTTTGCTAAACCAATTTGTGTTCCTATTAAGATTTCCTGTTTTACTAAATCAGTTTCTCCGTTTTTAAAAGCTTCATAATTGCAGACAAAATCAAGATCGTCTGCTCCGTCTTCTATGGCTTTATTAGCTTCTTTAATTTTAGTTTCCAGATCTTCTTTTCCTTCCGGAAAATCGATTGCTGTCCCCACCAATAAAGTTGAATTGGCTTTCAAAATCATTTCCTTGGCTAAAACTACATGTTCAGGACGGATCATTATTAACTTAAAACCTTCAACAATCGCTTCCTGAATTGCATTCTTAACCACGATAGTATTTTCTGCTTCCGAAAGTCCGGCTTGCAAGGCAGTTTTTAAGTAGGTCGAATCTAAATATTGCTTAACATTCATGATGATATGGAATTGCGACAAAAATACATTTAAAATTCAGAAAAAAATACACTTTTTAGAGCTTGATTTTTTGGCAATAAAAAACCCACCGAAGTGGGTAATTATATTCTTATATTTTATCTATTTGCTTTTTAAAAGCTATTGCAGTAAAAACTCCAACTACAGCTCCAAGTGCATTTGCTAAAACATCAGTTACGTCAGACGCTCTTGTGACTGTAAAAACACCTTGCAGGATTTCGATTGTAATTCCAAAAAAAACAGAAAATATAAACGAAATCAGATAAGCTTTATAATCATCAGGAGCTTTCCCTTTAAGTTCTTTTTTGAAGAACAAAATCCATGAGATTGTAAATCCAAAATGAAAACAAAAATGTACAATTTTATCTATACTCGGGAAACTTACAGCAGGGATATTACTTGAATCCGTTAAACAAAAATAAGTAATAATACCTGAGCATAATATTGCCCAGAGCAGCAGGAATTGTTTAGGCACCGATAAGTTGTTTGTAAGCTTCGTCAGATAATAATAAATCTATTTCTGATGCATCAGCAATTTTTATTTTAATCATCCATCCAGCTCCGTAAGGATCAGAGTTTACCGTTTCAGGCGCACTTTCCAGGCTGTCATTAAAAGCAATAATTTCTCCTGTTAAAGGTAAAAATAAATCAGATACTGTTTTTACAGCTTCAACTGTTCCAAAAACCTCATCTTTATCAAGTGTCTGATCTAAAGTTTCTACTTCAACATACACGATATCTCCTAACTCTTTTTGTGCAAAATGAGTAATTCCTACAGTTGCAACATCTCCTTCGATGCTAACCCATTCGTGATCTTTTGTGTACTTTAAATTTGCTGGTATGCTCATAATACTATGTTTGAAAATTGATAATTTAATAATTAAGCCACAAATGTAATAATCTTCTAATGAAATCCAGTTTAGAAACTAAAAAAATTAATTTCCGAAATTATATCGAAGTGTAAACCCTGATCTAATGTTCGTTAAAGGAAATGATGTCGAAATTACTGCTTTCGAGAACGAGTGATCGTAATAGAATATGGCCGTCAGGTTTTTACTGAACGAATAATCTGCAGTAAGTTTCAATGCCCATATATTCTGTCCTGCCGCTAATTGATTGTTGTCATAATCTAAATAACGTACCAAGGTTTCATTTTTTCTAAGAGAAAAATCGGCTTTGATATTGATGTCACTTTTTATAATTCCGGTTGGACTGTCAGCCAGTCTTGAGGAGAAAATAACATCTTTAAAACGATATCCCATACCTACTATATACTCCATCCCTTTTACTTCTGTCAATAAATTATTATCAAAACTCATCGATAAAGCTCTGTCTTTTTTGATTTCGGTAAGTATTCTTAAAGAACTTTTCAACTCAAAATCTACTCTGATAAGCGGACTAAACTGCTCTACCAAATTGACATTTGACATGATGGTTTTATTAAAGAAATTGGTATTCACATCTTGCCCGTCCGGTTTTTCGGTATAATCAAAATTAGACCTAAACTGATTTATCGTATACGATGCACGATAATTGTGCTGCAATGAAAAACGCTTAAACTTATCTTTAAAATATTTATAACGCATCAAACCATTGTATTTTATACTCCAGTTTGGAATAGGGAAATTTTTAAAAATACTGGTCGAACTATTTGAAGCATCTCCTCCTGAATAAGCAGCTAAAAATGCTGGAAGTAAAACAGCCTGATTACTTTTTGTATACCCTATTGGATACCCCAGATTGGACACATATATTTTATAATTCGCATCCGTTTCTGCCGGAACAGGATTATTTACATCTCCATATCTCGGAATCGCAGCTCCGGAACCATAACGTTCTTCTGCCAAACGGTTCGCAATAACCAAACGGTTGTCTCTAAAATCATCAAATGCTGAAGATTCAGTTGCACTACTTGTCGAAAATGCTGTTTTAATTAATACAGTCGAAATAGAGAACATACCATAAGTATAAGGAGATAAAGGCATGTATTGTCCATTTACAACGCTATATTGCTCAGATGTGTTTTCAGAATAAGCACGATCCATAGCCAAATCTACTTTTAAATCCGGCAGCAAATCAATATTTGCTGTAACTTTTAAAAGCTTATTGGTTACCTGAGTAAAACTTTGATTAAAATCCTGATAATCGGTCAGCCAGCCTCTTTTGGCAGCTTCATAACGCACATCATCCTGGCTTCCAAAGATAAATCCTAAAGTTGGTCTTGATGTACCAAAGAAACCTACACCCGGAGTATAACCCGGTAAAACGGTTCCGCTATTTTTAGTATAGTTAACCTGAATGTTTTTTATACTGGTCAAAATACCAATCATACCATCATAAAACGGACTACTGCTTGTTACAGGTTTTGCTGTATTTACAATTTTTTCTCCCGGTTTTGGCGGTGCTGTTGGTTTTGGTTTTGCAGCTGATTTCGATCCTGGCGTTAGTCCTAAATATTTGTACAGCGTATTCATGCTTAAAGTTGTCGTAAGCGTATTTGAATTCGCATTTTGAATTGTATTTCCTAAGTTATAAGTAGAGAATGATCCATCCGGATTTTGCTCCTCATATTCAGAAAACGCAGTCGACGAACGCTGCCAGTTATAATCGGCCGTATACGAATAAGATGCTTTTACGAAACTAAAAACCGGAATTTTATTAATCGGAATTTCATAATTCAGCACTAATTGTTGTAAGTGTTGATTTGGAGTTCCAATATCAAGATAATCGTCCCAAATATTAAAATCTTCTTTTGGGGTATTATCATCATTCAAAAAGTTTCGTACGATATTATTTGATGCAGCGGTATAATTTATTTTTAATGATTTTGTCAAATTATAACCAAAACCATATTGATAATTAAATGCAAAGTTTCTTCTGTACAACGGATCAAGACCAATTCCCTGCACTTCGACTTCTCTAAATTGCTGACGGTTACTTTGTCTTAAAATATTGGTATTAAAAGTAATATTAGAAGGCAGGTAATTAAAATTAAAATCACTTAACAGTTTCCAATATTCGCTTTTTTTCATGAAGCTGGTTTTCTTGAAAGGAACTACTTCTTTAGGCTGAAAAGTATAAGCATAGTTTACAGCCGTATTCGATTGCTCGTCAAGATAACTTTCTACTTCATAATCATGACGCTCTACCTGATTGTATGATTGCGAGAAGGTAAAATTCTCAACATCATAAACATGCGGTTTTTGTTCCGGCGCTCTGTCTTTTCTTACTCCAATAAAATTGATACTTCTGCGTTTTGTGTAATCAACTGCACGGGTTCTGATATTTTCTCTTTCTGCGGCATCAGTAGTTTCTCTTAATAACTGATCCAGCTTTATATCCTGATTAAACGGATCATATTCAGGTGTAATTACCTCTTCACCAATAGCATAATTAAACGGAAGGTTTATTCCCCATTTTGGAGGTAATAATTTCCCTAAATTAATATTGGTAACAATATTATATTGCTGAATATCTTCACGATCTCTTTCGTTTGCACCTTGTTCTAAAGATCCAAAACCAATCGTACTCTTTTTACCTGTAGCAGAAACTGTTGCAAAGTCGGCCATATTGGTATCAATATTCAATATTGCAGCCATACCGCCTTTGTTTTCCAGATCAGCTAAACGAAGTTCATTAAACCATACTTCTCCTTTTAGTCCTTTATGATCTGTTTTACTTTTTACACCGACCATTAAATTTCGAACCAGACCAAAGTTAGGATTTCCTTTTATACCCAATGTAAGCTTTCCATCTCCATCTCCGCCTGCAACATCCGGGTCATTATCCGGATAATAAATTCCATTAATATCTCTTTTACCTGAATTGATATCAATAGTCATGGCCTTAATTTTCATTTTGGTCAATAAATCAAGCGCCAGATCAATATTATTATCTTCAAGCCATACCTGATCAGGATTAATAGCACAAGAACCTCCCGTTCTGGTTACTTTTAATGGAATTTCGACCTGATAAAAGTTTTGCGTAAAGTCATTTCCAAAACGAATGAAACCAATCATTTCATCATCTTCCAAAGTATTTTCGTTTGGTAAAGATTCAGCATGTAAAAACATTTTTAATTTTTTGTACTGACGCATGTCAACACTTACATTTTTAAATACTGCTCTTGAATCCTGATATTGTAAACCTGCTCCACCAATACGCAATGCCAGTGCTTGTTCGTTTTGATTGATAATCGTATTATTATTGTATAACTGCTCTCTCTGAACTCCCGGAGGAACCACATAATTTACAGGGCATTTTGTGCTGTTTTCCTGAATATTAACTGCCGAAACATCAAACTCAGTACCATCATTAGTAGGATCTGTATCATTTGCATCTAATGATCCTGTATATCTTCTCCACTCTCCTCTTACTAAATCTAACGCTCCAAAACGAACGGTCATCTGGCTGCTAAAACCAGTCATAAACATACGCATGAATCGCACAGATCTGAAATCTGTAATATTACCAATTGTATTTTGAGGCTGAGCAACCGGAATTTTAAACTGAATCCATCTTGCTGTAGTTGTAGAACCGTTTGGTAATTCGATATTACTTACATCACGGATATCTGTAATATAATTTTGTCCTACTTGCATTCCAGGCTTCAAATCGATACTATATTCGTAATAAGCATTAATCGTGCTCATGGTATTGTCACGGTTAATATCCTCAACATCCGGTAACGTAGTCGATCCTCTATTTGGATCATCAATACTTACTGCCGAGTTACCTTCAGTTCCGTTATAATTTTTATAACGATCAAGAACGCCTCCCTGAGTATTTAGATAATAGGTATAATCATCGGCCGCCGGATCTGCTTCTCCTGCATAATTATTATAAACCTCACCCTCTCTTGAACTTGGTAAACCATCTAAACCAACATCCTGATTTCTACGATTTTCAGCATTGGTATCAAACGCATAAATTAATGATTGTGATGCCGGAACATCTCCCCAAAGCGGTCTCGGATTTACCATTATCTGACCTGGTCCTAAACCATTCTCATATTGTTTTCTTCCGTCTTTTAATACATCCTCAGAAATTTCACCTAAATTAAAATAAATTTTACCTGAATTACTGGCTGGTGCTTCTGCATTTCCAACATATGGATCTAAAACCCAAAACTGAATATACTCGACATTTCCCTGCTCAAAATTGGTCGAATTTAAAGCACGCATAATACCTCCAAAATTTGAACTTGCAGGACTTGTAGCAAAATTTGGATTGTTATTATAAGGCCCTCTGTCAGATGGATAATAGGTTAAGTCAAGTGTATTGATTACCTGAATTTGTCCCTGAGCAATATCTGTATTTGGATACAATTCTTTGCTATAAACCCTTCTTGTTGTATTTAATGACAAATCATCATTTGAGATACCTGATGGTTTTGAAGAATAAAAAATAGGATCAATGGTGTACCAGGATAATTTTGCACGTTTAAAACCGTAATCTAAAGCGTTTGAACTTGCATTGAAGGTATTGTCGTTTATAGAGTTCACAAATGGCGTCGAAGCTAAACTCCATGCATAAGCAGAACGCATATCAATGGTAGATTGCGAGCCTTCGAAATCATCAACATATATTGTTGCTTCACCTTCAAAATCACTTGCTTTTGGCGCATCAGGTCTTAAAAAAGCTACTTCTCCTCTTATCGAAAGATTCGAAGGAACATCAGTATCAATATTTGGTAGTTTATTTACTAATCGGGTTAAAAAAGGAACTTCGGTTGAATAATTTCCATTAAATCCAAAAATAGTATTGTTTACAGATTCCTGACCATAACTCGATTTTTGAGTGAATGGTTTTTCTGTCATTTTTAAAAAGGTTCCGCCAATAACAAAATTTTCAGAAATTTTATGTTCGATATTGAATCCCATAAATCTTCGGGTTTGTTGTCCGAAAATCGAATTGTTCTCTAACGAAACTTCAATTGGTGTATTGGAAGCCTGAAGCGATGGATCTAGTATCTGAACACGGCCTAATTGATAATCGACACTGTAATCGATACCTTCTACCAATCTTCTGCCAGCTGCCATTACGACAACAGAACCCTGAGGAACGTTGAATGCCCCAATTGGAATACCATTGCTTCCTGATGATTTGTATTTTCCTCTTAAAAGGAATTTATTTTTATCACTATCCTGTAAAGCTCCTGACTGTGTGTTTTTATACATGTTTCTAAACACGTATTTCTGTTGATTTGCGTTGTATGTAGTAGGATCATTATAACTTTCGCCAGATCCTGAATTTTGCAATTTTTTAAATATAAGTTCTCCAAATGGCTCTTTGGTGGTAAAAATAATTCGTCCGTTTTGTACGTCTACCGTTACACCTGGTATATAATCGAAGAAACCATCTCCGCCGGTTTGCGGATCGTTATTATAATTTAATCGATCTAAGTTGAATACATTTAATAAAGGTGTCTGATCGACTTTGTTATCTGCTGTTGGGTTTGTTGGAAAAGAACTTCCCTGAACTGGTGTTATATAATTTATAGGAGAAGGATCTGTATAAAGGATGTTTAATCTAAAGTCATCTTGTTTGATTTGGTAAGCCTGAGGAATTTGATACACGTTTTTCATCATCAGGTTCCAAACAGGATTTTGAACATTTGTCAAATTACTTTTCAGCATTTTTAAAACCAAACTTTGTGTAATAATAGCCTGATTTGCATTGTTGTTTCCTGTTACTACAGTTCCGTCAACTCCATCACTACCAAATTCCCCTACCTGATACACTTTGCCTCCTATAGTGTACTCAAACGCTACTGCAAGAATCTCATCATTTGCAAGACGTTGCTGTAAGGAGATATATCCTAATTGTGCATTAAAGGTAAATTCGTTTGTTGTAAGCTTTCTGGCATTTTCAAGTACAGAATAATCTGTAGCTTCGCTGGTATTAGCGTTATTGAATCCGGATTTTGCTGTTACAATTTCTCTAATATTCGAATTTAAAAAAGCTCCTGGCTGACCAATTGTAGCCGGATCGTATTTGTTATTTCTATTATCTGTTGGTGAATCTATTGGATTATTAAAAAAGCCCGTTGTAGGAGTCACTACAACAATTTCATTATCAGGAATACCGGTCATTTGCCCTTCACCTAAATCCTGAAGTGCTATAATATTTCTTAAGTTATTGTTGTTGGTGCTTACTCTGTTTTGTTTATTGGTCACCCAAACCTCTATTCTTGTAATCTGAACACGGCTGTCTATAAATGGATACTTAACTAACGAAGCATCGTATTTGTTTCTAAAATATTGTGATAAGAAAAAGTGCCTGTCATTATCGTAATCTAAAGCATATAAATCAAAGTTTTGTACTGTTCCGCCACCTTCTGCAACTATACTCTTTGTTTGTGACTTCTGTTCTGAGAAAACACCTGTTACGGTTGTCTTACCAAATTGCAGCTGAGCCTTAACCCCAAACAAACTTTGGGCACCACGAATCAGTGTACTATTTAGTGGCATACTAACGTTACCAACTTCTACTTTTTGAATAATATCATCTTCATCTGGTGTATAGGCCAGTTTGAAAAGGTTTTGAAAAGCAAATGTAGACTGGGTATCATAGTTGGCATTTACCTCTAATCTGGTTCCTACTTTCCCCATTAAACTCATGCTTATTCGCTGATCAAAATCGAACGTAAGGCTTGATCTGTTTCTTGGAGAAAAAGAAGGATTATCTTGTTTGGTATATCGAACACCAAGGTCCATTTCTACTGATCCTGTTGGCTTTACATCGATTGTATTACTACCAAAGACACTTTCGAAAAGACTGGAATTAATATAATATCGGGGT
>Ga0247810_10002499_pt1 | contig 10137 bp, 11 predicted proteins | sample UWRJL119311C1_FD_179918 | JGI IMG/M metagenome (GOLD analysis project Ga0247810, IMG submission 179918) | Plant litter microbial communities from Arlington Agricultural Research Station in Wisconsin, United States - UWRJ-L119-311C-1 | ecosystem: Environmental > Terrestrial > Plant litter >...
CTACCCCCTATCGTAGGATCTGGCTACCTCAGAATTCGGCTCGAAACGAAAGTTGAAGAGGCTAATGGAGAAAGATTTGCAGAGAGCGCAAGTCTTGCAAGCGAGGTAGTAACAGCAATTCGAACAGTTGCATCGCTAACCATGGAGCGGCCAATACTGGATCAATACTCGGCTATGCTCGATAGTATTGTTCGACGTTCAATCAAGTCTCTCTTGTGGACAATGTTCTGGTTCGCTTTGTCTCAGTCCTTAGACTTTCTGGTGATGGCTCTCGGATTCTGGTACGGGGGCCAATTACTGGCATCGGGAGAATATACCACAGAGCAGTTCTACATCATCTTTATCGGTGTCCTCTTCGCTGGCCAAGCAGCTGCACAGTTCTTTGGGTATAGTACTAGTCTAACAAAAGCGGTGGGAGCTGCCAACTATATACTCTGGCTGCGAACACTTAGGCCTACTATGCAGGAGAATAATCAGAACCGTGGCAAAGGGCCTCATGGAGATGCTACTATTCGGGTACATGATGTCGAGTTCAAGTACAAGCAGCGGGAATCTTCTCGCGTTTTAAATGGGGTTACAATGATGGTAACGTGCCCCTATCTATGGCACAAGGTGTGACAACTACTGACCAGCGTAGATCGAACCAGGCCAATCAGTGGGAGTTGTAGGTAGCAGTGGCTGCGGCAAGTCAACACTCATCTCCTTGCTCGAACGCTTTTATGATCCCACTTCAGGCCGCATCTGTTTTGACGACCAAGACATTGCGGGAATGTCACCTCGTCTTTACCGAAACCATATGTCTTTGGTACAACAGGAGCCAATTCTGTACCAGTGCTCAGTCCGTGAAAATATTTGCTTAGGCCTTGATACCGAGCCAACAGATGACCAACTCCGCGAGGCATGTCGACAGGCGAACGCGCTCGATTTTGTGGATTCATTGCCCGAAGGCTTCAACACGCCATGTGGCACTCGGGGTATTCAGTTCTCTGGAGGTCAGCGCCAGCGTCTCGTAATCGCGAGGGCAATGATACGAAATCCACGCCTGTTGTTATTGGACGAAGCGACCTCTGCCCTTGATACGCAGTCGGAACGGATGGTGCAGTCAGCACTTGATGAGGCAAGCTCAACTAGAACCACCATCGCTGTTGCCCATCGCTTATCAACAATCAAAAATTCGGATATGATCTTTGTGTTCGCCAATGGACTGATAGCAGAGACGGGGACGCACCTTGAGCTGCAAAGACTTAGAGGGAGATATTATGAGATGTATGTGGCTCAGTCACTGGATCAGACGTGATTCCGAGCTTGCTTTTGTGAGTAGACTTTTGAGTTGTAAGGGAATGATTTTTTTAGCTTCCCCGGTTGTTGAAGGAGTTTAGTTTCCCGTGGTGGGCTAACTTTTGTAGATTATTTGGATTTTCTAAGAATGATTTTGATAAACATAGACGAGCTTAAAATGTTAGATAGTTTATGTTGTTAGTGTATTAGTTCGGAAATAAAGAAGGCTAGAATAATATTTGATAATTCAGCCCGCTCTATTTTATATCAGACATGCAGCTTAATCTGTCTCTCAATCCAGTCCCAGAGCTCTCTGCCTTTCCCACTCTCCAATGCTTCGTATATGTCAGGTCTTGGGACTCGCTCAAGGATTCTACCCCAAGGAATTACATAAGCTCCCTGTGTCTTCTCTGAAATCTCGGGACTCAAACCAGCAAATAACTCTGTGTAAGCGCCCATCTTTGGAGGATATAGAATCATTCTAAAGAAGAACATCATAAGCCTGGGCTGTGTATGGTAGATGTGGGTGTCCAGGCCGCCTGGATTTTGTACCACGCTGACGATGCCGTCATTACCCCAGCGCTTTCCCATCTCGTCTGCCAAAATCCAATTGCATGCTTTTGATGTAGCGTAGTTCATAAAATGACTACTGGCACCGCCCTTTTCAATATCTGCAAGCACATAGCCGCCCTGAGGAGCCACCGTTTCGCTCATGTGCGAGCTGGTCCAAACGACACGAACACTACCTTGCGGCGATGCAAGTGCTGCTGCCTTCAGTTGAGGATAAAGCAGCTGCGAGAAGTAGAACGGGCCGATATCGTTGATTCCCATATGGGCCTCAAACCCATGCTTGGTCTTGGAGCCGACCGGCGCCCCTCCGATTCCCGCGTTCTGCCACAATATATCGAGTCGTGTTTCTTGCTCTGCAAAGGTCTTGGCTGCGGTACGCACGATATTCAGATCGTCGAGATCGAGATGAAGGAATTTGAGACGGGAGGCTCCATTCGGGTCAGTCGCAACTATGTTTTGGATAGCTTCTTCGGCTAACTCTTTGGAGCGGCTTGCCATATAGATTTTAGCACCGGTAGGATAGAGCATTTTGATGAGCTCAAACCCCGCTCCTTGATTACCTGAGAGATCCAAAAATTAATTTTATTCCTATAAGTTTTCTGCGCATGGTCACTTGCCACCGGTGATGATGAACACTCTACCATCTTGGGATGGAACATGCTCCTCTTTGAAAGTAGGCGGGGGTGGGAACCATTGTGTTTTCCAGGAAGCAAAAGCCATCTTGATTTCTGGAAGACAGGAGATAAGTAGGTGGGTACTAGGTAGCAACAAGATATGAAGTACGGGATATCTTCTGAATTGAAGGATGGAACTGTTACTGGAGGGTTGGGTTCCCTTCTGTAATACAATTTAACTCTACCTAAATTATAGTTAAAATTAAATCATGTGAATATTGCTTCAATGGTAATTACCTTCTGCTCCTATAAACAATGGAAAAGGGTGAGCGAAGCTAATCCTTTGGCGTAAGCTGAAGCGCAGCTCTTGATAGATAATGTGGGGATGGTACAAGAACGTGGAATTGCAGAGATACTGATTTACCGCAATGGACGCAATGCTTTCCACAACCAGGATTACTGTATGATCAACAGTTATCCAGATGAATATATAGCAAACGTGAAGCTTTCAGAGATGTTAGTTTTCTTAGATGTTGGTCTTACTGATGTTGGTTTCCACATATGTTGGTTCTACAACACCATCCATTGGCTTTGCCCGAACCAGGATTTACACCAATCGTTTCGGTCACTATCATTGTGGGACCAAATTCGATCTTTCCGGCAATTAACAAGAGGCTGAGCATGAATTGTGGCTCGTGACATTGAATATATCACGAACTCGTATCAGAGTGAGCTGCCATAAGTATACGAGGACTGTGAGACTTACTTTGACCAATTGCGACTAACTTCACAATTGGTGGGAACTCATTCGTAAAGTTTGGCACAAGATATACTGTGGAAGGCGGTTATACTATTTACGATTCAACAGAAGGAGCTGGATTGCCAAGTGATGAGAGAAAATAGAAAAGCTTTTTCGCGTTTCCTATCTACCACACTGGAAGAAGTACAAATTATGTTTAATCGTATGGCATGATTCAGACCACGTGATATTTCAAAACTACCATTTCCTATGTTGGTCTTGCAATAAATACTCTCTGTAACATTAGATTTACTCATCATTGGCTTTAATTACACTAAGACTAGTTGGTTTCATATTGCGTCGTTATAATCACTCTTTTGGGAAGCGCTGCTTCTCGCCTATTCAGGGTAAAACCAGGGTAATAGATATTTGATTCGGATATAGGTGGTACTCATCTAAATAAAACCAGTTTAGAATTACCAAGGAACCAATGACTTATGTTCAATACTGTGAAAGTTTATGCATTAATCGAGTTTATATTTAAATCTACGACGTAGAGTATACAAGTACGACTTAGTGTGGTGGAATCCGACTTATCGTTCATCAGGTGTTACAATAGTGGCCTGCCTGATCACATTGGGATCGTGATAAGCCAGCTAGGTTGAGAAGTTTGATCTTGGAGATCCTAGGCTTTGAATGAACTCTTATGTAGCCTCGAAAAACTTTGCTCGCAGTTGCTCGATCATTGCTACTTCCTCACTTATTGCCGCTACTTTTTTATTTGATTGAAATAGAACACTCCATCGATCTACTCATATCAGCCCCGCAATGTTGACCATGAAGCTCGTACTCTGGACTTTTACATTCTCAGGTTTCGCAACTGCGGCCTATGTTCTCGACCCTTCAGATAACTATTCCGGCCCCGACTTCTTTTCTAAGTGGAACTTCCGAACCGTAACTCTCCCTCCTCATTTTGTCTCGTTCCTGAAGCCATCGAATGCCCTAACAACGCACAGGAGAACGATCCAACTGGCGGATTTGTGGACTATCTCTCCCAATCCGCCGCCAGCTCGCGCTCCCTAATTGGATACGACTCCACTCAAAACCGCGTCTACATTGGCGTCGATAACAAGAATGTCCTCTCAACTACTCAAACTGGTTCAAATCGTGGAAGAGCGAGCGTCAGATTGGAATCTAAAAAGAGCTACACTCACGGACTATTCATTGCGGATCTAGCGCACGTTCCACAACAAGCTTGTGGAATCTGGCCTGCGTTTTGGACATTCTCGAACGAGCAGTATCCGAAATGGGGTGAGATTGATATTTATGAGAACATCAATGAGAATTCACTGAGTATGTCCCTTTGCTCCTGAACTGAGAAAAGATGAGGTAAGGTTTGAACCCATGGAAATAGCATACTGAGATGTGGATTAGGTCTCAATGTTTTGCATACAAGTCCAGGATGTACAATTGCTGGAAACCAAGGCACCACGCGGATGACGGGAAGTGTGTACTCCTACAACTGCGATGACCTGTCAACAACTGGACCCTACGGGACGACTCAGAGTATCAATCAAGGTATGTCGCACATTTGATAGTATATGACAGAATATTTTGTTTGTGTCCAAGACAATTCTGACTTGACTGCTCAGGTTGCGCATCAACTGCTCCAGGGCCCTACGGTTCTACTTTCAACTCCAATAACGGAGGTACCATAGCCATGGAATGGACCTCTTCCGCAATAAAGATCTGGAACTTCTCCCCAAGCCAAACTCCCCAAAACATCCAGAGTGACCAGCCAGATCCCATTACCTGGGGTACAGCGCATTTCACTACAGCGGGTGGCTCGTGTAACATCGATGAGCACTTCAGAAACCATAACATCGTATTCGACATCACATTTTGCGGAAACTATGCTGGCCAGGATTACTTCTGGCAGCAGACGAGTTGTTATAAAAACAATCCAAGCAAGTGGCCAAGATGCCTGGATTATGTAGCTGCGAACCCGGGAGTGTTTGAAAATGCTTATTGGCTAGTTAACAGTGTTAAGGTTTATCAGATGCAACAGGCATTGTAAATTCTTGAGTGGCAATTACGTCTGAGATTAAATATTAGAGTAGGATGGCGGTATCTATACGTGTAGAGGTTAAATATTTAACGCTAATGTCGTCGAGCTCACGGGTCAATTAAATTAGGGTGCACCGAAACGTCTCATTCTCCTTGAATAATTAAGATGGGTTTTAGTTGGATCTTCTTCGTTTTGGGACAACTAGATCTGGAGTGGGTGATCTGCACCCTACATTCGCTATGGTCTAAGAGTAAATTAATTATTTGTTACAAGTAACAGTAGCTTGATAATGTGTTGATTGATTTCTAACTAATGGGGATCTGTGTAAATCTATATACACGATGGAAAGTAAGAGGACCGTGCAGGGCGTAGGTGTGACCCTCCACTATTTCGACACTTTAGACTTGGTTCAGATCTGATCATTACAAGCTAATAAAAGAGGAGCAGTTCACGAAGACCAATGGGAGCAGCGCCAGAGGTTGCTTAGTCGCGGGCGTTGGAACCGACTAGACTAGAGAATGTAGATCTGGACTTAGACCTCAGGTGAAAAGGATATAGCTTTTCTACAACAACTGCGGCCTTTTCACCTTCAAATTGTGTCATAAACAGGAACAACGCACGCATCGAAACTAACTACCCACGGTTAACAATTATACAATATGGAGTACCTAGAATTCCTTAGCCAACCAAAGATATGTGCGTTGTTTATCTTCGGATTTTTCATGTTTACTCTGGTATTTCCGATTTGCTGGCTTGTTTCACAAAATTCTGCACCCGAACGCTTTATCGCAAATCAAAGCCTTTTCATGAATTACGGCACTAAAACTCAGATTCGCGAAGCAATAAAAGAGGCAATTGAAGATGAGGTGAGATGGCAGGTGAGGGAAGAGGTGAGAAAAGTTAAAGCATTGTGCCATCAATGTTCCGAATAAGGGGGATGGGAGAGGGACTAGAGACAATTTGGGTAGCAAAAGAGCAACACCGATGTGGGAGTTTAGTATTATGAGAATCTCTGTTAATTTGAAACAAGGAAATGGATGCTTCTGCTAAGTTGTTGCGCCTGTATTAGAGAAATCTTTAGAGTCTTGAATTACGCCTCGCTTGATACACAACACAATGTGGAATAGCTCTGGACTTTTGTTTTTAATTTCTCTTTGTATCATTTTCTAAATCTCCTGGGGCGGAAGAGTGAGATCAAAACTGCAGGCTTCGATCAACATTGAAGATTTTGGACATACTCCTTCAAATGGAGAACTCTCCTTTACCGGCTCGCAACCTGGCTCATCCTCGGCCCCTAAGGTTTGTAGCACTCCTAGCTCTTTCACTTTGTAGCCTTTTTTTCTGCATCTTCGTATGTCCAAGTAAACCTATCAAGATCCAAGCTATAAACTTTTGGAAATGGAAGTTTAGGATCGAAATGCGGTTGGGCAGCCATGTTTTCTCGCTGCATCATTTGCCAGGGATCAGTAGCAGCTCCATCTTCCTCATCATAATTGGAACTTTCCTCTGAATCTGAATTTCTTTCTTCATACTCACCCAGTGTGTTCTCTTTCTCTACGTCTGTCTTCTCATATCCTGTATCATTTTCATCAAGGGTCTCTTTCAATGTATCTTCATCTACAAAGCTCTGCGCCATTCTTGGCTCCTCTTTGGTATCTTTCTCATCTTCGGAATCGATTATAGGACTTGTAATATTCTTTTGGCTTAGTACTATTCGAATCTTCCCAGTTGCACCATCTTCTGCAGGGATATATTGAGCGGTGTGTTTGGAGAGATAAGCACGTGGTTTCTCCCCACTAGTCTTTACTTCCCTGGTTGCTGAAATCTCCCAAATCAAGACATTGTACCACTACCTCCCTTCTGTGTCTACCGTGCATATACCCTGTTCCACCGATGATATATATGCATTCGTAGCCAGGAACATATGTCGCTGTATGGAAATCCGTTGGCAAAAACACATCCACCGGATACCCGTATATCGTGATATCCTCTTCTTTTTCTGGCGTTGCTTTGTTGAAAACAATAACATCATTATAGATGAAGAAATCAGGATCATAGCCATCTTCGTGCTCGCCAGCTATGTATACCACGCGACCGTCTGGAAGTGTGGTCTTTGTTTGTCCGAAACGCTGGAAACACCAACCTGGGGTGTGGGAGAAACTGTTGGCGAGTGTGATAGATTTGCGTGCAGACCATGCCGAGTGCAAAGTGGAGATCATCCATTTCCACACTTGGTTTTCCATGATACTGGGATTTGCGGTACCATAGACGTCTGCGGTGACACCAGCTTCGAACTGCTCTTTGGTAATGTCAATTGGCAGAAAGGAGGGGTGATCCATAATTGATCAGCGGACCAGCGATTCTTGGAAATATGGTTCTTTTTTAAATGGCGCAGGATATGGCTTCTATATTGTTTCCTATAATGTTGACCTTGCTGTTATGTTGGCTTGAGAACATATAGAATGGTAGATCGAATGACAATGTTGTTCGGCGAACCTAATATGTGTGCCGGTAAACCAGTCTGCCTATTTGTTAGGCTACAGTTTTGTGTAATACATCACGTAAATACTGCCGTTATGGGTGATAAGTGGTTCCATGTCAATCTTGGCAAGCGAAATCTTGGCATTTCAGCATAGGTAACATAATTAACTATTCACACAATATGCTCTAGGTGATAATTGTTTTCTAGCATTCTTTAGTTCATGCATTTTAGCCTAAGGTACCTTTGCGTCAAGTATGTATGTGTGTATCTACCTGCTTCACTCAAGATCCTTGCAAAAAGGATTGAAAATTAGATTCATTAAACCAATCTTCGGTTTCTTCCCCTGTGTCTAGGCAGTCAAAAGAAAAGGTCGTACGTGAATGTTCCAAGTTTGGGCTCTCCTTGGCGTTGCTTGCTTGTTTGGGAGCGGAAGATGTCATTAAGGAAGGTGACATATGTGAATTGCTCGAGGTCATAGGGTTTTTAGGTGACATTGTCTGGTTTGATTTCGATGTGCTGCCAACATCAAATTCGGGGCCCGTTGAATAACGAGTGGACGGGGCTAAATCCATAGATCCTCTTGAGAATTCATGTCCGAGGCTATGCATATGGAGTTGCGAGTTCCGTTCTCGACATATCCCTGCTGCTTTTTTCGCTGCTGCAAAGCCTTTCTTGTAGCCATCCTTTTGGCCTTCTAGATATCCCTCCTCATGCCCAGCACTCCACCCATCCTCGTATGAGCCACAGCTATCATGCATTTCATTACCCTTTCCAAATTGCTGGGTTGATACTGTCTCAAAAACCGGAGTATTGCCTATATTACTGCTCTGTTCCGTAGCTGACACATGGAACTCCTCGAAGGTTGGATATGGAATGATTTTCTCACCACTCGGTATCTCTTCTTCAGCGGAGGGAGAGGAGCTCTCTGAGCTTTTATCTTCGTTGTTCGAACTGGAACGTTTTGTTGACCCTTTCACGTATGATTTCGACTCAACATAGCGAGCCCTGATATTTTCAGTCAAAAGGCGAGCAATCTCAGGGCGTTGGGACAATATCTCGTTATATATAGGACGGACTCTTGAACCTATGTAATTTGCTATTTCCTCAGGCATAGCTTCATTTACTAACCTGCGAAATTCTTCGTCGTCCTCCATATGGCAAAAATCATCGCTGACAGGAATATACCCTGAGAGCTGTTAACGTCCCGAACGATAGGCTTAAATTCCGATGCAAATTTTGAACGGTATTATGACTTACAAGGACTTGGAATCGGTTGCTTGCCAGGGAAAAGAAATTTAAAAACGCTTTCCCAGTTGAACTGCCTTCCGCTCCCAATGTTTTTCAATTTCTTGAGGCCTTCTATCTTGTCTCCAAAGAGTCCATCGACCTGATCGCCGTCGAAAACCCTGCATGGTGACGTTTGAAGATGTGTCTCAAGATCTAATGTACTCTGGAGTACAATTTTGCAGTTTTTACACTTCGCTGGATGGACGCGATATATGTGTTCTCTACGATATAGATTAGTTGATGTCCTAATCAATGCAGTTGTTCCTACTTCAGATGGCTCATATCCGGCCACGATCCCGTCGCACAGCTGTAGTACCTTTCGCTGCGAAGTCCATACTTGAAGGGGTCGTGTTTTCGGAATGGACATGCGAAATTATGAAAGCGGGCTTCATGATCTGGTTTTTTCTTCGGCATTCTAGATTTTTTCCGTTCTGGACTTTCGTCATCATCGTCTTCGTGGTCATTTGGAGAGACCCCAGTTCTGCTATAAGCTTTTCGTTTTCCCAACGCTGATGATTCTCTTCCTTTTTCTGAAGCGTTGCCTTGATCACTAGCTCGTATTGGGTTAGTATTACACGTACCGAGATGAATTTGTCGAGTCGTGCAGGATTTTAGAACTTCCAATACTCTGAGTTAACAAAGGGCAATTTGGACTTACGCTGGTGATATATCTGAAGACGTTGAAGAGTTTGAGTTTGTTCCTGTGTTATGGTTGTCGGCTAATCCTAAATCAGAAGATGTTAAGTCTTTGATGAGACATCTAACAAGAACTCGTCCCATGTAATTAATTGTTGAATTTATTAGGTCTTTTGGATCATCACCTAAGTTTCTACCTTTCCTCGAACCCTCTTTCCTTGAGGTAGAGTCTAACCGGTTGCATTCACTAGGCTGTGGTCCTAGCACATCTTCATCATAGAGATACGAAGTTGCAATGCCATTCCATGCTGAGTCTTTTTCTCCCGTGGAGCTCGTGGAAACGTCCAATTTTTTGAATTCGCCACTACAGTCACTACGGGGAGTCTGAGGAATGCCATCGGATAGAGCGTGCTGTGCCTTATCATGCAAAGACATATCAGTGTCTAAAACTGCTGCGCGTTAA
>Ga0247810_10002503_pt1 | contig 10122 bp, 10 predicted proteins | sample UWRJL119311C1_FD_179918 | JGI IMG/M metagenome (GOLD analysis project Ga0247810, IMG submission 179918) | Plant litter microbial communities from Arlington Agricultural Research Station in Wisconsin, United States - UWRJ-L119-311C-1 | ecosystem: Environmental > Terrestrial > Plant litter >...
AAAAATTTATTTGTGCCATCTGATTTGTTTATGCTCAAATCTTCCTGTTTGGCTTCTTGCTGGTTAGGCTTGCCTGTATTTTTTTCCATTGTGTTTTATTGATTAGATTATAAATAAAGGACGTGATAATCAACACGGTAAGCCTTATATGATTTCTTGCTATTTGTTACATCACGCCATTCGTTTTCCTTAAGCAAGAATTTGCATTCAGCAATCAAACTTTTTTCATTTGTTTGGCACATTCACTTTCGTAAACTTCCCGACGAAGGCCGGTACTTGAAAAGCGATGGCTTCTGGAATTATAGACAAGTGATATCTTGTTTTCTTCGCAGTATTTTCTTCCGGTGAATTCCTTTTCTCGATATTCCTCACCAATAATTCTGACATTAATATCATACAGCCGTAAAATATCATCCAAATCCTGCTCTGTGGTGTAAGGAATAATCTCGTCTACGAACCTACACCCTTTGAGCTGTGTATAGCGTTCCACAAGAGTTTGAGTAGGTCTGTTTTTTTCAGGTCGGTCAATTGTGGGGTCGGTTTGAAGCCCAACAATTAGGTAATCGCATTGCGTTTTTGCGTCCGCAAGCATGCGTATGTGACCTGCGTGAAGCAGGTCAAACGTGCTGAAAGTAATTCCGATGGTTGGTTTTAGCTCCATAATTTATCAATTTAAAATATTCACTCGCAAAGGCTGACTTGGTCTTTCCAATGCTTCCACAAGTTGCTGCTGAACCCGAATTGACGCGATGAAATCTTGCTCTGGAATTCGGTTTGACTGATCGTCTAAATCAAAGATGCCACAGTTGCTAAAACTTGTCAAATCGTCCCAATCTGGGCGGTCCGTCACGGGATAAATACATATTCCGTAAAATTCCACACCGTTTTTCATTACAGTGATGCTTTCGCGTGCTACTTCTTCCAACCAAGAAATTCGGCCACAGCCAAAATGCCCCGTTTCCGAAATAAAAATTGGTTTTCCGTAACGTTCATAGGCGTCTTGAAGCATTTTATTTAGCGGTTTTCTTCGGATTTCGATTTCTGGCCAAGGCAACGTTTCGCCAAATCCTTGCCATTGGCAATTCCAATAATAATTGAATCCTAAGATATCCAGCATTGATTCATCGCCTCCCAATTCGGGACAAATTCTTCCGGAGATGATGTCCATTGCTTGAAATTGGTGTTGGTTTCTTTCGTGCAAATCAGCTTCGGTTTCATCATTGCTCAAATGGATTTCCACCAAGGGTTCCACCAAAATAATCCTGCACTCTGGGTCTGCCTCTTTTAACGCATTTATACCTAGGATTGCCGCTTTGCAGAGATGGTATTTGATATCCCAACCGCTGTTTACCGCAAAAGGAACGGTTCCGCGCACATCGCCAGAATGCCAAGCCAGGAAGCTGATTTCATTTACAGGAACCACTAAAAGAGGCTGTTTTGCATTGGCCGAATAAAATTTGGCGAAAGCCTGACAGAGGCTGACGAATCGGTCGCAGAACTTTGGATGCGTTGGATAAATTCCTTCAGGATAGCCGAAGTGAATTAAATCCCATATCTGCTGAATTCCGTGGCGTTCGGCTGCATGCATTCGGTACAAGACTTCGGAGAAATCATACTGTCCCGGCAATTTTTCAACATTGCTCCAGCAAATTCCTTCGCGAACCGTTTTAATCCCAATTTCAGAAAGCAGGCGGTAATCTTCGTCCACACGAATGTCGTGCTGGGTTTCTTCGAGTAAATTCACTCTTTCACCCGAACGGTTAATATGGTCGGCGCATTCAAAACCGCCCATAAAAAAAGTTTGAAACGGATTCATTAGATGACGGCTTTATAGTTTTCAGAAGTGGTTTCTTCTAACGATGCAAACAAATCCAGCGCATTTTTAAACGCCTGGTCCATATTGAAATACTTGTAATTTGCCAGCCTTCCCACGAAATAAACATCGGTCAGTTTTTCGGCCTCTTCCTTATATTTATCGTAAATCTTCTGGTTTCTCGGATTTGGAACCGGATAATAAGGCTCGCCTCCGTCAACCGTAAATTCTTTTACTACCGTAGTTTTATCCGATTTTTGGTTCCCAAAATGCTTGTACTCAATAATTCTAGTAAATTCAACTTCCATCCCTGGGTAATTGACCACCGAATTTTCTTGAAAGTATTCTTGGTCTAAAGTTTCGCTGACAAAATTAATTGAGCGGTATTCCAATTTTTCTTCCATGCTATGTTTGAAATCAAAAAAACGGTCTACGGGTCCGGTGTAAAATAACTTTTCATAGCCAGCATAATCATCCATCACATCAAAATAGTCGGTATCAAGAAGAATTTCGATATTATTGTTGGACAGAATTTTATCAAATAATTGTGTGTAGCCGCCCTTTGGAAGCGCTTGGTATTTATCCGAAAAATAACGGTCGTCATAATTACTTCGCACGGGAATCCGTTCTAAAACCGAAGCATCCAATTCGGCAGGAAATTTGTCCCACTGTTTTTTCGTGTAATGCTTGAACATTTTTTCATACAATTCCTCACCGACTCTATTCAACACGGCTTCTTCCCCGTTGGCTGGCTTTTCGAAAGGTTTTCTGTTATTTTCTAACCAAACCGCCATTTCTTCTTCTGAAGTAATATTTTCTCCAAATAAAGTATTCACCGTGGTAATATTTACTGGAATCGGCACAGTTTTATCGTCAACGCGCGCCACTACTTTGTGCTCCCACGGATACCAGTCAGAAAACTGCTGGACATAACTCCAAACGATTTCTTCATTGGTGTGAAAAAGATGCGCACCATATTTTGACACCAAAATTCCGTTATCATCAATATAATCATAACAGTTTCCGGCAATGTGGTCGCGCTTTTCAATAATCAAAACTTTTTTTCCTAAGGAAGCATAACGTTCTGCCAACACGGCTCCAGAAATTCCAGCGCCGATAATTAATATGTCGATGTTCTTCATAGCGCGGTTTGTTTTATGATAGTACTCATTTTTTCGGTGGTGGCATCCCAAGAGGTATTGGCTAAAATTTCTTTATAAGTCACTAGATTTCCCTCGTTTTCAAGAGAAGCTTTTGCAATTGCTTCGCAGAAATCGTCAGCATTTTCAATCAGCGCGACACAGCCCGCGTAATCTCTCACGACGTCCTTGATTTTCGTGGAAATAATTGGTTTTCCTGCCGCCATGTATTCCAAAGTTTTTGTGGGACTGATAAATTTTGTCGAATCATTCAAGGCAAAAGGCATCATGGCAATGTCAAAAGCCTTCAAATAACCCGGAAGCTCTTCATACGATTTCATGCCTAAATAGTGGATGTTTTGCGCTCTTGGCAAATCGTTGTCTCCAATTTTTGCCAGCGGGCCAATCATGACAAAAGATACTTCTGATGATTTTTCAGCGGTTTTTTTCAAGAGTTCCAAGTCGATTCGTTCATCAATCACGCCGTAATAACCCACGATTGGAGCTTTGATGGAAGAAATATCCGTTGGAACCGCAATTCCATTTAACGCTTGCGCAAAATGTGACTCGTCCACCGAACTCGGGAAACAAAATGCGTTATCGTGCATTTCTTTCTTCGATTCATAAAGTGATTTTCCACCGGTGAAAACAATATCAGCTTTGGAAATAAGAAATTTTTCTTGGTCGATTAATTCTTGCGGAGCACCTTTAAACAAGGAAAGCTCGTCCATGCAATCATAAACAACGGTACCAAAATCTAATTCTGGCAAAAGCACACTGAATGCCGCAGAATAAAACCATCCGATGGAAACTTGAGAATTTGAAACATACTTTGGAAGCAGGTTCGCAATGTCGTGTATGCTTTTAACTTTAGGCTGCAATACATGAAGCTGATGCGTGACTTTGGTCAACACAACAGTATTTTCTTCTTCTGGAGAAAAACCAATTGGCTCTTCAATAAAAAGGACTTTTCTGTCTTTTGCCAATCGGCTGATGATATGTTGTGGTCGCTGATACACAAACTGCCATCTCAGGTGACAGAAAACAATCATATCATAAAATTCGGCAGTATCATTTTTAAAATTAGTGTTCGAGTTTTCGCGCTCGGCTCGCTTTACTTTTAGGTTTTCCATTTTGGTTTTCGTTGGTTTGTTACATTTTGCATTAAAAAATAAAGATACCTCTGAAAAGCCGCTATGATTTATATGATTACACTTCTATAATTACATATAATTGGTTTTCGGAAGTATCAGTAGTTTGATACGTAACGTTCAAAATGGAATGGTAACTTAAAATCAGCCCAACACAAATGTGGCTGAAGCAGATTCGCGTTTCATGGCGATAATACGTTTAAAAGCCGTTGGCGTCAATCCTGTCATTTTTTTAAACTGTCCTGAAAGATGTGCCACGCTGCTATAATTTAAGGTATATGAAATATCGGTTAACGAAAAATCCTGTATCAAGAGCTGCTTCGCTTTTTCCACCTTTTGTAAAATGATATAATTTTCTATTGAAGTATGCGTCTGTTCTGAAAAGAACGTAGAAAGGTAACTGTAGTTCATTCCCAGTTGCTCACCGATGTAAAAAGAAATCTTTGATAGCGGCATCTGGTCCATTTCAATCATGCCGCTGATTACATTTTTAATTTTCTGAACCAATTGTTCTTTTGGACAATCCACCAAACTGATTCCGAATTTTTTCAACATCAGCCTAGCTTCAGCGATTTTTTCGGTATCGTCTGAAAATATTTCTACTTCGCCCAGATTTCCAATTCTAAAGTTTAAGCCGGTACGTTCAAGTTGATCCCGAAGAATTGCTTGAAATGCTATGTTTACATCAAATTTTACGTTCAGTATCATAATTTGTGAGTTATCAATTACAAATAAAAATTTATGCACATCTTAAATTATTACAGAATCACACAGTTTTAATTATATTTTAATTGGTTGCAATTAAGTTGGCCAAATACAATGACAGCACAACTGGCTCGTTACCAATCACGTACAAAAAAGCGTATTCCACTCAAGATTTTGAGCAGTTCAAAAAAAATTTACATTTTGACCGAAGTCGTATTAGAATGTGCGAACAAAAGTCTCAAAGTTCAGCGCCATAGAGTGGTATTGAAGGCAGCTTTTTAAAACTTTATCTAACGTATATTTTAAGACACCTAAGTCTCTGGGTTTTGTAATAAAAATATTGGCTCCCGCTCCAAGGCAATTTCCAATAGTATCTTCATCTGCAGATACCGAATATATCGCCACGACGGTTTCCTTATATTTTTGATTGGAACGAATGTTACGAAGGCATTCCATTCCGCTTTTTCCGGGCATGTGCATGTCGAGGAACACGATGTGTGGCGTGGTCTGCCCTGGAGTTGCTAACAGTTGCTCTAAATCAACAGCTGAATAGCAGCTTACTAATTCTAAGTCTAAAAATTCAAGCGAATTCAACACTTTAAGAAAGATAAGGTGCTCATCGCGCATGTCGTCGACTAAGATAACTCTTAATTTTTCTTTTTTGCGGTTCATGTCGGTTGGTTTTTTTGGCAAATAAATGTACGCAATAAATAATACAATATGACAGAATTTTTTGTTTAATTTAACGCCTGATTAAGACACCTTAATAGTGGATTTTTTGTCTACCTTTGGAAATATGAATAGTTTTCCTCAAACAATATTTAATGCCCAAGAGCAAAAATTTCCTGTTGTTGGCATCGGAACTTCTGGCGATTGTATCGATTCTATAATTTCGTTTGTAGAAAATATTCCAGCTGATAGCGGGATGGCTTTTTTATTGTTTCATTTTGACACGTCTAAAACCACCGCCGAATTGAAAGATGCGCTTGCCGTTAAGTCGGGAATTGGAATTAAAATTATGGATTCTGATGCTGTTTTAGAGCCAAATTTCATTTCAATTATCTCTGAAAACCAGTTTATTTTTTCGGAAAATGACAAGTTATACTTAAACAATACAGAACCATCAGAAAATAAATTTTCTTTAGATGATTTTTTTAGTTCCTTAGCCAATGGTTGCAAAGATTCGGCACAAGGCATTTTGTTTTCAAAAAATGGTTTGGACGGAAATCTTGGTTTAAAACATATTAAAGAACATGGCGGAATGACTTTTTCACAGGCGGAAGTCACGGACGAAAAGTCGACAAATATGGCAGATTTTAATATGACGCCCGCTGATATTCCGTCACAATTGATGCATTTGAAATCTTTCTATGCGCCAAGTCCTGCCGCCGATATTAAGATGCTGCACACCGATGACGAGGTTTATAAAATCATCATTGATTTATTAAAACAAAAAACGGGGAATGACTTTTCGCATTACAAACAGCCCACCATACGCCGCAGAATCGCCCGCAGAATGGTCATCGCGAAAATTGAAACTTCTGAAGAATACTTAAACTTTTTGAAAAGTGATGCGAAAGAATTGGTTTATCTTTTTAACGATATCCTGATTCCTGTTTCGTATTTTTTTAGAGATTCAAAAGTATTCCAAATGCTGCCTGAAATGGTTTTTCCAAAAATATTCGAGAAGAAAAACGAAAATGATACCATCAGAATTTGGGTTGCAGGCTGTTCCACAGGCGAAGAAGCCTACTCTATCGCAATTGCGCTGCACGAATATTTGAAAGAGCGAAAAAGCGCCATGAAAGTCCAGATTTTTGCTTCAGATATTTCCGAAAACGTAATTGCAAAGGCACGAACTGGTTGCTATTTGCCGCAAGATGTCAGGAATATTTCGGTAGAAAAGCTTAAAAAGTATTTTACGAAAGTGGACGGGTTGTACCAAATCAATAAGGAAATCAGAGATTTATGCGTTTTCGCAAAACACAATTTTACGAAAGACCCGCCGTTCGCCAAATTAGATATGATTTCCTGCCGAAATGTGCTTATTTACTTGAATACTTATCTGCAAAAAAAGGCTTTTACGACGTTCCATTATGCGCTTTTGCCATCTGGAATTTTATTTCTAGGCAAATCAGAATCGACCAATCATGCACCGGGACTTTTTAAGCCTTTGGTCAAGAATCATACACTTTTTGGCAAACACAATAGCATTCATTCAAAACCTTCAATTTTGCGAGAGACACCTCAAAATCGAAACCAAATTATGCAAGAGAAAGCCACAAAAAAAGAACTTTCTATTCCCGATTTTCAAAAAAATGCGGAAAATATTCTCTTTAATTCCTACACGCCTGCGGGAGTTATTGTCAATGAAAACAAAGACATTATTCATTTCCACGGAAATACAGGCGAATTTTTGATTCCGCCGCAAGGCAAGCCTAATTTTAATATCTTAAAAATGGTTCGCGAGGGACTTGCCTTTGAGGTTCGTTCCGCGATTTTGGATGCCAAAACAACGCAGACAAAATGTATAAAAACCGCAATCCCCATAAAAGGAAAAGATTATTTTGCTGATATCGAAGTGATTCCGTTGCATGATAAATCTGAGGAGCATCATTATTTAGTGCTTTTCCAAAAAAGTTACAAATTAATCGGCGAGACCAAAGCGCCTGATGACGAAGAAACAGCCGACCGAAAACGAATTTTGCTTTTGGAAAGTGAAATCGAACAGCTTCGGGAAGACATCAGACGGGTGACGGAAGACCAAGAAGTCGCCAATGAAGAGCTTCAGAGCGCGAACGAAGAACTCTTGAGCAATAGCGAAGAACTTCAGACACTTAACGAGGAATTGGAAACTTCGGCAGAACAGCTTCAGTCCAATAATGAAGAATTGTTGATGGCCAATGAAGAATTGACTAACCGCCAAGAGCAGTTAATCGCGGCCCGACTGTATGCCGAAACCATCATTGAAAGCATCAGGGAACCGCTGGTTATCGTGGATGCTGAAATGCGCGTCAGAGGAGCAAATGCTTCGTTTTATAACCACTTTGGCGCAAGCCAGAATGAAGTGGAAAGTAAAAATTTATTCGATACGTTTCTGGCTTCTGGGAATCTTCGTGATTTTCAGTCCCAAATTGAAAATGCCTTGTCAGAAAACACGAATTTAGATAACGTGGAGGTCAAAATGCTTACCAATAACTTTATCGAGCGGGTCATGATTATGAACGTTCGCCCGGTGAACAGCACTAACATTGGAGAACCTTTGGCGCTTTTGGCTATTGAAGACATCACCGAAATTTTGACCACCAATAAAATGCTGGCTACCATCAACAAAGATTTGGAAGAAAACAACAAACATTTGGCGGCGTTCAGTTCAGTAGCGAGTCATGACCTTCAGGAACCGCTTCGAAAAATCAGCCTTTTTTCCAGCATGATTGTGGAAAGCGAATCAGAAGTGATTTCAGAAGAAGCTTCGGGATATTTGACACGTATCATTTCGAGTACCAGACGATTGCAGCGCCTGATTGACGACCTTCTGCTATACTCAAAAGTTAGCAGCTTGAAACGTGCCGACTTCAGAGAAACAAATCTAAAACAGCTCATCCAGGACGCCGGCGATGATTTGGACAACGTGATTTCGGATAAAAATGGGCAGATTATCGTGGGAGATGTGCCGCCGCTAAAAATTATTTCGCCTTTAGTCCGCCAAGTTTTTTCGAATTTGATTTCCAATGCCTTAAAATACAGCCGAGAGGATGAAACACCAAAAATTAGAATTTCGGCACAGCAAGTAAAAGCTTCTGACGATGAGACCTTTGAATTTGAAAAAGACAGAGATTACATGCGAATCAGCATCGAAGACAACGGAATTGGCTTTGACCCAAAAAACGCTTCGCACTTGTTTGAACCTTTTTTTAGGCTCCACAGCAAAGAAATTTATGAAGGCAGCGGTATTGGCCTTGCCATCTGTAAAAAAATCATGAACCTGCATTCTGGCTACATTAATTGTACTTCAACAGAAGGAAAAGGTTCGATATTTTATCTATATTTTCCTATATTTACTTAATGCTTTAAATCAATTTTTATGTCAAAATCAGGACCAATACTTATTCTAGAAGACGATAGAGATGACCGCGACTTTATGGAAAAAATATTTGATTTTCTGAAAGTAAGCAACGAACGCATCTACTTTGAAAACGGCCTAGAAGCCTACACTTTTTTAACAGAAACCAATAAATCGACTTTTTTAATTTTTTCCGACGTCAATCTTCCAGGACGAAATGGATTGGAATTAAAGAGAGATATCGATAATGACCCAGTATTGCGCGCCAAGAGTATTCCGTTTGTGTTTTATTCAACGTCTGCGAACCGCGAACAAATCGACGAGGCTTACCATGAATTGACTATCCAAGGATTTTTTAAGAAAGAAAATAATTTGGCTGATGCCAAAAAAATGGTCGGTACTATCATTGATTATTGGAAATTGTGCAAGCATCCAAATATGTAGTTCCGAGATTTAATAAGGATTACACACAATCCTTGCAAACACCCACGAGAACGCAGTTCAAGTGTTCCACCACGTAGTCCTTTGGAACTGAAAATTCTACTTTTGCGGGCAGGCATTCGATGGTTTCACATTTTGTACATCGAAAGTGAAAATGATTATTGGGCATTGTCTTTTCATCACATTTCACGCAAACCGCAAAATATTGTTTCCCATCGTCTGCCACAATTTTGTGCACAATCTCGTCTTCACAAAACCGATTTAAAATTCTATAAATCGTCGCTCGGTCTGCTTTGACCTCCATCTGCTTTACAATGGCGTCTTGGCTCATTGCCTTTCTTTTCTTTGTCAATACAGACAAAACCGCGTCTTGCGTTTCGGTATTTCTTCGTTTTATCATGGTGCAAAAATAATCAAAAAATGTTAATGCGACAAACTTGCAATTATTTAATGCGATTTTGTCGCATTAGCTAAAATTTACCTTATCTTTGTCCCTGAGTCTAAATTCAAAATGAAAAATTATGATAGAAAATAAAGATTTTGAAACCATCATCATCGGCGGAAGTTATGCGGGACTATCTGCTGCAATGGCCTTGGGACGCGCGTTGCGAACGGTGTTGGTCATCGACAGCGGCGCGCCTTGCAACCAGCAGACACCGCATTCGCATAATTTTATCACGCAAGATGGCGAAAAACCGCAGGCGATTGCAGAAAAAGCGAAAGCGCAGGTTTTAAAATACGACACCGTAAAATTCATCAGTGACCTTGCCATCAGCGGAAAAAAGACAAAAAAAGGCTTTACAATTACCA
>Ga0247810_10002507_pt1 | contig 10118 bp, 9 predicted proteins | sample UWRJL119311C1_FD_179918 | JGI IMG/M metagenome (GOLD analysis project Ga0247810, IMG submission 179918) | Plant litter microbial communities from Arlington Agricultural Research Station in Wisconsin, United States - UWRJ-L119-311C-1 | ecosystem: Environmental > Terrestrial > Plant litter >...
CTGCGCGCCGCCGAACGGCTCATCGGCGCCTCGCTCGAGCTCGGTGGTAAAAACCCTCTCATCGTGCTCGACGACGTCGACCCGGCCGAGGCGGCCGCGAACGCCGTCTACAGCTGCTTCTCGTCGATGGGGCAGCTCTGCGTGTCGATCGAACGCATCTACGTGCAGCGCCACGTCGCCGACGCGTTCACCCGGGTGTTCGTCGAGCGCGTGCGCCAGCTGAAGCAGGGTTCGGCCCTCGATTTCTCCACCGACGTCGGCTCGCTCACCTCGGCCGCCCAGCTCGAGCGTGTGCAGTCCCACGTCGACGACGCCGTCGCCAAGGGCGCCATGCTGCTCGCCGGCGGAAAAGCACGCCCCGACCTCGGCCCGTTCTTCTTCGAGCCGACCGTGCTCGCGAATGTCACCGACGACATGCTCTGCGCCGCGAACGAGACGTTCGGCCCGGTCGTGGCCATCCATGTCGTGCAGAGCGAAGACGAGGCGATCGCGGCGGCCAATTCTTCGGAATTCGGACTCAACGCATCCGTGTTCTCAGGCTCTCTTGCGCACGCCCGACGGGTCGCCGACCGTCTCGACGCGGGCAGCGTGAACATCAACGAGGGCTACCGCGCCACCTTCTCGAGCGTCGACGCTCCCATGGGCGGCATGAAGCACTCGGGCATCGGCCGCCGTAACGGCCCTGAGGGCCTCCTGCGCTTCGTGGAGCCGCGCACCGTGGCGGAGTCCACCGGGCTCGTCACGCTGCCGCGTACGGGCGCCGAGTTCGCGGCGCTGGCCGGGGTGATGGTGGCGATCCTCGTCGCGCTCAAGACGCTGCGACGGCGATAGCCTGTTCGACCGCTAGGTAGCCTCGGTGTCGAACGGCGCGGGCTTGCCCTCGCGCAGGAAACGCTGCCGCTGGGCGTAGGCCGATTCGATCGGCGGTTTGATGACGGGCACGGGCTCGTCGTCGATGAGGGCCTCGCGGATGATCCGTCGCGGGTCGTACTGGCGCGGGTCGAGCTTCTTCCAGTCGACCTCGTCGAAGTCGGGGCCCATCTCCTCGCGCATGCGCTCTTTTGCACCGTTCGCCATACCCCGCACGGTCTTGGTCAGCCGGGCGAGCTGCGACGCGTAGTAGGGCAGCCGTTCGGGTCCGAGCAGGAAAACGGCGATGATCCCGATGATCACCAGTTTCTCGAACGTCAATCCAAAGGACACCCGCTCAGAATAGTCCCTGCCGGCAGTGCACTGGCTTACAGTGGGGGACGATCAAGGAGTCGCACGTGGCAGGTAAAGAGTCGAGCTGGAAGTTCGCCGAAGAGTTCGTCGTCGAACGGCCGGAAATCGCGCTCGCGCGACAGCATTCCGTAGAGGTGGGCGTAGAGCCGGTGTCGCCCGCGACGGGTGCGCAGCTCGCGGTGCTCGCCGCCGCGACCAACGCGTCGAACATCATGGAGATCGGCACGGGCCTCGGCGTCTCCGGCCTGTGGATGCTCACCGGCGCGCCCAACGCCGTGCTGACCTCGATCGACTCGGAGATCGACCACCAGCAGCTGGCGAAGGTCACCTTCACCGCCGCCGACGTCCCCGCCAACCGGGTGCGTCTCATCGCCGGGCGCGCGCTCGACGTGCTGCCGCGCATGAACGAGTCGAGCTACGACCTGGTCTTGGTCGACGCCGACCCGTACTCGGTGATCGAGTACGTCGAGCACGGCCTGCGCATGGTGCGCACCGGCGGCACCGTCGTGGTCGCCCACGCTCTGTGGCGCGGGCGGGTGGCCGACCCGGCCCAACGCGACGACACCGTCACGGGGTTCCGCACCCTGCTGCGAGAGGTCGCCGAGTCATCCGCGGTCATCAGCTCGCTCTCCCCCGTCGGCGACGGGCTGCTGCAGCTCACCAAGATCGCCGACTGAGCCTCCCAGAACGCAGAAACCCGCGCGGCGCCCGAAGGGGCCGCGCGGGTTTCTGATTCGGAAATCTGTTAAGCGGTCGCGACAACGCCCGCGAGAGCGTCGTGGAGCTCTTTTGCTTCAGCGTCGTTGACCGACACTACGAGCCGGCCACCACCCTCGAGTGGAACACGAACGATGATGAGGCGACCTTCTTTCACAGCCTCCATTGGGCCGTCGCCGGTCCTCGGTTTCATGGCTGCCATGTGAAGTCCCCTTTCATAGGTACCTATCCATTATTGACTATGAATCGGCATGCAAAAAACCGAGAGTAACTTAAAGAACATATTCGGGGCATTTTTACGGCGGAGTCCAGTCGTATCCGTCCACCCACCAGGCGATGTACACCCAGCCGACCTGTCCGGCGATGCACAGACCGACGACGGCGAGCCGGTAGACCCGCGACCGCGGCTGGGCGACCGCTCCCCAGAGCGGGAACACCGGCAGCAGCAGCCGGAAGGTGCTCGACTGGGGGAAGAACACCGCGAGCAGGTAGAGCACGTAGCTCGCGACCCAGAACCGGATGTCGGGGCCGAGCCGTCGCACGGGGCGCGTGAACATGAACGCCGCAAACGCCGCGACCGCCGCGACGAGCAGCACGATGCCCAGCGGCCCGGGAACCCAGAAGTCGGCACCGAGGATCCACGGGGTGAGCGGCACCAGCTCCTGGTACCCGATGTACGCCGACCGCCAGGCCAACTCGGTGTCGGTATACGCCGTGGGCGATCCGGTAACGGCCGCGGCGATGGCCAGCCAGGCGAACCCTCCGGCCACGCTGACCGCCGTGACGGTGACGGATGCCACGAGCTCGCGCCTCGAGAACGGGTCGCGTTCGCGCCTGGCCCAGCGATAGACGACGTGCAGACCGAGGGCGAGCGCGAAGGCCAACCCGCTCGGGCGGGTGAGCGACATCACCACCACCACCGGCACCAGCCGCCAGTAGTCGCGCTTCAGCAGCAGGTACAGCGCGAGCGTGAGGAAGAACGCGTGCATCGACTCGGCGTAGGCGACCTGCAGCAGCGGCGACAGCGGGGCGAACGAGTAGAGCACGACCGCGAACAGCGCGGTTCCGCTCGGCAGCACGAGGTTCATCAGCCGGTAGAACATGAGCGCCGTGCCCAGGGCGAAAGCCAGCGACACGACGACCGCGATCACCCGGAAGTCGAGACCCGTCACGAGCATCAACGCCCGCACCACGAACGGGTACGCGGGCATGAACGCCCACGCGCTCTCGCCCACGTGGCCGTCGGCGGTCAGGGGCAGGTCGTGTGGATATCCCACTGCCGCGATGATGAAGTACCAGTGGCCGTCCCACATCTTGGCGAAGTCGAGATAGCCCGGATGCGCCCCCGTCCACGCATTGGTCGGTTGCGCGGCGGCGAACGCGAGCAGGATGGTCGTGCTCACGATGCGCGAGACGACGAAGACTACGAGGACCCGCGCCCACCATGGCGTCAGCCGGTAGCGCACGGTCAGCCACAGTCGCGGCGTGGGTCTCGAGGGCGCGTGGCCGCCGCCCGACCCGATCAGCTCGGTCAGCCCGCCATGAGCCATGCGCGCAACCCCTGCTCGCACGCGGTGATCTGGTCGACGGCCACGCGCTCGTCGTCGGCGTGCGCCTTGAGCGGGTCGCCGGGTCCGTAGTTGACCGCGGGGATGCCGAGCGCGCTGAAACGGGCGACGTCGGTCCAGCCGTACTTGGGCTTGGCCTCGCCGCCGACCGCCGCGAGCAGGTCTTGCGCGAGCGGGGCGTCGAGCCCCGGGCGCGCGCCCTCGGCGAGGTCGACGACCGTCACGTCGTAGCCCGCGAACAGATCGCGCAGGTGGGCGATCGCCTCCTCGCCCGAGCGGCTGGGCGCGAAGCGGTAGTTGATGTGCACCATGGCGGCGTCGGGGATCACATTGCCGGCCACGCCACCGCTGATACCGACGGCGTTGAGCCCCTCCTTGTAGACGAGGCCGTCGACCTCCACCTCGCGGGGAACGTAGGCCGCGAGGGTGTCGAGGATCGGCGACAGGTCGTGGATCGCGTTGTGCCCCACCCACGCCCGCGCGGAGTGCGCGCGGAGGCCGAAAGTGCGCACCTCGATGCGGGCGTTGCCGTTGCATCCGCCCTCTATCTCGGAGCGCGTCGGCTCCCCGAGAATCGCGAAGTCGCCCTGCAGCAGGTCGGGGCGGTTGTCGGCGAGACGCTTGAGCCCGTTGAGGTCGGCGGAGACCTCTTCGTGGTCGTACCAGAGCCAGGTGATGTCGACGGCCGGCTCGGTGAGCTCGACCGCGAGCTTCAGCTGCACGGCCACGCCCGACTTCATGTCGACGGTGCCGCGGCCCCAGAGGTATTCGACGCCGTCTTCGGTCTCGAACCGGGTGGGCAGGTTGTCGTTCAGCGGCACCGTGTCGGTGTGTCCGGCGATCACGACGCGCTTCTCGCGCCCGAGGTTGGTGCGGGCGATCACGACGTCGCCGTCGCGCAGCACCTCGAGGTGTGTCGCGCCGGCGAGGGCGACCAGGATCGCCTCGGTGATCGGGCCTTCGTTGTCGGAGACCGACTCGATGTCGCACAGCTGGCGGGTGATGTCGATCGACGACTTGCTGAGGTCGAGAACGGGCAGGGCGGTGTCGGCGACGGGCATGGGGTCAAGTTTAGGGTCGGTACGCTGGAGCCATGAATTCTCGCGCCGCCTGGGGCTACGGCCTCGCCACGATCTCCGCCGATTCCACGGTTCTCGACACCTGGTTCCCGTCGCCCGCCCTCGGCGAGCTTCCGGCCGGCACCGACCCGTACATCGCGCCCTCCGAGCTCGAGCCCCTGCTCGGACCGGACGAGCGCCGGGGCGTGCACGTCGACTTCCAGACGGTCCAGATCGATCTGGATGCTGCGCCGGGGTCGACCCCCGACGCCTACCTTCGCCTGCACCTGCTGAGCCACCTGCTCGTGGCGCCGAACACCATCAACCTCGACGGGATCTTCGGGTACCTGCCGATCGTGGCGTGGACGACGGCCGGCCCGATGCACCCCGACGACTTCGCCCGCCTGCGCCCCGCGCTGCAGCGCGCCGGCATCTCGGCGCACGGCATCGACAAGTTCCCGCGGCTGCTCGACTACGTGGTGCCGCCCCGCGTGCGCATCGCCGACGCCTCGCGCGTGCGCCTCGGCGCCCACCTGGCCCCCGGCACGACCGTGATGCACGAGGGCTTCGTCAACTTCAACGCGGGCACGCTCGGCACGTCGATGGTCGAGGGGCGCATCTCGCAGGGTGTCGTCGTCGGAGACGGCAGCGACATCGGCGGCGGCGCCTCCATCATGGGAACCCTCTCCGGCGGCGGCAAGCAGCGCGTCACGATCGGCGAGAGGGCGCTGCTCGGCGCCAACTCGGGCATCGGAATCTCGATCGGCGACGACTCGGTGGTCGAGGCGGGGCTTTACGTCACCGCCGGCACGAAGGTGGTCGTCGTGCCGCCCAAGGGCACGGGCGCCGAACCGTTCGAGGCGCGCACCGTGAAGGCGTCGGAGCTGAGCGGCGTGGCGGGTCTGCTCTTCCGTCGCAACTCCCTTACCGGCGCCGTCGAGGTTCTCGCCCGCTCGGGCGCCGGCGTCGAGCTGAACACCGCGCTGCACGCCTAGCCCCGTCGGGGCGGCGCCCGGCTAGCATCGGTGCATGCGTAGACGCGTGATCGCGGGGCTCGCCGCGGCCGGCGTCGTGGTGGCCGCCGGCGTGGGCGCGGCGTGGTCGGCCGCGGATCCCGGCTCCGACGGCTCGGCACTCCTCGTCGGCCGCTACCAGCAGCACCAGCAGATCGCGCTGACCAACCTCACCGTGCCCGACGGCAGCTACGCCGTCGCATACGGCGCCGAGGTGCAGTTCTTCGCCCGGGGCGGCGGCGCGGTGCTGCAGTGCGGCCTGGTCGATGCCAGCGGCCGCATAGGCTACCTCGACGACCAGGTGTTCCCGGTTCCGGGCACCGGCGTCTGGACGCGCATCGGCGACAGCGCGGTGTACGACGTTCCCGAGATCACGCTCGGCATCCGCTGCAGCCCGAGCGAGGCCGGCGAGTTCGGCATCGGCTACCGCCGCGTGACGCTGACGGCGACCCCTGCCGGTTGAGCAGGTCGCATAGACGGCGCTGCTCAACCAGCGGGGTGCGCTAGCGCTCGGGCCAGGCGCGCTCGGGTTCGCCGATGTACAGCTGCTGCGGGCGGCCGATCTTCGTTGCCGGGTCGAGGTTCATCTCGCGCCAGTGGGCGATCCAGCCGGGCAGCCGGCCGATCGCGAACAGCGGCGTGAACATGCGCGGCGGGAAGCCCATCGCCTTGTAGATGACGCCGGTGTAGAAGTCGACGTTCGGGTAGAGCTTGCGCTCGGCGAAGTAGTCGTCGGCGAGGGCGACGGCCTCGAGCTCTTTGGCGATGTCGAGCAGGTCGTCTTGCACACCGAGCGCCTCGAGCACCTCGTCGGCGCTCTCCTTCACCAGGGTCGCGCGCGGGTCGAAGTTCTTGTACACCCGGTGGCCGAAGCCCATCAGGCGCACGCCCTCCTCTTTGTTCTTCACGCGGTCGACGAACTTCGAGACGTCGTCGCCCGAGTCCTTGATCTCCTGCAGCATCTTGAGCACGGCCTCGTTGGCGCCGCCGTGCAGCGGGCCGTAGAGGGCGTTGATGCCGGCCGAGACCGACGCGAAGATGTTCGCCTCGGTCGAACCGACGAGACGCACGGTCGACGTCGACGCGTTCTGCTCGTGGTCTTCGTGCAGGATGAGCAGGCGGTCGAGCGCCTTCGAGAGCACAGGGTTGACCTCGTACGGCTCGGCCATCGTGCCGAAGTTGAGCTTGAGGAAGTTGTCGACGAAGCTCAGCGAGTTGTCGGGGTAGAGGAACGCCTGGCCGAGGCTCTTCTTGTGCGCGTAGGCCGCGATCACCGGGAGCTTGGCGAGCAGGCGCACGATCGACATCTCGATCTGCTCGGGGTCTTTGACGCTGAGCGAGCCCTCGTAGTAGGTGGAGAGCGCGGAGACCGCGCTCGACAGCACCGACATCGGGTGCGCGTTGTGCGGCAGGGCGTCGAAGAACCGACGGAGGTCTTCGTGCAGCAGCGTGTGCCGGCGGATGCGCTCGTCGAACTCGGCGAGTTCGGAGGCCGACGGCAGCTCGCCGTAGATGAGCAGCCACGCGACCTCGAGGTAGGTGGAGTTCTTCGCGACGGCCTCGATCGGATACCCGCGGTAACGCAGGATGCCCGCGTCTCCGTCGATGTAGGTGATCGCGCTCTTCGTCGACGCGGTGTTCACGAAGCCCTGATCGAGCGTCGTGAAGCCCGTCTGCTTCATAAAAGTGGAGATATCAATGCTGTCGCGGCCGTCTACGCCGCGAATGACCGGGAACTCCGCTGTTCCCCCCGGAAAATGCAGCGTGGCCTTCTCTGTACCTGGCGCCATGTCATTCACACCGACAGCTTATAAGTCAGCGTCTGACTAGTCGTATCGCGCCCAAATGTGCACAAAGTCGCTTGGAGAAAACCTCCAAACTTTCAGCGCAGCAGCGCGAACCTTTCGACAGCGGCGTCGACGTGTGCGTCGCTCACCGTGAGCGCGATACGCACGTGCTGCGGGGCGCCGTCGGTGTAGAACGTGCCGGGAACGACGAGCAGCCCGAGCTCGGCGAGATCGGCGACCGTCTGCCAGGCGTCGTGCCCGCGGGTGGCCCACAGGTAGAGCCCGGCCTCGCTGTGGTCGACCGTGAACCCGGCCGCTTCGACGGCGGCCTTCATGCGGTCGCGGCGCGAGCGGTAGAGCTCGCGCTGCACGTCGACGTGCGCCTCGTCGGCGAGTGCGGCGATCATGGCCGCCTGCACGGGGGCGGGCGGGATGAGTCCGGCGTGTTTGCGCACACCGAGAAGCTCGGCGATGAGGGCGCTGTCGCCCGCGACGAATCCGGCGCGGTAGCCGGCGAGGTTCGACTGCTTGCTGAGCGAGTAGACCGAGAGCACCGAGTCACGGTCGCCGCCGGTGACCCGCGCGTCGAGAATCGACGGGGTCGGTTCATCCGCCACCCAGTTCAGCTCGGCGTAGCATTCGTCGCCGGCGATCACGGCGCCCAGCTCGCGGGCGCGTGCGACCATCGCCCGCATGGTCTCGACGTCGAGCACCCGGCCGTCGGGGTTGCCGGGCGAGTTGATCCAGACGAGCTTGGTGGTCTCGGGCCAGGCGGCCGGGTCGTCGCTCGCGAGCGCGGTCGCCCCGGCGAGGGCCGCGCCGATCGCGTAGGTCGGGTAGGCGACGGCGGGATGCACGACCACGTCGCCCTCGCCGATGCCGAGCATGAGCGGCAGCCAGGCGATGAGCTCCTTCGAGCCGATCGAGGGCAGCACGTCGGCGACGCCGAGCCCGTGCACTCCCCTGCGGCGCGCGTACCACTCGACGATCGCCTCGCGCAGTGCGGGCGTTCCGGCGACCTGCGGGTAGGCGTGGGCGTCGGTCGCGGCCTTCAGGGCGTCACGGATGATCTCGGGGGTCGGGTCGACGGGAGAGCCGACCGAGAGGTCGATGATGCCGCCCGGGTGCTGCCGGGCGCGGTCGCCGAACGGGACGAGCGCGTCCCACGGGAAGTCGGGGAGGCTGAGCGGCGTGCGGGCCACGTTATTCGGCGTGGCCGTTGAAGGCTTCCGCCATCACGATGGGGTGGTCCTTGTGGATGACGCCGACCTTCGCGGCTCCGCCGGGAGACCCGACCTCGTCGAAGAACTCGACGTTCGCCTTGTAGTAGTCGGCCCACTGCTCGGGCACGTCGTCTTCGTAGTAGATCGCCTCGACGGGGCAGACCGGCTCGCAGGCACCGCAGTCGACGCACTCGTCGGGGTGGATGTAGAGCATGCGGTCGCCCTCGTAGATGCAGTCGACGGGGCATTCGTCGATGCAGGCGCGGTCTTTGATATCGACACAGGGTTGGGCGATGACGTAGGTCACTGAGGTCGATATCCTTTCACGGCACGGGAACTAGACAATCTTACCCACGGTGACGCTGGGCATCTGCGGTGATGGCACGCAGTCGGCCCATATTGGGCCAGGCGACGACGATCGCGATGACGACCGCGGGCAGGAAAGTCCAGATCACGCCCGCGATATTCGCCGGAACGATGATGGAACCGCCGACAGTGGGAGATGCGAGATAGGCCGTCGCGCCCATGATCCCCACCGTGGCGAGGATCGCGAGGATGCGCGAACCGGTCAGCACCCGGAGGCCGACGATGTAGGCGACCATCGCGAGCACGCCGAGGATGAGCCCCCACGGCACGGCCACGCCCGCGAGCGTCGCGCTGCTCTGGTGCACCGCCGTCATCAAGGCGCCGACGATCGCGCCGAACGCGAGGACGAGGAGCCCGACGCCGATCTTCACCCCCACGGTCTGGTCGCGGAACGGCACGGTCTCCGGCACGACCTCGACAGCGACGCGGCGGAACGTCTCGGTGACGCCGATCGGCTGGCTCACGCCGTTGGAGAGGGCGAACGAGTCGTCGGAGAGCGTGAGCTGCGTGCGGTGGGCGGCGAGGGCGGCGCGCTTGCGGGCGAGCACGGGGGCGATGTCGACGACGATCGGTCCGCGTCCGTCGGTCGCGATCTCGTAGTACGGAACGCCCATCACCTCGGCGGCGCGCTGTGCGGCGTCGTGCACCCGTACGTGGTCGGGGTGCCCGTACCCGCCGCGTTCGTCGTAGCCGATCACGGCGGTGGCGTCGATGTGGGCGATGACGGCGGCGATGTCGGCGGTCACGGCGCTGATCGGTGCGGCCGAGAGGGAGCGCTCGTCGGCCGTGTCGAGGGCCTCCGCGGTTCCGGATGCGCCCCAGCGCATTCCCGAGTCGAGGTACCGGCGCGGTTCGAGGTCGACCCAGCGCGCGTCGGCGTCGCCGAGCCAGCGGTGATCGGAGACCTCGAGCGCGCGCATGGCCGCGGCGAGTTCGCCCTCACGGTAGGCACCGAGCGCCTCGGGCGACTCGAGCAGGTACTGCAGGTCGTCGGGGACGACCTCGCCGAGTTCGCCGCGCGTGCAGGTGAGCACCGTCACCGCGGCGCCGCCGTCGATCAGGGTCGCGATCGTCCCGCCGGTGGTGATGCTCTCGTCGTCGGGGTGCGCGTGGACGAAGAGGATCCGCTCGGCCGCCGGCGGCCGGTACATGAAGTCAGACA
>Ga0247810_10002508_pt1 | contig 10117 bp, 11 predicted proteins | sample UWRJL119311C1_FD_179918 | JGI IMG/M metagenome (GOLD analysis project Ga0247810, IMG submission 179918) | Plant litter microbial communities from Arlington Agricultural Research Station in Wisconsin, United States - UWRJ-L119-311C-1 | ecosystem: Environmental > Terrestrial > Plant litter >...
GCTCAGCACGTTCATCATCGAGAACTTTCTCCTGGTGCGGATCGCTCTCGTCGTCGGGGCGATCGTGTGCCTGGCTCTCGCCGCGGTCCTGCTCTGGATCGGGCGCACCGGCCAGCGGATCGCCATCGCGATCTCAGCCATCGCCGCGCTGGCCGTCCTGCTCCTGACGCTGACCCCGGACAAGTATCCGATCCCCGCCGTGACCTGCTCGTTCGACCCGGCGTACTTCTACAACGACGAGTTCAACATCGTGTTGTTCCTTCTGCCTGCGCTCTTCGCGGTCGTCGCGACCCGGCGGCCGATCGTCGTTCTCGCGGGCGGTATCGTACTGTCCGCCCTGATCGAACTCGTGCAGAGCCTGACACTCGCGCTCGGGCGGCGCTGCGACGTCGGCGACTGGCTCGCGAACTCGACCGGCACCGTCATCGGTGTGCTCGTCGCGGTTGTGCTGATGGCGGTTATCCGACGGGTGCGGCGGCGACGGACCGATAATCAATAGAGGGACCCAAGTGCCCCATTCGGGGTCTACCAGGTGCACGAACAAGATCTATCGTCACTTTCATGACCGCTGGCGAGCACACACGGCCCGAGAACTTTGCTGGAATCAGTGCGTTGCAATCGCGGGCCCCGGGTTACTCAGTGGCGGCGAAATGCCTGGAAGTGCAGGCGGAAGCGGAACTGCTCGACCCTGCATTGCGCACAGAGGCGCGCACACAGTTGGCCGACAAAGCCTGGTCCTGGTACATGGGTGCCATCGGAGAGATGCACGTAGGAGAGCTTCTTCGGAAACTCGGGCCGCAGTGGTTCATTCGACATTCGGTGCCAATCGGAACGGGCACGACTGATGTCGATCACCTTCTCATCGGACCTCCCGGTGTGTTCGCACTGAACACGAAGCACCACTGGAACAAGTCCGTGTGGGTCGGCGACCACGTATTGCGCGTGAGCAACATCAATCAGCCCCACCTTCGCAACTCCCAGCACGAGGCGGCGGAGGTAAAGCGACGGCTCGAAAAGACCAGCGGAATCGCTGTGACTGTCACACCGGTGATTGTGCTTGTCGGAGCAAGCTCGCTCACGGATCGGCGAGCGGTAGCAAACCGGGTCACGTCAGTCGTCCCGGAAAGTCAGCTCCTGCGGTGGCTTACCTCGCAGAAACGCGGCCTTGACGAAGGCGCGATGGGGCTGATCCTGCTCGCTGCCGAGGAGCCTTCGACATGGCACGTGGACCCGCGTGCCGCAGACACTTTACGGGTCATGCAGCGGTTCGAACGCCTGCGCGCCGCCGTCGGATCGTCAGTTCCGCACGAGATGCCGCAGCTGCGTGAGGTCTCGATTCCGGCTGGCAGCTACGTTCCGTCGCGTCCCAGCAGGGTTCGCCCGGTGCCACGCAGTTCGACCGCCGCTTCGTCGAAGAAGGCCAAGCGCCGTACCGACGAATTGCTGAAGGGCATAACCCTTCTTCTCCTGGCAGGTGCGGCCTATGTCTTTCGAGAACCGCTGGGCGAAGCGTGGACCTGGTTTTTTATGACCGTACTGGCCGGCTCGCAGTAGTCGACTACTCCTGGCGGAGCTGCCGCTCGATCGGCACGCTGCGGTCGGACTCCACGGAGCCGGTGTGCGCGGTAGTCACCGTCTCGATCAGCACGATCCCGACCTCGTCGGCTGCGACCGGGTTGTGCTGCATGCCCTTTGGCACGACGAAGAACTGTCCCGGGTCGAGCGTGATCTCGCGATCGCCCTCGAGCTGGATGACGAGGTGGCCGTAGACAACGAGGAACATCTCGTCCTCGTTGTCATGGGCGTGCCAGACGAGCTCACCGAGAAGCTTCGCGACCTTGATGTACTGGTCGTTGACCTGCCCGATGACCCGGGGTGTCCAGTGCTCGGTGACGAGCTCGAGTGCCTCAGCGATCCGAGTGGGTTCGAGGTACTGCATTCCTAGCGACGCGGCTTCCTGTCATCGCGACGGGGAGCGCGATCCGGCTTGATCTCGATGAGCTTGCCGCTGATGCGGGTTGCCGAGAGGCGGTCGAGGGTGTCCTGCGGAAGGTCCGCGGGCAGCTCGACGAGCGAGAAGTCCGGGCGGATGTCGATGTGCCCGAAGTCCTCGCGGCCCAGGCCGCCCTCGTTGGCGAGGGCGCCGACGATCTGGCGGGGCTCGACGCGCTGGCGCTTGCCGACCTCGATGCGGTACGACGCGAGCTTGCGGTTGGAATCTCGCGGACGGCGCTCGCGGTCCGGGCGGTCGGGACGGTCGTCACGGAACGAGCGACCCTCCCGCGGGTTGCTGCGGTCCTCGCGCTCGCGCGCCTGGCGGGCGAAGCGGGGGTCATCGGGGGAGAGAAGCAGGGGAGTGTCTCCCTGCGAGACGATCGCGAGTGCGGCAGCGACATCCGATTCGACGACATCGTGGTGCTCGACGTAGTGGGCGATGATGTCGCGGAAGGTGTTGAGACCGTCCTGGTCGGCAAGGGCTGCCGTGAGGGCGTCGTCGAAGCGGGTGAGGCGCGTGACGTTCACGTCGTCAACGCTCGGCATACGCATCTCGACCATCGGCTGGCGGGTGGCCTTCTCGATGGCGGAGAGCAGGCGACGTTCGCGCGGGGTGACGAAGCTGATGGCGGCGCCGCTGCGTCCCGCGCGACCGGTGCGGCCGATGCGGTGCACATACGACTCGGTATCGATCGGGATGTCGTAGTTGACGACGTGCGAGATGCGCTCAACGTCGAGGCCGCGAGCCGCGACATCCGTAGCGACAAGGATGTCCAGCTTGCCGTTCTTCAACTGCTCGACCGTGCGCTCACGCTGGGCCTGAGGCACGTCGCCGCTGATCGCGGAGGCGGAGTAACCGCGGGCGCGCAGCTTCTCGGCGAGCGTCTCGGTCTCGTTCTTGGTGCGGACGAAGACGATCATGCCCTCGAAGTTCTCGACCTCGAGGATGCGCGTGAGGGCGTCGATCTTCTGCGGGTACGACACCATCAGGTAGCGCTGGGTCGTGTTGGCCGACGTCGTGGTCTTGTTCTTGACCGTGATCTCTTCGGGATCGTGCAGGTACTTGCCGGAGATGCGGCGGATCTGGGCGGGCATTGTCGCGGAGAACAGTGCGATCTGCTTGTCGTCGGGGGTGTCGGCGAGGATCGTCTCCACGTCTTCGGCGAAGCCCATCTTGAGCATCTCGTCGGCCTCGTCGAGCACGAGGTACTTGAGGTTTGAGAGGTCGAGGGTGCCTTTGTCGAGGTGGTCCATGATGCGGCCGGGAGTACCCACGACAACGTGGACGCCGCGGCGCAGTGCGGAGAGCTGAGTTCCGTAGCCCTGGCCGCCGTAGACCGGCAGCACGTGGACGCCGCGAAGGTGCGCCGAGTAGCGCTCGAACGCTTCGCACACCTGGAGGGCGAGCTCACGGGTCGGTGCGAGCACGAGCGCCTGCGGGCTCTTCTGGCTGAGGTCGAGGCGGTCGAGGATCGGCAGGGCGAACGCGGCGGTCTTGCCGGTACCGGTCTGGGCGACGCCGAGGACGTCGCGGCCGGCGAGCAGCGGGGGAATGGTAGCGGCCTGGATGGCGGAGGGGGTCTCGTAGCCGACGTCCTTGAGCGCCTTCAAAACGGGCTCTCCGAGTCCGAGGTCGGCGAATGTCACCGTCTCTTCGGTGGGTTCGGCGAGCGGGGTGGAATCAGAAGACGTCATAAGTCAACGGTAGTCGTCCGCAGGACAGAAGAAAGCAGCGCATTCTGCGTTCAGGGGATCTGCGGGACGTAGTGAGGAGCGAAGATTCCCGTTCGATCGTCGTAGTGCCGAGCCAGCAGCTCCCAGACCGTCGTTCCGGCGACAGAGAATTCTCTCTGATGCGCCGCGACTCCTTCATGGGCGAGCATGCCAGCGGCGTTCGGGTTGCCGCTGGCAACGAGGGTGTACAAACGCAGCAGCGCGTGCCTCCAGGGGAGGTCGGGTCGATCTCGGTCTTGGGCATCGATAGCCGACAGGAACGCGCTGGCGGCGGGGAATTCTGCGCGGTACGCGGCTGCGTCACTCTGGAACTCGTCGAGAACGAGGCCAGCCCACTCGTCGGGATCGTCGCCCGGAGTGAAGTAATAGGGCCCGTGCTTGAGGATCAGTCCCGGAACCGAGAACGCGCCGTTCTGCCGAAGGCCGATCCGCTTGACGGCACCGCCCATCGGGTTGTCGGGGAACAGGGTGACCCACTGCATGGAGTCGACCACCATCGGCTTTGACTTGACCCACCGGAACAACCGCAGTCGCCCGTCCTCCTCGTAGGCCTTCGCGATGCGATTGGCCGTGTAGTAGAACAGCGCGTCTGTCGTGTCGCCGAGCCAGTCCAGTCCCGCGTGAAGCTTCCGGCCCCGAGCGCCCGTCTTCAGGGCGGAGGCCATTGCCGCACGATCGTCCTTGAGTGCCATGGATGTCGTCACCCGACGATCGTGCCACCGATCCCGGTAGAAGCGAAGTTTTGTCAGTCCGCAGCGGGCAGGGTGATTATCATCGTCGTCCCCTCGCCAAGAACAGACAGTGCCCGGATGCGCCCGCCGTGCACCTCTACGATGCCGCGCGCGATGGCAAGTCCGAGACCCGAGCCGCTGACCGCCGACTGCAGGGCGTTCGACCCGCGGTAGAAGCGCTCGAACAAGTGGGGCAGGTCGGCAGCGGGGACTCCCATGCCGGTGTCCGACACGGTGATCACGACGGGACGATGGTGCTTGCGCACGGTCACCGAGACGGTGACCGTCCCGTGGCTCGGCGTGAACTTCACCGCGTTCTCCGCGACAGTGGTAATCGCGTGCCCGAGCCGCGAATCGTCGCCGAGAACGATCGGTACTGCGTCGTCGATCTCGAGGCGGAGGTCGACCTGGCGTCCTTCGGCGATGGGCGTGAGCTGCTCGACAACCCGCTCCACGACGGATCGAACGTCGAGCGGGTTCATGGTCACCTCGAGACCGTGCGCGTCGAGCCGGGTGAGGACGAGCATCTCGTCGACGATCGAGTGGAGGCGTCGTGCGCTGTGCTCGACCGCGCTGAGCATCTCGTCGGCCGCCGGCGGGACGGTGCCGCCGTCGCCATCGCGCACCACCTCGAGGTATCCGAGGATCGAGGTAAGCGGTGTGCGCATCTCGTGGTTGAGCGTCGCCATCATCTCGCTCTTCGAGGCATCGAGTTCCCGCAACTCGTCGAGGACGCGCCCCTGTCCGGCGATGAGGCGGGCGGACTGGGTCTGCCGGGTGAGCACGGGGACCGCAGTGAGTGCGACGGTCACGGCGGCGAGGACGACGGAAACGACGTTCACCGGCTGCTGCGAGGAGTACACGAGTACACCGATTGCAGCGGCGACGGAGAACACCGGCGCAACGATGCCCAGAATCGGCACGGATGCGGTTGGAACGCTGTTCCGCGGCGGTCGGGTGAATCCGAGGGCCCACCACGCGAGGAGCGCAAGACCGATCGGCCAGCCCATGTCGGTGAGAGCGCCAGCGCGGTAGTCGCCGATGATCGCGAGCAGCGCGTAGATGAGATCCGTGGCGATGAATACGGTCAGCCCTGCGATGAGCCACCAGACGCGCCGGGTGCTCGTGAAGGTCGGACTGCTGGCGAATCCAGCGGTGACAGCAACGAGAGCGACATCGAGCAGGGGGTAGGCGAGGGTGAGCGGTCGGTCGGTGAGTGGCGCCGCGTCGAGCACTGGCTGCACGAGCACGAGGAGAACGCTCGCTGTGCCCAGGCTCGCGATACTCGCCTCGAGGGCGACGGAGACGATCGACCTGCGTGAAGCGGGGGAGATGACCGCAATGAACGCGGCGACCATGAAGACGTAGAAGGCGAGGTAGCCGATATCCGAGACGGCCGGGGTCGGAACGTACCCGCCGGTTCCCATGAGCACGTTGTACGCGGCAGCGCCTGCCGCCCATGAGGTGATGCCGATCGCGGCAAGAACAAGCGGGGTTCGGCGACCCGTCGCGACGATGACGGCAACCCAGACGACGGCCACGGGAGCCCATACCGTGAGGGTGCGGAACAGGTAGTTGATGGGAGACGGGGACTGTGGGTCCACCTTCGCGACAAAGACCAGGAACAGGTACGTGGCATCGCACAGGAGGACGAACCCGAAAGCCAGATAGCCGAGCCAAGCAGAACGCGACGCTTTCATGTGTTTGGACCCCCGTGGATCACTGTAATGGTCCGGGAAGGCGTCTCTGTGGAGATCTCATCACCCCCTCGGTCCGACTGCCCGACAATGCTGCCCAGCGTTGAGAAATCCGTTCGCATAACCCGATGGGATGGTGGTTGCAATGTCTCTGATTCATGCCAGGTTTCGCGCCGTTGCGGAACGTGCACAGGAGGACAGGGGCGACGTCCCCGGGTGGGTCCTCATCACCCTGATGACCGCCGGTCTGGTCATGTTGATCTGGGCCGTCGCGGGCCCGGCTCTCACAGGAGTGTTCAACGACGCCATCGAGAAGGTCTCGGGGCTCTGACCCTTGCTCCGCCGTGACGACGGCTCGGCTCCTGTCGAGTTCGTGCTCGTCGGCGCCCTTCTCACGGTCATGACGTTGTCGGTGCTGCAGCTGGGGCTGGCCCTCCACATCCGCAACACCGTCATCGACGCGGCCGCCGAGGGTGCCCGGTACGGCGCGCTCGCCGACAATACCCTCGCCGATGGAGTGGCCCGCACCCAGGACCTGATCTCGACAGCCGTCGGCCCGGAGTATGCCGACGACGTCACGGCGAGCTACGGCTCATTCCTCGGAGCACCGTCCGCAGTCGTCACGGTGCGCACTCCGCTCCCGCTCTTCGGACTCGTCGGTATCGACGACGGACTGGAGGTGTCCGGCCATGCTGCGGTCGAGGAGATCGAGTGACGAGGGCTCCAGCTCGCTCGAGTTCATCACCACCGGGCTCATCCTGCTCGTTCCGCTCGTGTACCTCGTGCTCACGATGTCCGCGGTGCAGGGCGGTGCGCTCGCGGTCGAGGGGGCGTCGCGCCAGGCAGCTCGCGTGTACGTGCAGGCAGACGATGAAGCGGATGCCGCGGCATCCGCTGATCGCGCCATAGCCGTCGCACTGGCGGACTATGGCATCGACGCGAGTGACGCTTCCGTCAGCGTCGCGTGCGAGCCGGATCCGCGGGACTGCCTGTCCCGCCACGGCTTCGTCACGGTGACGGTCGAGGTGACGGTGGGGCTGCCGCTCATCCCGCCGATCCTGGGCCTGGACGTTCCCGCCGGCGTGCCCCTCTCCTCGACCGCGACCGAACAGGTCTCCCGCTTCACGGAGGCGGAGGGGTGAAGCGGCTACGGGACGACGAGGACGGCTCGACGCTGCCGCTCACGATCTTCTACTTCTTCCTGTCGCTCACGCTCATCCTCATCGTGGTGTCCGCGACCTCGCTGTACCTCGAGCGGAAGCGCCTGTTCACGGTGGCCGATGGCGCTGCGCTCGTGGGCGCGGAAGCCTTCGAGCTCGACCAGGTGGAGGCATCCGGTGGTCGCCTGCAACTGACGCTGCGGTCGGACGATGTCTCCCGGGCGGTGAAGGAATACATCGAGGAGCAGCCGACCGAGCGGTTCGAGTCGTTGCGCGTGCTGCGTGCGGAGAGTTCCGACGGGCGCAGTGCGACCGTGGAACTGCGCGCGATGTGGCATCCGCCGGTCGTATCCGTTCTGTTGCCGGACGGGGTTCCGATCGAGGTCACGGCGACCGCACGGACCGCGCTCAACTAGACCGGAGCACCCAGCGATCGCTGCCGCGGGTGAAGTACAAGGTTTCGCTCAGGGGGCGGAGCGGATCGTCGCCTGTGCAGAGGTCGACCTGGGACAGCGAGATTTCGACGAGCTCGACATTCTCGCCCGTCACAAACGCAATGCCTTGATATGCGTCCTGGTCGCTGTAGTCGGGAGCCTCGGGCCAGTCGAAACCGAGCCGGTCCTCCATCGCATCGCGGCTCTCATATGGGCACAAGAACAGGTAGCTGTCGGCGTCGGTATCGAATGCCTCGGCGAGAGATACGTCTGGACCTCCGGTCGCCTCGATCGCTTCGACCAGATCGTCGGACGCGCTTGAGCAAGCGGCCAGAACGATGCCGAGAGTAGCGATGCCCACCCCACCGATCAGCACTTTCATCCCCGAACTCAATCATTAATTAAGTCTCATAGTCCGCCCGGATGTGGCGCGTCGGGTAGACGGGATCGCACGGGTTACCCAGTATGGGGTACGAGATCGTGTACATAACTCACGTGAATTGGAAGTAACTATGAAGACACAGAGCACAATCAAACTAGGAATGATCGCGGCGCTCGCCGCATCAGCCCTTGCTGCGACCGCCCTTGCGGTTCCTGCATCCGCTGCTGAATCCACCCAGGCAACCACGTACTCGACCGGTGGCAGCAACGCCGCGGCGAACGTTGTTCCCGCTCTCCCGGCCGGTGTCACCTTCACCAAGGTTTCCGCCGGAACCACCCAGACCCTGTACCTCCGCAGCGACGGACAGGTTGTCGGCGCTGGCGCCAACACCGCACACAGCCTCGACATCCCGGCACTTCCTGCTGGCGTCACGTACGTCGATGTCGACGCGACCGGCGATGTCACCGTCCTGGTTCGTTCCGACGGCAAGATCGTCTACGCGTCCGACCCCTACACCGAGAAGCTCGCAGTTCCTGAGCTCCCCGCAGGCGTCACGTACAAGAAGGTCTTCTCGAGTGGCTCGACCATCGCGGCCATCCGTTCGGACCGCAAGGTTGTCTACTTCCCCGTCTACTGGGATGACCGCTTCCTGACCCCGACGACCCCGGCGCCCACCGCGACGCCGACCGTCGTCCCCACGGAGACGCCGACTGCGACGCCGACCGCTGTTCCGACCGCGGCCCCCGTCGCCAACCCGGCAGCTGTCTACTACGAGCGCGTCACGGCTGACTCGGACTACACGACCGCAGCGGTCAGCCCGACCGGCTACATGCTCCTCATGCACGCCGATGGCCGCGTGAAGAGCGTTGACATCCGCACCACCAAGACCGGCACCCTCGCCGCGACCGTCGTACCGAAGCTCCCCAAGGGCATGCGTTACCTCGACATCGACGCGTCGACCGTAGCGGTCTACGTGCGTTCCGACGGAGAAGCAGTCACCGCCGGCACCACCTCGAAGGGCACCATCGCGATCCCGAAGCTCCCCAAGGGCATCTCGTACAAGTCGGCTGACGTCGGCGACTACACGGTCGCACTCGTCCGTTCCGACGGACACGCAGTCATCGCCGGCTACTCGGACAACGCGGGCGTCACCCCCACGCTGACCAAGATCAGCAAGGGAAACCGCTACACGGCTCTCTCGAACAACGCATCGCACCTCGTCATCCAGACTGAGAAGCTCGCGTCGAACGTGAAGGTCCAGACCTCCATCACGAAGGTCGTCCGTCCCAGCACTGTCAAGCAGGGCACGACCGCGACCTACAAGGTCAAGGTCTTCTCCGTCGCAGCCACGCGCGGCGGCCAGGTCAAGGTCACGTACAAGGGCAAGACGATCGGAACCGGCGTTGTCGGTAACGGCGCCGTAGCCACGATCACCGTGTCGACCGATGACATGCCCAAGTCGAAGAAGCGCAACAAGGTCGGTATCTCGTTCCTCGGAATTGGTAACGCCAAGAAGTCGACGAGCGGAACGAAGTTCGTCGGATACATCAACACCAAGAAGTAAGACCTTCTTGTAACGGATGCTTCGGCTGGAGCCCCGCACACCCTTCGGGTTGTGCGGGGCTCTTCGCATTCCCCGACCGGTTCGGCGTCGGCAGCCGCCGGACGTCACGCGCCCAACAGGACGCGCCGCCGCGGGAGGCCCGGTTTCTCCTGTTGAACGTGCGCAGTGGTCAATCGGGCATGTTGAGCAGCTGCACCACCCGGGCGTGTGCGGCCGAATCGGCATGGTGAGCGCCTGGCGCCGCGGCCGAACGCAGGATTTGTGTCATTCCACGCGAAAGGTTTCGCGGGAAATGACACAAAACAGGTGGGAACCGGCGCTGGGCATCGGGAACGGGTTGTTCGCGGGCTCAGCTTGTCGCGTCATCCGCTCACGCGGTGCATAGCGACAGGCGCGCCTGAACGTTGAAGCGCGCATGCG
>Ga0247810_10002509_pt1 | contig 10114 bp, 8 predicted proteins | sample UWRJL119311C1_FD_179918 | JGI IMG/M metagenome (GOLD analysis project Ga0247810, IMG submission 179918) | Plant litter microbial communities from Arlington Agricultural Research Station in Wisconsin, United States - UWRJ-L119-311C-1 | ecosystem: Environmental > Terrestrial > Plant litter >...
GGAAAGTTATGATGAGCCTACATTACTGCTTTTTCCTGATGCAGTTGCGCTTACTGCCGCTCAATTAGGAAATATCCAAAAAACAGCATTATTACAGTGCCAGGACTTAATGGACCGCTTTGTAATTATGGATGTGAAACAGGATGACATAGCTCCTGACCTTGAAGATGATACATTAAAATTCCGGAATGCTGTGGGTACACAGGGCCTTAAATATGGGGCGGCTTATTATCCTTACCTGATTACCAATTTCACCAGCCAATTTAGCTTTTTGGATGTCAATAATGCCATTCCTGGCGGATTTAAAATATTCTCTCCAAACAACGCAGATCTTAATACTGCTATTGATAATTATATCTCTGTAGCCAGTACGATTAATACATTCGCGACAAAATGGAATGCACCTACTTTAAAGAAAACTCTAACTCCAAACACCGACTCTAATACTGAAGTAGGAACCAATTTAGATAAAATATGGGCACTTTTGGCGGTTTTAGGAGATCCCGATGGTATTGATGATACAGACTTACAGACCCAGTCTAATCAAATCATCGATTCCAGTCTAATCAATTATGGCAGGAGGCTGGCCGATTTTAAAGCGGAATATAGCACTCTTTTACAAGCAAATGGAGAATCTGTAGGACAGGTGAGCCTAACGCCAGAAACCTTTACAGGTAACTGGGGTGATGATATAACAGTTGATGTAAATAGTCCAAACACTTATTTAAATAGATTGAGTAATGTAACCGTTACTGGCAACACTACCGTTAAACAGGTAGACTATACTAAAGTACAGGCAGAATTAGAAAAACTACTTAAGCAGACTACTACGGCAATGACCGCTGCTTTTGGATCTTTTGACAGATATCAAAGTTTTCAGGAAAGTGCTTTGATTTCCCAGGTACCAATGTATGCCACCATAGTTTCTAAATTAAATCAATCTCTAAACACAGTTCCTCCAAGTGGTGCTATCGCAGGTGTATATGCACAGATTGACACTACCAGAGGTGTGTGGAAATCTCCGGCTAATGTCAGCCTAAACGGTATAATTGGGTTAACTGACGATATTAATGACAGGGAACAGGGTCCAATGAATATCCATGAAACCGGAAAATCAATTAATGCTATCCGAAAATTCACCGGACAGGGCTTTTTAGTGTGGGGAGGCAGGACTCTGGATGGTAACAGTAATGACTGGAGATACATCAACGTAAGAAGGCTTGCCAATATGATTGAAGAATCGGTTAAGAAAGCCTGTAACCATTATGTATTCGAGCCAAACAATTCCCAAACCTGGGTAAATGTAAAAGGGATGATCGAAAACTACCTAACTACGGTATGGAGTGACGGCGGACTTGCAGGAGCCAAACCTGAGCATGCATTCTTCGTAGCGGTTGGATTGAACCAAACAATGACCGCTGTTGATGTCAATGAAGGCAGAATGATCGTAAAAGTAGGTTATGCCCCATCAAGACCGGCAGAATTCATTATAGTAGAGTTCAAACAAATGCTTCAACAATCATAATACTAATATAAAAAACCATTTACTATGCCAAATATAAATATTCCATTACCAAAATTCCATTTCAGTGTAGAATGGGGAGGAACATCTATAGCTTTCACAGAAGTTTCAGGACTAAATAGAGATATAGACATTATTGAATATCGTGTGGGTTCAAGCCCGTTATTTTCAAAAATGAAAATGACTGGACTGCAAAAATTCTCAAATATTACTCTTAAAAGAGGTGTATTTATAAATGATAATGATTTCTATAACTGGTATAATACTGTAGCAATGAATCTTGTAGAAAAGAGAAATATAACTATTTCACTACTGGATGAAAATCATGCCCCTGTCGTTGTATGGAAAGTAAAAGACTGTTTTATAGTGTCTTTAAAAAGTACAGATCTTAAGGCAGATGCAAATGAGGTAGCTATTGAAACCATCGAAATTGCAAATCAAGGATTTACAATAGAATATATCCCTTCATAGATATGCCTGATATTATCCCTATCATAGGTTTTCATTTTTCAGTCTCTTTTGAACTGCTGCCTAAATTTAGTGTTGACACTAAATTTCAAAGCGTAGCAGGCCTTAAGGCAACTGTAGAAATGGAGACCTATAGAGAAGGAGGACAAAATAGGTTTTTACATCAGTTACCACTACGTACCGGGTATACTGACCTGGTATTAAAACGAGGATTCACAACAGAGACTTCTGCATTATCTAATTGGTGTAAAAATACTATTGAAAATTTTAATTTCTCACCTGCAAACCTGACCGTATCCCTATTGAATGAAAAAGGAAACCCTATAAAATCATGGTATGTTTTCCATGCTATTCCGCTTTCTATAGAGTATGGTGATTTTAATGCAGAAGAAAACAAACTGGTTATTGAGACAATTACTTTGAAATATAATTTTTTTAAGGAGATTTCTATTTAAGTATTTTAAATCATTAGTATGGCTATCGAAATTAAGGAATTGCACATCAAGGTAAAAATTGAAGAAGAAAAACAACTTTTCCAACAAAGCAACAACATTACCCCAGCAGAACTGGAAACTTTAAAGCTGCAGATTGTCCGGGAGTGTACTGCCAAAATAATGGAAAAACTAAAAGAAAGGGAAGAAAGATGATACAATCTGCATTAGGAATTGTAGACAAAATGCGTATTGAAGTCTATGAAGATAATAAGTACAACAATCCCAAAAAAACAATTTTTGTGCAGCTTAACCCTGAAAAATACAGTATGCAACACAATGTTGTATTTTATGAAGGACAGCCTGTAGGAGCATCAAGTAACGATTTGCAATTTAATAAAATAGAATCCGAAAAGGTAAATTTCGAATTCCTGTTTGACAGTACAGGAGTGGTGCCTCCTGGTAAAATTAAGGATGGCAAAGGCAGTATGTCCTTTTTAGAGAATGCGGCAAATCAGTCCAATCCAATCAGCAGCAACTTATCTTCTATAACAAAATCTGTTGAGGATGACCTGGAAGCCTTTAAAAAATTGCTTTTAGGATATAATGGAACCACTCACGAAACAGCCTACCTACACCTTATTTGGGGAGGTTATAGCTTAAAATGCAGGTTAGTTAGTATGGATGTGCAGTATTCGCTATTTAATAATAGCGGACTCCCTATGCGGGCTAATGCCAAATGTGCTTTTATTGGTACAGCTACCTATAAGGTGATGCTCGCAGAGCAAACCAAAAGTTCTCCGGACATGACACACGAAAGAATATATTCTATGAATGACAAGATTTCGCTTATGGCAGAAAAGATTTACGGAAATCCAAATTATTATATAGATGTCGCCCGGTCTAATGCGCTCCTGAGTTTTAGAAATGCTAACGTAGGGGAACCTATATCATTCCCACCAATTAAATAAGCCCCAATGCCTATACAACCTTATATTCCTGACAGTGGAGTTCTGAAATTCGAAATTTTGGTTCCTGATAAAAACGAAGGCCTGGATTCCTTACTTATGGACGCAGAGGTTCATTTTGAACTGAATAAAATCCCTTCTGCAAAATTTCGGTTTACAGCGTCGAATCAGGATATCAACAATGGAGAAAAGCTGGCAAGCGATACCCTTAAGGAAAATGATGAAATAACTTTCAACATTTTTTCAGGCAACACAAAAAAGACGCTTTTTAAAGGCATAATAAAGTCAGTCGAGAAAGTACAGACAGAAAATCAGATTTACACTAAAATAGAATGTAAGGATAAAACATTCGGGATGACATTTCCTGCAGCTGCCGCAGAAATCAATGATCAGACATTTGATGACAAATTAGGCCTATTGGCAAAAAACATACAGGTAGATGCAAGCCTTACAGGAAAAGAATGGGGAAAAGAAAAGATCACCCATAACTCCTCAACCCTGCCTTGGGATTTTGTGTTGGCTTATTTCGATTCTATTGGAATAGCAATTGCAGCCAAAAATGGGGAACTAAAGGGAGTAGATATTCTGGAAGCGGGCACTGAGAAATACTTTGCCGAAAATGGAATCAACGTATTTTCTTTTTCAGGAAAATCAGATGACTCTAAAAAACTAAAAAAAGCAACTATCGAATATTGGGATCCAAGTTCACAAAGTATGCAAAAGTCAGAAGCAGAACAGGATGCAGTAAACCCCAATATAAAAACAATCAGCCTTAATGAAAACAGGTTTAGCCAGGGTACAATTAAAAGGATGGTAGATACTCTTCTTAAGAAAAGTGACCTTAGGACCATACAGGGCAAGGTACTTACTTTTGGCAATTTGCAAGCCGGTGTAGGAGATTACATGATGTGCAATAAGGTAAACAGTAAAATTGACAACAAACTTTTGTTCATCACAGCAGAACACCACATTATAGAAAATGCGAATTGGAAAACAGAATATACATTTGGGCTGGAAGCCGAAAGTACTTTTGCCGAAAGTACTGGTAAGCAAGTGGGTAATCCACAGGCGCAAATTGGGCAGACAAACGCCATAAGTGGCCTGCTTATAGGAATAGTCCTTAAAATTGAAGAAGATCCTTTAAATGAATTCAGGATAAAAGTCAGGATTCCCGCACTGTCCGCAAATGGAGATGGTATCTGGGCAAGGCTGGCAACATTAAATGCTTCCACAGAAATGGGCAGTTTCTTTATCCCCAATGTGAATGACGAAGTGATTTTGGGTTGTCTGGGCAATAATCCTGATACGCCTGTAGTACTCGGAAGTGTATACAGCAGTGCGATAAAGCCGCCGTTCCCGATTGCAAAAGAAAATTACATTAAAGGTTTTGTTACTAAAGAAGGAACCAAAATAGTACTCGATGACGAAAAGAAGGTGATCGAATTAAGTACCAAAAAAGGAAATAAGCTCTTGATAACTGATGATCAGAAAGGATTTATCCTTGAGGATGAAAATAAAAACAAGATCATTATGAACCAGGATGGCATTACAATAGAAAGCAGTAAAGATTTAATAATGAAAGCCAAAGGCAATATACAGATGGAAAGTGCAGCAGCTAAAATGAAAGCATCCGGAAATATGGAACTTAAAGGCAGCATGATAAAACTAAATTAAAATGGGAGCTGCAGCCAGAATAAACGATATGCACATATGCCCAATGGTTACAGCCAATGTACCTCATGTAGGCGGTGCCATCCTACCAGGTGGCAATACAACAGTACTCATAGGAGGTGTGGCAGCAGCCGTTGTAGGCGATAAATGTGTATGCACAGGTCCGCCGGATACTGTCGCACAGGGATCTGCTACAGTGATGATAGGTGGAAAACAGGCCGCCAGAATGGGCGATGCAACAGCACATGGAGGCAAAATAATAATTGGTTGTCCAACAGTTTTAATAGGTGGTTAATATGAACGACAAAACTTTCTTAGGTACAGGATGGGGATTTCCTCCTACCTTCAATCTCGAAGCAGGAACGGTTGAAACCGTCAGTGATGCTAAAGACGTTTTACAAAGCCTGCAGATTCTGTTATCAACCCAATTGGGAGAAAGGATACTGCGTTCGGATTTCGGGTGTAACCTCACTCCTCTATTATTTGAAAATAGTACTGTAACCCTTTTGACTAAAATAAAAGAAATTATTAAAACGGCTATATTAAAATACGAATCCAGGATCGACCTTGATGAAATCTATTTTACCTCAGACGCTTCTAAAGAAGGCGTTCTGAATATAGAGATCGATTACAGGATAAGAACAACAAACTCAAGACAAAATTATGTCTTTCCTTTTTATTTGGAAGAAGGGACTTATATTAAATAATTATGGCCTGCTCTACAAACTTAACGATTCATCAGGGAATGGGTACTACCCAGGAGGAGCGCTTTCTTGCTGCCCTAAAGACTGATTATTTTCTTATTGACGAAAGAAGCGAAACCGATTATATTGAATTTGCACAAAAGCTTTCCGTATACGTCAGGTATTTTAACGAAAATAATGCAGTACAAGGTGATTGGTCATCTTTTTTTCAATGGGAATCAACATCCATATTGGTAAGACTTTATCTATGGGATGTTGAAAAACTGCAACACGAATTTGAAGGTTTAAAAAGCACGGTTGAGGATAAGGATCAATTATTCGGTTACTTCAAGGCTATCAGGGAACAGTTTGATTTGTTTATCCAGAAAATAGAAACCCTGGATGATGTCATAACTGCCAAAGAATTCTTGTGGCACAGTAAATACCTGATTGAAGATGCATTTAAGCAAATTAACGAACAGATTGAAAGTGCCAGTTTAGCGGATGCATTGGTAAAAAGCTATATATTTAATAAAACGGTACAACAGCTTTTTGGATTATTCTTTAATTGGAAACAGGTTAGCGGTGAGAGCGTAAAGAGGCAGTTAGAAGAATATCCCGGGCATACCCCACATTATACGCTATTTCTCGCATTTCTAAAATTGTTAGGGGTTGCTAAAGATGAACTTAACGGTTTTACAAAAAAGCATCTTGATTTTTATTATAAAGATGTGCTGCAGCTAAAGCCAATGGCCGCACAACCGGACTATGTTCACCTGATAGCAGAGCCAGCTGTCAATGCACCTACCCTGCTGCTCCCTAAAAATACCATCTTTCCTGCCGGGAAAAACAACTTAGGACAGAACAAATATTATGCATCCACAGAAGATCATAGCATTAATACAATTTCGCTTAAATATTTTTTAAGTGCATTTGTGATAAATGAAAAAGGAAACTTTGACAGACGACAGGCAGACCTATCGGGTCTGAATGCAAAAGGAACACCCTTTAATGTATTCCCTGTTCCTGATTCTGACAGTCCTTATATCCCTTATGATACCCCAACAGAAACCGGACTCTTAATTGCCAGCCCACTACTGTATCTAAGCGGTGGAGACAGATATATCAGGGTAACCATAGATGGCCAAAATTATGACCAGTCTCAATACCGTTTTTATATTACATCAGAAAAAGGATGTATTGAAATTGAAAAATTTAGCCAAGTTGATAATAGTACAGCTGCTGTATCAGAAAGGTTAGCATACAATAATATCAGCTATCTTTATATTCCTGCCACTGAAAAGAAAATCATAGGATATAATCCTGATATCCACAAGGAAATAAAGGCCAGCACTTCTTTTCCTGTATTAAAAATAGTGCCTAAGGAACAAGGCATACCTATTAGTGTTGCCGACAACTCTACAATTGCCATAAGTATTCGGGTAAGGAATTTTAAAAATTTTATCCTGGCCACCGATACAGGTACTGTAGATACAAACAAACCATTTCTTCCGTTTGGCGATTTCCCAAAAAATGGAAATGGATTTGTAATAGGATCAAATGAATTTTTTATAAAAAAAGGCGCAATAGTAAGTATAAAGACAGATACTACAGCCATAGTAAGCGTGTTCAAACTAAACGGTGGAAAATGGGAAAGTGACCCAGATAACACCATTTCTCGAATAATCAATTCTAATCCCATTACTGAATATAACGAAGAGAACAATATCCCTGATAATAATAGTGTCTCAGGTTATATCAGAATAGAGCTAAACGACAATACTAAAAAATATAAAGGGGAACAATTTCTAAAAAGTTTTATAAATGCTGCTAAAGCTGATAGCGATATTCCGGAAGCGCCTGTTATAAGGTCTATTTTCCTGGATTATGACGTTGACGACACTACCAAAGGTCAAAATCCAATTCAAATATTTGAAATATTTCCATTTGGGTTCCAAATCAAAAATTTTGTTTCCAGCCCAATAACTAAACCTATCCACGCAGTTTCCGACTCTTTATTATCAGCGCGGTTTTTGGAAAAAAAGATGACCAGCGCTAAACTGATAAAGCCAAATCTGGTACAAAACGAACAGGTTTTACCACAAACTGGAGGCGAAATTTACCTGGGTTTCGAAAATGCACTTGCAGGTAATAGGATCAGCCTTTTATTACAGCTCGCAGAAGGAACTGTAAATCCCAGGAAGGCAGCCGCAACAATCAATTGGCAATACCTCAGCAATAACAATCAATGGACCGCTTTTAAAAATTATGAGGTAGGAGATGAAACGAATGGCATATTAGAATCTGGATTAGTCCATTTTTCTGTTCCCGAAGATTTTAAAAGTAGCGGAATCACCATATTACCCGACAATCTATTCTGGATTAGGATCACTGTTACTACTATAGATGCAATTTCTAATTTTATAGGAATCCATAACCATGCTCTCAAAGCAGTACTGACCGATCTTGATAAAAACGGAAGCGTATTTAGTGATTACACATCAAAGGATACTATTACTAAATTGTATCAGCCCGTCGACTATATCAGAAACATCTATCAACCCTATACATCGTTCGGCGGTAAAAAAGAAGAAGACGATACCTTGTTATACAGAAGAAGTAGCGAGCGCCTACGTCACAAAAGCAGGGCTATTACCATTTGGGATTATGAAAGATTATTACTCCAGCAATACCCAGAAGTATCAAGGGTAAAATGCCTGAACCATTACCGATATGAAGCAGAACTGTCAATTTCAAATGTATCAGCTGGATACGTTACTTTGATTCCTGTCGCCAAATCGACTGATTCTAAAAATGATAGTAGCTGGAAACCATTGGTAAGTCTTGCGACTATGAAAAAAATGAAGGAGTATATTGCTACTCTGGCATCACCGCATACCCGAATAATGGTTAAACCACCTTCTTTAGAAAAAATCAGGCTAAACTTCTCTGTAAAATACCGTGATATTGTTGGAGCCGATACCCGCTTGTATGAAACCAATATTAAAAATGCAATCAATCACTACCTAAGCCCTTGGGCCTATGGCAGCAGTGAGGTCCAATTTGCAAATGCAGTAGAGACCTCATCATTGATACAACTGATAGACGACCTGCCGTTTGTAGATTATATAACTAATTTTTCTGTAGACCAGCTTCTTTTAGATGAGACCGATGACGATAAATATCAGTCAACATTAAGCAACGTAAAAAAAATCATCCCCAGTACCGACTTCACCCTATTTGTTCCAAACGAGGTGCACAATATTCAAAAAATTTAATAACTGCTAGTAATGAAAACGGAATATTTTATACCAAATAACAGAGTACTGCCTTACGCCCAGGATAATGAACGCCTGAGGCAGGCGGGTATGAAATATATAGAAAAACTTGGGAATAAATTTTGGACCGATTATAATGCACATGATCCCGGAATCACCATCCTCGAAGTTTTAACCTATGTTATCACTGAATTGGGATACAGGACAGATTTTGACATTAAAAACTTACTCTCAGCTAAAGGAGGAACTATCTCTAATTCCTCATTCTTCCCTGCAGATGCGATACTCACCAATGCTCCATTAACCGAATTGGACTATAGAAAGTTATTAATCGACCTCGAAAATGTGTCCAATGCCTGGTTTTTGGCTACTAAAAAAACAAAGGATGATTATGGCTATTTCCTTCCCAACGATGCCGAAAGGGAAATCTATATCAATGTCCTTGAAGACAGACTCAGTTTTAAGGATACCGATTATAAAAACCAAAAGTTAAATCCGCTTTTCCTAAGGGGACTTAATAAAGTAACAGTCGAATTGGATGAGGACCCTAACCTCGGAGATCTTAATTCCACTTATATGGATTTTGAGTTCTTATATGACGAAAGGTGGATACAGGTAAGTATTATTCCCGCTTTCAGTTCATGGAACGACACAGAAACATTACTGCTTCTTAAGTTCCTTGAATCATCCTCACTACTACCTGATAGTTATATAGACCTTACAAATAGTAAGGTTGTAGTAAACCTGACGGATACAGAAATAGAAAAAAGTCTGGAGTTTACAATTGAAGTCCAGGATAAAAGCGAAATACAAGATGTATATGACTATTTTCTAAAAGAAGACAGTCATTTCAAATTGCTTGATTTGTTCTACGCTAAGAAAAAAACAGTAAACAATGTATTCCATACTATCAGGCAAACATTACAGCAAAACAGGAATTTCACAGAAGACTATATTGAAATAGATACTATAAAAGCCGTCAGGATTGGGGTCTGCGCCAAAATAGAAATAATGCCGCAAACGAATAGTGCCGATGTAATGGCACAGATCCAAATTGCTATTTACGAAGTGATCAATCCATCAGTAAAATTCT
>Ga0247810_10002510_pt1 | contig 10104 bp, 11 predicted proteins | sample UWRJL119311C1_FD_179918 | JGI IMG/M metagenome (GOLD analysis project Ga0247810, IMG submission 179918) | Plant litter microbial communities from Arlington Agricultural Research Station in Wisconsin, United States - UWRJ-L119-311C-1 | ecosystem: Environmental > Terrestrial > Plant litter >...
TATTTTTATCCGGAACAAAAAACTTTTGGAACAAAAAAGAAAGAAGTCTGGAGTATTTTCTTGGGAGAAATTGAATAAAAATAAAAACACCGACTTGCGCCGGTGTTTTAAAAAGCAGTTGTCTCAAACGAATTTACTTAATAATCATGTATACTCTCAACTACTTAATTTTAATTAAAAACTATTATTAATCAATGCAAACACATTCTTTTTAAAATTTCTGTATTCTGAAAAATGGGCTTCAATTTGCTCTTGAAACTCGTTGTGCGTGTTCAAGAAAAAAGTCTCACATTGCAGGTCTTCACATTCCTTCAAAACCTCCAGCTTTCGATTGTAAGAGATTAATTCCTCTGAAAACTTGCTGTTCTCTTTCTTAAAATCCTCGATTTTCTCAACGATATTAGAATACAGCTTGCTATTTTTTGAAGTCAACAAGTTGATAAACAAGATGATTTCTTCTTTAATACTTTCCACCTCGTCTTTCCAGCGGTCCACATCGCGACTGATGAATAATTTCTGCAAATCATCCTGGTCTTGATGTATTTTTATGGTCGCTTTTTTCATAAATCGTCTTTTTGCAAAACTGTTGGCTGTTCCACGTCTAAAATTTTAATGGCGTGAATTCCGGTTGGGAATTGCCACATAATTTCATCAGAAACCGCATAACCGAATAGCGCAAGTCCCATTGGCGCAAGAATTGACAGCTTGTTATTGGCGATATCGCTTTTTTCTGGCGTCACGATTTGGTAGCTTTTTGGTTCTCCAAAAGGCGTTTGGATAGTAACAATTGAATTAAAACGAACAATTTCCGCTGGCATCGATTTGTCATTTACAATCGTCGCCGATTTTAATTCGTTTGTCAATTTTTCAATCGAGCCTTTGTAGGTCTTATCCTTGTTGTGCTCCGCGTTCGAGATAATTTGCTTTAACAGTTCATATTCCCGCTTTTCGATTATTATTTCTTCGTATTTCATAATTCATTTCTTCAAGATTTAAGGGAAAATTCCGCGTTGCACGTAAGCTGTTTCAATTCGAGAAATCGCCAGGATATAAGCGGCAGTTCTCCAATCGACTTGCTTTTCGTTGATAACATTTTGCATTTTTTTATAATTCTCAGTCATCTTTTTCTCGATTTTTTCCATCACTTCGTCCATCGGCCAAAGCTCGCCATTTCGGTTTTGCAACCATTCGAAATAACTTCCGATAACGCCTCCCGAATTGCACAAAATATCAGGAATAATAGTCACTCCACGCTCTAACAAAATTCTTTCACCTTCGTTATCAGTCGGTCCGTTTGCACCTTCAGCGATAACTTTGGCTTTAATGTCATAAGCATTTGCAGCCGTAATTTGGTTACCCAAAGCTGCGGGAATTATAAAATCACAATCCAATCCGAAGAAGTCTTTGGGCTCCATTTCTGTTGCTCCAGTAAAACCTTGGATTGAACCTTTTCTTGGTTTTGAATGTTCGTATAAATCATTTACCGAAATACCTTTTTCATTGATAATCGTCGCGTGCGCGTCTTGAACTGCAAGCAAAAGCGCACCGTCATTTGATAAGAAATGAGAAACCCAGTAACCTACGTTTCCAAAACCTTGAACGATGAATTTCTTTCCGGCAAGTGTTTCATTTTTGCTTTCAAAAAGCAATCTTAGCGTCAAGTAAACACCAAAGCCCGTTGCTCTGTCACGACCTTCTAATCCGCCTGAACCCACTGGTTTTCCAGTAACAACGTGCTTGTTGTTAGAGCGCGTCGCCGGCGACTTCGTAGACATAAATGTGTCTGCAATCCACGCCATTGTTTGCTCATTTGTATTTACGTCTGGCGCAGGAATATCTAATTCTGGTCCGATGTTGTCGCCTAAAGCGTATGTAAATCTTCGGGTAATTCGTTCCAATTCTGAAATCGAATAGTTTCTTGGGTCAATCTGGATTCCACCTTTTGCACCGCCATAAGGCAACCCGGCTAGAGAGGTTTTCCAAGTCATCCACATTGCCAAAGCTTTTGCATCGTCAATGTCCATCGTGGCGTGAAAGCGCAATCCACCTTTATACGGCCCAAGCGCATTGTTGTGTTGCACGCGGTAACCCGTAAAAACTTCCACTTGTCCATTGTCCATCTTTACAGGGAAATGCACCAGAAGTTCATTGTTTGTTATTGATAAAATCTTCCTAATATTAGGATTCAAATTCATAATGTCAGCCGTTTTATTGAACTGTTCCATTACATTTTCATACATGCTTTTTTTCGCAGGTTCTTTTGTAGTTATCATAATTTTACTGATAATGTTCACAGGAAACTTTTTGGTCTTCTTGCCAAATGCAATAGTCAATTCTATCGCAATTGATGCACAATCCAACTTTTACTTGAGCAGACAAAATATTTAAACCGCAAGATTTGATACCGTTAAAAACATTTTCGGTGCAAGTAATAATTGGAAGCACACTTTTTGGACGAATTCCAAAAGGAGATTCCTGTAATTTTTTTGACATGATATTTTAATTCATTTGATAGTGGCAAGCATTAGACAAACTGCATGCCAAAACTACAATGAAAGATGAACTTACCTTGTTATCAGTTAATTACAAAATAAATATTACGTAAAAATAAAATCGGACTAGGGAAAAAAGTACCAAGCGAGGAAAAATTACCCGATTTTAAAGTAGTTTCTGGCGAAGTGTCTTTCTGTCGATTTGAAGGATTTCGGCAGCCTTAGTTTTGTTATCGCCGACAGCGTGAAGCACTTTTAAAATATGGTCTTTTTCCACATCTTTTAAAGTCTTTAGATTCTGATTTTCAGAAGGATGCTGGTATTTTAAAAATTCTGGAATATCGGCAACGTCAATTTCAGAATCGCTCATAATTATCAACCGCTGGACGGTATTTTCTAATTCTCTCACATTTCCAGGCCAAGAATACCTAGTCAAAATTTCGATAGCCTTTTCAGAAATCGTGATATCTGGCTTTCCATATTCAGAACCGTATTTTTTTAAAAACGTGGTTATCAACGGCGAAATGTCGTTTTTTCGCTCGCGCAAAGGTTTTGTCTCAATGCTGACTACGTTCAATCTATAGTACAAATCTTCTCTGAACGCGCCAGTCTTGGTCATCTCGTACAAGTCATTATTAGTCGCAGAAATAATTCTAACATCGATTTTCTGGGCTTTTTGCGAACCAATTTTGGTCACTTCTTTTTCCTGCAAGACTCTCAACAAACGCGTTTGTACAGACAATGGCGCGGTCCCGATTTCATCCAAAAAAATCGTTCCGCCGTCAGCTGCTTGAAAAAGCCCAATTTTACTTTCACTGGCGCCCGTAAAAGCACCTTTTTCATAACCAAACAATTCCGATTCCATCAAATTTTCTGGAATTCCACCGCAATTTACGGTCACAAACGGATTAGAAGCAAACGAGCCTTTGAAGTGTATCGCCCTGGCAATCAATTCCTTTCCTGTTCCGCTTTCGCCCTGAATCAAAACAGTGGCTTTGTTATTTTTGACTCTTTCAATGACGTCAATCAAATTTTCAAAATGCTCTGAGTCACCAACAATCCCGGCATAATTATTTATTTTTTTATCTGAATTGGAAAGAAGTAAGTTCGGTTTTTTCTTGGAAATTACTTTCCCCGCAAAAGAATTCTGAATTGCTTTTTTTAATTCTTCGCTGGTAAAAGGTTTGACCAAATAATCCAAAGCGCCTGATTTTACTGCATTTACCGCCGTATCAACCGAAGGAAATCCAGTTATTACCAATTTTGGAATTTCAGGAAAATGTTCTTCAGCGAATTTTATCAGCTCAATTCCGTTCAAGCCCGGCATCTGCAAATCTGTTATCAGCAAATCAATGGATGCAACTTTCAGAATATCAATAGCTTCCAAAACCGAAGATGCTTTATAAGTGTGGAAACTTTGAGCCTTCAAATTGCGTTGCAACAATTCTAGCATGTCATAATTATCATCTACAATCAATATATTTTCTTTCTTCAGCATCGCTATGAATTTAAAGGTAATCGAACTTGAAAAACAGTTCCTTTGGGTTGGTTGTCAATGGCAATAATATCGCCTTTATGACTTTTTATAATTCCGTGGACAACGCTCAAACCAAGGCCTGAACCTTCGCCAATGGGTTTTGTCGTGAAAAACGGCTCAAATATTTTGGACTTAATTTCTTCTGGAATTCCGGTTCCTTCGTCCGCAATTTCGATAAAAAAATCATTGTTTTCAGAATAAACTTCAACAGAAATTACGCTGTTTTTTGGCGCGACATAAATTGAATTTATCAAAATGTTAAACAAAATCTGTGTCAGTTGAATGGTATCAATTTGCGCTTTCAACTCTGGATTATCGAAAGCCAGATTGTATGAAACTTGAGATTTTTTAAAGTTGGGTCCCAATAAAGACAGAGCTTCCACAACAATTGGTTTGATTAGAACCACTTCCATATTTTGAGGCATTTCGCATGAGAAAAACATCAATTTCTTGACAATTTCTCTGGAATAAATCGACGCGTTTATGATTTTAGAAATATCTTGGGCAACTTGTTTATCAATATTTTGCTCTTTAATTAATTCGGCGAAGCCAAGAATATTGCCGAGTGGCGTATTCAATTCGTGAGCGATTCCAGCTGTAATTTCCCCTAAAATTGAAAGTCTGTCGACGCGCGCCACGCTTTTTTGGAACTGTTTCTCCTTTTCCTTATTGATATTTTTTTCCACGTAAGCACTGATTTCCAATGCAAGTTTGTCCAAAAGCTTCTGTTCTTCATCTAAAAAATAAAACTTGTCATTCACAGGATAAAGCACCTTTACAAAACCTGCTTCCTTTTCAAACAAGTCAATTTGGCTGATTTGGAACATCGCTTCTTGAGGCAATTCCGAAGTCGTGTAATAAAAGTTATTCAATTTCAATTCCACAATACTTTCTGATGAAAACCGCCACGCAACCTTCATAACCTCACAGATTTCCATCAAAATCGAATCGGAAGACGGCTCATTTCTACTGACTATCTTCGAAATATCGTAAAGACAAGTGAGTTCTTTGATGCGTTCTTGAAGTTTTTCTTCGGTAGAAATTTCAAACATAATCCTGATTTTTAGGGTAAAAGAAGCCTGTGAAAAAGCCAAAGTTACTTATTAAACTTTCAAACAAGAAAATATTTAGCGTTTAAAAATAGGGAGGAAGCGGTCGACTATAAATCTAATTCCATGATAATGAAGTCGTAGCCGTCTTTAAAAAAAGTTTTTTCAGTTTCTTTAAAACCCAGCCGAATGTAGAATTCCTTAACGTTTGCGCGCGCATTGCACCATAATTTCGAAGCTTTCTGAATTTTGCAATAGTCAATAACGTGTTCCATCAATTTTTTGCCCAACCCCAAACCTTGTGCTTCTTGCAAAACCGCCAATTTCCGGAACTGGTAAATGTCTCCGTCGTTAAAAAGCGAAACGATTCCGGTTAATTTATGGTTGAAATACAGCGCAAAATGGATTCCTTCGGCATCATTTTCTAATTTTACAAAATCCAAATTTTGCTCTGGATACATCACTGCTTGGCGAATGGGCCAAGTAAAATGATACGCAATCTGCTCGATTTGAATCATAATTTGAGGCGCTGTTTCAACTTCAAGAAAATCAAGGCAGTGATGTACGCGTCGCCCGAAGCAGTGTGTCGGTCACTTTTTGATATCTTAAACGTATTGGCTAATTCGTCGATGCTAAATTGTTTATCTTCAGCCAACTGTTGCCATTTTTGGTACATGATTTCAACATCCAAAGCTTCGTTTTTCAACTTTCCAGCATTCATTTTTTCCAAAGCTTGATTGACCATTGCAATATCAAAATTAACGCGATGGCCGATTAATGTTGCATTTCCAAGATAATTTACGAATTGCGAAATAGCATCTTCCTGGGAAATCTTCTCTTCAGCATTATTAAGGATTCCGTTTTTTATAGCAACCTCTGGATTGAATTTTTCTTGCAAAATGGTGATGTCGAAACTATCCTTTACGATAATTTTTCCATCTTCAATTCCAATGGCGCCGACCGACAGAATCACGTCTTTTTCTATGTCCAAGCCAGTCGTTTCAGTACTAAACACGACAAATCGTTTCGATTTATTCTCGAACTTATGAAGATAATTTTTCCAGAATTCTGGGTAATCCTTATTTATTTTTAGCCAATCTAACATTATGAAAAATAAGTTAATTTGAATCTATTCTTAATCAATTCCTGCACTTCTTTTATTGGGATGAAACAATTTTTCAGCTTCACTTTATCGGTTTTTGAAAGTTCTTCCAAGTTGATGAATTGCCCGTTAGAATCGTTTTTCAAACCTTCAACCGTCCTGAATTCTGACAAGGTCAAAAATGCTTCAGCACAATTTAAAAACAATTCCGAATTTCGAGAATCGGCCACAGCCAACTGCTTAAAACGCATATACGTACTGTTCACGCCTTTAATATCTTGGCTCAAAACCAATAATCTTCCTGCATCAATCAGCGGAGTCAAGGCGCGACTTTTGATATCAAAGGTGTCCTTGTTTTCACCGCCTTCTTCCACCAAAAACTGACGGAAAAAGCCCAACGGTGGCGGTTTTTTCAAGGCATCATTTCCTAAATAATCAAAGAAAAGTTTGTTGCTCTTTGCATTTTTATAGATGATTTCCGTAATCGTTTCTTCAATGGATGATTCTCCAAAAGCAATTTCATAATCAAAGAAAATTGTACTAATTACATCGGTATTTTCACCTGGAGTATTAATCCAACTGTTATACTGTTTTATCCAGTCAGTCAATGATTTACACCAAATAATATTGCTTGCCACGGCACCATCCGGAGACGGCATGTAACCCACTTTTTCTAGAGTAGAAGTAGTCCTTCTGGCCAATTTCAAAAAGTAATCTTTGACGTCGCGGTATTTGTCTTGGGCGACATCTTCAAAGATTAACATGTTGTCTTGGTCGGTCAAAAGCAACTGTTCTTTTCGGCCCTGGCTTCCGATGCTCAACCATGCAAATCGGGCAGGAGGTGAGCCCATTTCCAAGATAGCCAAATCAATCGCACGTCTGGAAATAGCCGTGTTTATCTCGCCCGCAATGTTCATTATGTGTGAAAGCGGAATGTCTTTTTGAATGGAAGTTTCAATCAATTCCGTCAGTTTTTCACGAATTCTTTTTAAGTCTTTCGCCGTCTGAGCGCGCTTGATTTCCTTGATAATCACGCCGGGATTATTGGCTTGTGCCACCACCAAATCGTTTTCTGAAATAATTCCACGAATTGGCGATTTATCGGAACCGTCTTCCGTAACACAAAGATAATCAACATTATACTTCAGCATATACAACTGCGCTTCCGCCAAAGACAAATCTTCCGGAACTGTAATCACCGGCGAAGTCATGATTTTTGAAGCGACCGTCGTAATCGGAAATTGCCCGGTTGCAATTTTAGAACGCAAATCTTTGTCGGTCACAATGCCGATTGGCAGGTTTCCGTTTTTAATAATAACACTTCCGATGATATTGTCGGTCATCATTTGCGCAATATCTTTTACGATAGCATCTTGCGACGCCGTAATCGGTTCTTTGCTATAGTGAATTGACTGAAAATATTGAATATCAGCCTGTTGTTCTTTATAGATAATGTTTTCAGAAATCAATTTTCCACGATGTTCTTGGTCGTAAGGATTTCTGGTATTTGATGCAAAACTTTCCAATAAAAAGCTTAAGACATCCGGATTTGCGGTTACAAACGGTTGGAAAACCTTCAGCGGAATCGCGTAAACAATACTTTCCTCGCGCGCTTTTGCGGTCATAAGGTAATTATTTTTAGCAAAAAACGGACGCAATCCTAAAATATCACCTTCGTCACATTTGTCAATCAAAGTTTCTTCGGCATCAGAAGTCACCGAAAGCCCGATAGCGCCTGACGCGACGATGTAAAAACTGTCGTGGCAAACATCTCCAATCTGAAAAAGTATTTTGTTTTTTTCGAGATAAAGCACCTTGATTTCATTGGCAATATGAAATAATTCGGCATAAGTCAAACTGTTGAAAGGCGGAAAATTCTTGAGAAAATCAGCAATCCTTTCTGCAATCGGGTTTTTCATAATTTTATAACTGTAACTTAGTAAAAATAAGTTTTATTCTATTCAGTTGCAAAAAATTACAATTTTAAATCGAGGATTTTATTAACAAAAAATGATAGTTATTTCTGCAGTTGCGAAAGGGTGATGAATACCACTGCGACCAATGCGAGCGCGATTCCTACGTAATTTTTCAGCGTCACTTTTTCCTTAAAAAGCAAGATTCCGGCTAAACTTCCCAAAATAATTACGCCCATGTTCATCGAAGCAAAAACCGTGGAAGGATTGTCCGCAAAAGCTTTGTGCGCTTTTAGATAACACAAAATATTTCCGAAGTTCAAGATACCCAGAATGCTTCCAAAAATAAAGTTGACGGATTGTAATTTTTTCTTTTGGACAAAAACAGAATAGCCCGTAAACAAAAGGGCCACGGCAAAAGCCAAACAAAAAACGACAAATAGGGAAGTGGTGTACGGGAAACTCTTCTGCAACGCGATTTGTTTAAAAAAGACATCGATTATTCCGAAACCAAGCAAAACCAGAGCCGGATAAATCCATTTGTTTTGGTTGTTATCAGCAGATTTATTTCGAGATAAAATCAAAATCATTGCTGGAAAAGCAACTGCTAAACCGATGAGTTTGAATTGGCTAAATTGTTCTTGGAATATAAAATACGAAGCTAAAATTGGGATAAACAGCGATAATCTTTGTGCTATATCGGTTTTGACAATTCCCATATTTTTGATGGAAGATGCTAGAATTAAAAATACGCTTGGAAGTAAAATTGCCAGCGGAATATAAATTTCCCACGGCGAATTTTTGTCAATTACAGAAATATCTGGAGAAAAACTAAAGTAGCAGAGCGCAATCGCCAAAGCATAGTTTACGGTGATAACCTGAACAATATCAATGGAATATCTTTTGGCAATTTTCAACAATATCCCGACCGAAACACTGCAGATGATACTTAATAGAAGAAAAAGCATACGTTTAAATTTGGTTACAAAAATAGGTCTTGAGATTGGAATTCTTCATTGAAATTACATATATTTTGAATGTTAAATTTCTTAAAAGAATTATAATACGAAAACTTAAAAACCGTAGTGTGGCGTATATTTACAGGGCAAATTTTTAAACAATAACCAACAACATTTACTATGAAATTACACAAAAAAATTGGCGTTTTTTTAATGGCAATCTGCATGTCAGCCGTTGCGAACGCTCAAGAAAAAAAAGCGAGTCCAGCAGAAACAGCTACTGGAAAAATTAACGGCGCTACAATTACAATCAATTATGGAAGTCCTTCTGTGAAAGGAAGAGCCATTTGGGGCGACTTAGTTCCTTACGGAAAAATTTGGCGTGCCGGCGCGAACGACGCAACAACTTTTGAAACCGACAAAGAAATTACTGTGGAAGGAAAAAAACTGCCAGCTGGTAAATATGCTTTCTTCGTGATTCCTGAAAAAGAATCAGCTACGATTGTTTTTAATAAAGAGTGGAAACAGTGGGGCGCTTACAAAGTGAACGATAAAGAAGAAGCGTTGCGAGTGAAAGTGACGCCTAAAAAATCAGCTTCGTTGACTGAAAAATTGGTTTATAAAGTGAACAAAGACAACGTGACTTTAAGCTGGGAAAACTGGGATATTCCCGTTAAAATCAAATAATTTATTTCTGAACTACTTAGAAATTTTAAAAAACACTGTTCGTTTGAGCGGTGTTTTTTTTGTTCCAAATCCGTTGTGAATTAGACAGGAAATGTTTAAATTTATAAGACATATACCTGAAGCTATGGCATTTATAGATTATTACAAATTACTTGAAATCGACAAATCGGCAACGACGGACCAAATCAAAAAAGCCTATCGGAAGCTCGCCCGAAAATACCATCCCGATGTAAATCCGAATGATGAAGAGGCGCACAAAAAGTTTCAGCAAATCAATGAAGCGAACGAAGTTTTGAGCGACCCCGAAAAGCGAAAAAAGTACGATTCATATGGCGAAAACTGGCAACATGCCGACCAATTTGAAA